>JACCEC010033613.1_pt1 | contig 15825 bp, 10 predicted proteins | sample 7450121 | NCBI WGS metagenome assembly JACCEC01 (sample SAMN15323455, study PRJNA562643) | freshwater metagenome | isolation source: river surface water | place: USA:Blue River Watershed | collected 2017-08-18 | reverse complement strand
CCAACACTTCTGTACCATCTATCACGGCTCCCCCTCTCATCGCAAATCCTATTCCAGCACCAAGGAAAAAACCACCGAACACAGCAACTAATAAGTTATCTTTTGTTACATCAGGAAAAGTTACGGTTGCCAATACTATCGATAAACCTGTAATGGCAAGAGCTGTTTTGAGAGCAAATTGTTTTCCCATAATATTATATCCCATAATAATAAATGGAATATTTATGGTTATAATCAGCACATAAAGAGGAATGTCTGTCAAGAAGGAAATTAGAAGAGAAATACCCGTAGCCCCACCATCAATAAAATGATTGGTTAATAAAAAACCTTTAAATCCAAAAGAGGCAGAGAAAATACCTATTGTGATTAAGATGATATCTTTCAATAAGCGTTTAGCTGAAACTAAATGTACCCGATAAACTTTCGCAAGCCGATATTCAGAGGTAGTATTGGATTGGGGAAAAAAAGCTCTAATTTTTTGCTTTAAAAACCGAATAAGTCCGAAGGAATTCATAAATTTCATTGATTGTGCGTTAGATAATTCATATTAAAAACGCATGAAATAGTCTATAAATTCCTTCAAACAGAAAAAACTACAAGATTATGATTAAAAAGTATATGCCACTGCGAAACCTAAACCTCGAAAATTAAAATAAGACAAACGCCTAACATTATCGATAGTAACCCCCTTAGCACTTACGTCCAATGAAAGATAATTTTCATTAATTTTAAAAGTATCTAAAATCTGTTTTCTCAAATTCTGTCTAAAATTTTCATCAAAAATACCCAAATCTTGGATAGATTCACCATGTACTTTAGCCCGCCCGACGTGTAAGCCAATCCAATAACAATCAAGACTCAATCTATTCGTAAGTTTAAATTGATTGCCGAGCATTACACCATAAGACGATGTTTTTAATTTAGTATCAACAGGTAATTGTAATCTAAAAGGGAGGTTATTATAATTCACGTCCAAAAAAACCGGCACATCGGCTCTAAAGTAATTATATCTACCAAAAAATGCTAAATAAGGTCCATAAGGGGCTGGCTTATTTCCTAAATAAATTCTAACTTCTGGAGTTAGTCTTAGTTGCGAATACTTAGCTTCCTGCTTTTTAACATTCTCAAAGCTGATATAATCTACCCGTTTATCAGCTATATCGATGTATTTTTCAACTGTTTTAGCGAATGGGACATTCATTTTGGGGCGAAAAGAAGTGCCAAAAGTAATAGAAAATCTTTTAGCAAGCACCCTTTCTACTTGTATCGTTCCAAGACCTACTGTCAGATTGGACACGTTCACTTTAATTAAAGTATTATTTTGACTTTGAGCTTGGGTATGAAAGGCAAATATTCCGAAAAAGGCAATACCCGCCATTTTTTTTAAAATCATTTTTAATTGAAATTGGAGCTTTTGTAAGATAAAAATTACAGAACAAGGTTTATGGAATTAGAATTATTTTAGTTTGATAAGCCTAATTTTTGTGCAATATACTCAAAAAGTGTTAAAAATAGATAATTTTCAGGCAGATATATCAGAAAAGGTTGATCTAGATATTTATTGAAAAAATCCAAATCAACCCCTTTTTCTCGAAAGTGTTTAGTGATAAATTACCTCATTCTAATTGATCCCGAACACATATCTCCTTCCACAGTGCCATCAATCCATTGTTTCAGATAATTGATTCGCTCCTCGGTCAATGTTGTCATTAAATTGCTCACACAAAGCGGACGAATACTTCCCGAAAATTCGCCAGAAATTCAGGATAAGTCATGTCAACATTGGCATCACGCAGTTGCACCCAAAGTCTTTGAGATGTCTTTAAGTTTTTGATAAAAATAGCCTCATTCTTATACATTTGAAGTATTTTTTGGTAAACTGTATTCAATTTTTTGTCGGCTTTTTGGAAATTTGTAAAAGCCTCCTCATTCATCTCCAATTGAGTCTGGGCAAATGAAGTTAGGGAAATGAGGGAAATAAGTGTTAGACATACTATTTTTTTCATGTTTTCAACGATTTTATTAATGATTATTTAGCTTTCCAGAAATGTCTCAAATCCAATGTATTTGGATATTCTGGGTTAATTAATTCTATTGGAGTATCTATCTTCAAATCTATCTTATTGGCTGCCACAAAACGAGATACACTCGAGGATACAAAAATCGGACTATTAGATTCGATAGTTGATGAAGGAGTGTGTCCAAAATCCCAAAAACGACTAATTTTCCTTGACTCTGCCTCATAACTATTGACAGGATAAGTATCAAAACTTCTTCCACCAGGGTGCGAAACAAAATAAGTACAGCCTCCTATCACCTTATTATTCCAGGAATCAACAATATCAAAGACCAGCGGAGCATCAACTCCAATAGTAGGGTGTAATGCTGAAGGGGGATTCCATGCTTTATACCGAATACCCGCTACATATTCTCCTTTAATTCCGGTACTTCGAAGTGGTACTCGACACCCTTTACATAGTAAAATATGCCTTTCAGGCACAAAACCCGAAACTTTCACTTGAATCCGTTCCAATGAAGAATCAACGAATCTGGCAGTTCCTGCATTAGATAGTTCCTCCCCTAAAACGTGCCAAGGCTCTATTCCTAAGCGTAAATCTAATTGAATATTATCAACCGTAGTTCCTCCATAATGAGGAAATCTAAATTCTAAAAATGGATCAAACCAGGAAATATCAAAATCATAACCAGCATCTTTCAAGTCATTAACGATATCTACCATATCTAAATATACAAAATGAGGCAATAAAAACTTATCGTGTAACTCTGTTCCCCACCTTACTAACTTTTTTTGATATGGTTTTTTCCAGAATTTGGCTACCAAAGCTCGCACCAACAATGTTTGTACCAAACTCATTTGTTTATGTGGTGGCATATCAAAGGCACGTAGCTCCAAAATGCCCAATCGTCCCGACGATGAATCAGGCGAGTAAAGCTTGTCGATACAAAATTCTGTTCGATGCGTATTTCCAGTAATATCAACCAATAAATTTCTGAAAATTCGGTCAATCATCCAAAAAGGTATTTCTTTATCTTCCGGAATTTGCTCAAAAGCTATTTCCATTTCATACAAACGCTCGTCCCTTCCCTCATCTATTCGAGGTGCTTGACTCGTAGGCCCGATAAATGGCCCAGCAAACAAATAACTCAATGCTGGGTGATGTTGCCAATACGTAATTAAACTTCTTAGTAAATCAGGTCGGCGAAGAAGCGGACTATCCTCAGGTTTTGCTCCGCCTAAAGTAACATGATTACCTCCACCTGTTCCGGTGTGTCTGCCATCTACCATAAATTTTTCAGTTCCCAATCGGCTTAAAAAAGCCTCTTCGTACAAAGCAGAGGTATTCTCAACGATTTCTTTCCATGAATGGGCGGGTTGCACATTAACCTCAATCACACCAGGGTCTGGTGTAACCATTAATTTCTCGATTCTATAATCTGATTTAGGCACATATCCCTCAATTCTGACAGGCATTTGTAATTTTTCAGCCGTATGCTCTATCGAAGCTAGCAAATCAAGGTAATGCTCCCAATAATCCACAGGGGGTAAAAATACATAGATAATTCCCTCCCGCTCTTCCACACACAAGGCTGTCGAAAATGTTTCTATTTCAAATGAGGTAGCATTTATATTTTTTTCGTCCTGATATATTTTGGACAAATTTTCATATCTTTTTTCAGAACTGATATGAAAATCATCTAGTTCGTCTAAATCTTCAAAAGGACTACGCTCGACTACCTGTTCTCGTTTATTTTTAGCTAGTTTAGGTAAAGATTCTAAAGGTAAACGAACTCCAATTGGTGAATTTCCAGGAATTAGGAAACAATTTTTACGTCTAAATTCCCAAACACAACTCAGCCAAGAACCTGATTCATAATGCCATTTTAGAGGCAACACAAACCCAGCAGGATTATTCAGTCCTTTTTCTAAGAGTTTTGCCAATGTTTGCCTTTGCACAGAATCTTTCAAATTAACCGACAAAGGGTCGATATTTACGGGCAATTTACCCTCCTCTAAAGCCCAATAAATAGGATCTTCATAGGCGGGATTGATATTATTGGGGGAAATACCTAAAAATTTACTCAATTCAATCGTAAATTTCTCTGCCTCATGAAAAGTATAATTTGTTTCGCCTTCTTTAGCTATCAAGGCATCGTTTTTCCAAATCGGTAAAGCATCTTTTCTCCAATAAAGTGCATATTGCCAACGTGGAAATAATTCGCCAGGATACCATTTCCCTTGTCCAAAATGTAATATTCCACCATGAGCAAAGCGATTTTTTAATCTAAGAGCTAAATCATAAGCTAATTTGCGTTTCAGTGGACCATCTGCGGCAGAATTCCATTCGGGTGATTCAAAATCATCTATCGAAACAAAAGTCGGTTCACCACCCATCGTTAAACGCACATCCCCTTCAACCAAATCCTTTTCAACTACCTCTCCTACTTCCATTACCTTTGCCCACTGTGATTCTGTATAAGGCTTGGTCACACGAGGGTTTTCATGTATTCTAATAACTTTATTTTCAAATTCAAAACTTACTTCACACACATCTGTTGCCCCAGTTACTGGAGCAGCACTCGCAAAATCTGGGGTGCAGCAAAGCGGAATATGTCCTTCTCCTGCAAATAATCCAGAAGTTGGATCTAAACCTATCCAACCTGCCCCTGGCACATAAACTTCTACCCAAGCATGTAAATCTGTAAAATCTTCTTCAGGACCAGACGGACCATCAAGCGACTTCACATCTGGCTTAAGCTGCACAATATATCCCGATACAAAACGAGAAGCCAATCCAAAACTTCGTAAAACTTGTACTAATAACCAAGCAAAATCTCTGCACGAGCCACTTTTAAGTGTTAATGTTTCCTCACAAGTCTGTACACCAGCTTCCATTCGGATATTATAATTCAAAGCTTGAAATACTTTTTGATTGAGATAAACCAAAAAATCGACAGTATTGATATCTTTTTGAACCGATAATGTATCAATAAATTGCTGAGTCAAAGTTCCGATATCCTTGGTTTCTAAATAAGGAGATAATTCTTTACTCAAATTTGTATCATAGGCAAAAGGAAATTTTTCGGCATAATCTTCTACAAAAAAATCGAAAGGATTAATGACTTGTAACTTTGCAATTACCTCTACCTCGATGCTCAACTCGGTAGTTTTATCGGGGAATACCACCCTTGCCTGATAATTTCCAAAAGGGTCTTGCTGCCAATTGATAAAGTGATTTTGAGGAAAAATCTTCAGAGAATACCCTTCAATTTGGGTTCTTGAATGAGCCGCAGGTCTTAACCTGAATACATGTGGCGAAAGACTGACACTCCTATCAAATTTGTAGGCTGTCTTGTGAGAAATGGCAACTTTGATAGACATGGGTTTATGGGCTTTTTTTATCAACTTTGTAAATATTAACAAAAAAATCAGCTAAAAAAACTCCCAAACAAGCAAATCATCAAAAAACCTTGAATATTACTATTATTGACTATTTAAGTACAAGAAAAATCATAATCGATTGATAAACAATAGTCTTTCCAATAACAAGTTATTCATCAACAAGCATTGAAAAGACCATTTTAATTAATTCGAAAGAGCATTTTCTACCGAGGCTTTCATTTTTGCTAAACCCGTTTTAGCAACTTCTAAAGCATCCTTTTTCCAATAACTTTCATTAAACAATTCCAATGACAAAACAATAGGAGTATTTTTTTGATGTAAAATCTTGAATATTTGACCCAAAGGAGCTATCCCATCGCCTGGATAAACCCGATGGCTATCATTGATTTTATCTCGACTGATATCTGCTGGATAATCATTCACATGGAACATTTCCATGGCTGCCCCATTCAATAATCGAAGTCCTTCTGTTTGTGAACCACCTTTAAATAAATGATAAACATCAGTCAAAACCACTGCTTTAGGATGCCCACTCTCGGCAGCAACCAACAATGCTTCTCCCAAAAGATTTAGATTAGCAGAAAAGCCCCACATCTCCAATTGAGGTAAAACCCCACTTTCATCGCCTAATTCAAGCATTTTTTTGTATCTGGCAGCTGCTAATTTTAAATCGATTCCTGGCACATTAGTTGCTCCAAAAGGCGGAGCAGCAATACGTTTACAACCAATTTCAGCCAACATTCCCATTTCTCTCTTTGTTTGTTCCAAAGCTTTTGCTCTTTGGTTTGGATCATCCACAATCCAAGTAGCAAATCCAATAGCATCTTCTATGACTATACCTAAATCTTGGGCTTTTTGGCGAACATCCTTTAACTTTCCACCTTTTGCAACAAAATTTTCAAGTGTATTAATCCAAATTTCAATGCCGTTATAACCCGCTTTAGCTGCCAATTCGATTTCTGCCATTAATCCCAGATTTTGTTTCCGAATCGTACTTGTATTGAGACAAAAAGAAAATTGATGTTTTGCCGAAGCCAATGGGCTAGCTTGGGTATTTTCTAAACCTAATGCCATTCCGGCAGCTCCTGTTAAAGTAGTTTTTAATAAATTTCTACGAGAAATACTCATATTATTGAATAAATTAAGGTTGATTGATTAAACTCCTTTCACTTTCATTCGTAAAGTATAGACAGCTTTCGAGGCTGTAATGAATAATGTTTTTTTATCTTTCCCCCCAAATGTAATGTTAGCAGTCCAAGGTTCTTTGATATCAATATGCTCAATTTTATTTCCATTTTTATCAAAAACTGTCACCCCCTTACCTACTATGTATAGATTTCCTTTGCGGTCGAGGGTCATTCCATCCGAACCCATAGAAGCAAACAACTTTCTTTCACCCAACTGACCTTTACCAAGAATTGGATAAGAATAAATTTTTGAACCTCCGATATCCGCAACAAACAAAGTTTTGCCATCCGGAGAGCCAATAATACCATTTGGAGAAACAAAATTTCGAGCTGCAATAGTTACATTTTTACTTAATGTATCTAAATAATAAACTCTTTTTTCATCCAATTGCATCCCTTTGCGAGTCCAATATTCTCTCGGATAAAAAGGGTCTGTAAAATAAATTCCACCTTGCGGGTCAATCCATAAATCATTGGGACCATTCAATTTTTTTCCTTCAAAATTAGTAACAAGTACTTCTACTCGTTTATTTTTATCAATTTTCCACAGCTCATTTTCGGCATCGGCACAAGCAAAAAGATTACCTTTTTTATCAAAGTATAATCCATTCGAGCGACCAGTTTTATCCATATACAGCTCAATTTGGTTTGATTTCGCATCCCATTTATAAATTTTGTCATTGGGTTGGTCGGTAAAAAATACATTACCATCAGCATCTGTAGCAGGACCTTCGGTGAAAGAGAATTGACCAGAGATTTTCTCTGGTAGTGCATTTTTGGCTATTATTTTGCTTTTTTGAGCAAAAATATCATTTGAATAAAGGCATACAAATGACAAAAGTAGGGTTATTCGTTTCATTGTAGGTTGAATTGAAAAAAGCTTATTTTATGCAAAATAAGCTTTTTTCAAATAGGCTACAAATAAGACTACCAAAGCCGAGAAAATATCGACCAAAATCGAGAAATTAAGCTAAGCGGATAGGTAATTCTCGATGGGCTTTTCCGGTAAGGTCTAAAATTGCACCAAATATAGCTGGAGCAATCGGGGCTAAAGGCGGCTCACCTACACCATAAGGCATCTCATCGCCTTCCAATAAAATACACTCAATTTCAGGAACGTCAGCCAAAGTTGCTAAAGGATATTGTGAAAAGTAAGCATTTTCTATTTGACCATCCTTAACAGTTATTTCTTCATACAATGCCGCACTGATTCCCATCATAATACATCCTTCTACTTGTGCCTTAATTCCTTCTGGATTGATTACTTGACCTACATCCATGACATGCGTAACCTTCCGAATTTTAATTTGATTATCAACAATTTCCGCTTCTATTGCTGCTGCTGCTATGGTTTTTCTATCATTTCCGATAGCTACTCCCCTTCCTATATTCGGCAATTTAGGATTTGCCCAGTTGCTTTTTTCTTTCAATACTTCCAATACTTTCTTACTCCGCTGCGAGATAGAATTACTATCTGTAAACATATTTATTCGGAAATCCAAAGCATCCTGTTTGTAATGATGGGCAACTTCGCTTATAAAACTTTCGATGGCAAAAGTGTTGGGAAACATACCCACAGCACGCCAAATACTGATTGGCACAGGAACTTCCGTATTCCAAACGCTTACCGATTTATTCGGAACATCATACATAATTCCTGCTCCATGTCCGGCAGAAATAAAATCTGCCCCCAAAAGCTTCAATCCAATATCATTTCCACCCATCATATTCTTAATAAACATATCGGGCGTTGCTTGTTGGTGACGAATAGCAAGCATTTTCGATTGAGTTTCATCCATGACAGCCTCCAAACGATGGTGTGTGTTTGGACGATATACACCATTTTGAAATTCTTGTCGACGGGTGTTAAATAACTTTACTGGTTTTCCGACTGCTTTAGACAAAATGGCTGCCTCTGCCGCATTTACTCCTAAAGCTTTTCTACCGAATCCCCCTCCCAATAAAGGTGTTTGAATTTCGATAAGGTCTTTGTCTATATCCAATGCTTTGGCTACTTCTGCCCGAATCGGTTCAGGCCCTTGTGAACCAACAATCATCAAAACCTTACTAGGCTTCACGTCTGCAATCGAGGCACACACTTCCATTTGTGCGTGGGTTGCCATCGGGGTTCGGTATTCTTGTTTGAATAGTTTATCAGAATTTTTTTCGAGTAATGAACTTGCCTTTCCTTCTTTTTGAACATTCACTTCTTTTCCATTACCCACAGTTACCATTTTCAACAAATCCGATTGCTGTACACGATTAGGTCTGTTCCATTCTACTTTCACTTTATTTGCCGCAATATCTGCCGCATAGTATGATTTAGCAATAACTGCCAATAATTCACCTTCTCGAACAACTTTTACTACTCCTGGAGAATTTTCTGCTTCTTTGGTATCTAAAGACTTGATTGTACCATCCAAGAAAGGAGAGCGAATCCGAACTGCATACAACATATCTGGTAGGTCGCTATCTAAAGTATATTTGGCTTTACCCAATACTTTTGCCTGCAAATCTACCCTTTTGACATTCGTTCCGATAATCTTAAACTCTTTTTTGGACTTTAATTTCGGTTTTTCAGAAAGTTCCCAATTTTTATTTGTTTGAGCTATTTCTGAAAATGCAACTTTATTATTTCCAGCTATCAAAAATCCTTTTTCAATCGTTACAGAAGTTGGTGCCACATTCCATTTTGTAGCCGCCGCCGATTTTAATAACTCCCGCATGGTTGCCGCCACCTCCCGAATTGGGCCATATAAACTTGTTGTTGAGCTACTTCCGCCCGTATTCAGTTTATCGAATAAGCCACTTGCTGTACTGGCATTTCTGACAGAAATCATTTCATACGGAATTTCAAGTTCTTCTGCCGCAATCATCGCAAACCCAGTCCAAACCCCTTGTCCCATTTCAATTTTAGGAGAATTTAATACAACAGAATTATCAGACAATATCTCAAACCAAAAATCAGGTTTGAAAGAACTTATCATGGCGGGCAAATCCATACTTTCGACTTTTGTGGCTACAAATCGGCGAGTAGGAGAACATGCCAAGTAACTCGCTACCACCGAACCGCCTAAGACAATAGCCCCACGTTTCAAAAATTTTCTACGAGAAAATGATTCTTTTGTTGATGTTTGACTCATTATTTCAGTGGTTTAGGTTGTGAATTAATTGCTGCGGCACGCTTGATTGCTTTGATGATACGAGGGTGAGTTCCGCAACGACAAATATTAGTGATACCATTTTTAATATCTTCATCTGTTGGCTGTGGAATATCTTGAATTAATTTGGCTGCTGCCATCATAAAACCCGATTGACAATAACCACATTGAGGCACTTGCTCTTCTATCCAAGCTTGCTGAATCGGATGTAATTGTTGCTCATTTTCGGATAAACCCTCTAAAGTAATAATATTTTTCGACTGAATAGCAGTTGCTGGAATCGAGCAGGAGCGAACCGCCTCACCATCTAATAATACCGTACAAGCTCCGCACATTCCTAAACCGCAACCAAATTTGGTGGCAGTCAGTTTCAGTTCATCACGCAAAACCCATAAAAGTGGCATTTCGGCATCTACGTCTATGCTGGATGGTTTTCCATTCAGATTAAAATCGAGTTTCATATTGTGTCTGTTGAATAGTTCAAAATTGACAAATTTTAGAAAAATTAGTAAAAATCTATGACAGAAACAAAAAACTACCAAGAAAGTTTCCTTTCGATTAGATAAATACAAAAAAGGCCCTATTTTTCTAAAAATAAGACCTTTTGCATACATTTGGATAAAACTATTTAATTCCCAGTTTTTACTCGTTTCTGTTCAGATTCAGTAGCAGTACTTCTTCCTCTTGCAGCCTTCACATTCTGATTGCCAAATTTATAGGTAAAAGTTAAACGAATGTTACGACTATCCCATTTATTATTCATCGACATTTTCACTCCTGCAAAATCAGCTTTTCCATTCCAAAAACTTGTCAAAAATATATCATTTACATTCAGTTTTAAAGAACCTTTTTTATTCCAGAATTGGTGCTGAATGCCCGCATTAACTGCATATTGTCTCAAACCTGCAATCATACCGTAATTATTTGGCGAATTATACCACATAGAAATCTCTGCATTGGTTCGGGAAGAGAATTTCAGCTGATTGCTTGTATAAAAGTTATACGCCCAACGCTCAATTGATAAGTTTTGATTGGATAAAACTCCAGAAAACTTATTATAATAGACCGAAATATTATTCTGAGAAGTCCACCACTTCGTAATCGGAATCGGAATAGAAAAATTCACGTTAAAATTATGGTATTTTGCTAAATTCTCCTGAAAAGCAAAGGTAATTTTCTCTGCATCAATCCCCTTTATATCATTGTATTTCTTGATTTTTTCTAAAACCTCTGGCACATTGACAGCATTTTTTATTACTTCCATCATCATATCATTTGTAACGCTATAACCTACGCTTGTAACGAAAGCATCCTTATAAGTATGGGTAATTTCAAAATTATTTGTGTATTGCGGTCTAAGATAGGCATTTCCTAATTTATAGGTATATGGGTCTAAAAAGTCCACAAAAGGATTCAAAGATTCATAATCTGGGCGTTCGATTCGCTTGCTATATGAGTACGAAAATTGATTATTTTTATTCAAGACTTCTGTAATAAAAATACTCGGAAAGAGATTGATATAATTTCGAGAGCGAGTTTCGTTCAGTGTCAATGATTTTCCAAGCGAACTGGTATGCTCCAACCTTAAGCCCGCTTGAAGCGACCACTTAATAGCACTTTTCGGATTACTTAATTCTTTACTAAAATTCGCATAAGCAGCACTAATCGTTTCTTCATAAATAAAATGATTGCTTCGACCCCTATCCGCCAAACCATTTTGGAAAAAACGAATGTCATTATCCGACTTCACATGACTAAATTTCAGTCCAGTTTCTATTTTTGCTTTTATTTTCGACATTGGATGAATATAATCCGTCTTTAATGCCAAAATATTATAGATATTTGGTGTATGATTGGTAATAGTAAGCGGTGCATTATTTTCGACAGGAATCAAATTTGCAAATCGATAAAATTTCGATACCATACCACGCTCCAAACTCAAATTATCATAAATCGAGTAATCTACATCCGCAGTTAATTCTCTACCAGTAGAGTCAAAATTATGTTTAAAATTAAGGTTAAATGTCGTATTTTTCCATGTTCTTAGATTACTTGCCGTAGTTACCAAACTCGAATCAGGGACATTGTTTTCCTTAGATTTAATATAAGTAGTGTTGATATTCGGAGCGTTCGGATGATTTTGCCAAGCCCCTGCACTACCATTGATTAACAAACCTAAAGTAGTTTTTTTAGAAAGAAAATAATCTGTTCCCAATTTATATGAAAAATTTTGACTGGCATTATAGCGATAAGCATACTGCTCGAATACCTTCCCTCCGATATCTCGTACAAACAAATTACTATTGAAGCGTTGGTTGTCCGAAAAAGTAAGATTGGCAAATGAATTTAGTTTTCCTTGTCGATTATTTAGATTGAAACTTGTACTCATTTTTGGCATCAAACCTGGACGAACACTTTCTATTTGCTTCAAATCTTGGCTCAATCCTTTAGCTAATTCAGGAGCTAAACTACCCGCAAATCCCGTCGAAATACTACCATTTGTGCCAAAATTCTTATTTTTTTTCGTAATAATATTAATTACAGCCTTCCCGCTGGCATCGTATTTGGCAGGAGGATTCGATATAATTTCGATTTTCTCGATTTGATCGCTATTCATATTTTTTAGAATATTCGCCAAATCACCGGAACTCATATACGTAGGTTTCCCATCCATTAAAACCAATACTCCTTGCTTTCCTTTTACACTGATATTATCATTATTATCGACAGTCACACCAGGCGACTTCTGCAATAATTCTAAAGCAGTATTTCCATTGGCAATAATACTCCCCTCCACATTCACAATCAGTTTTCCAGCAGCTTGTTCGATAAAAGGTTTTTTAGCAGTGACAGTGACCCCCTCTAACTTCTGAGCATCGGATTTTAATACAATTTTCTTGAAATCAATTTCAGGGTTTTCTTTGTTTAATACAAATTTGGAAGAATAAAACTTCTCGTAACCCACCATTGATACTGATAAAATATATGATTGTTTGGAGTCTTTTGTAGCAAATTCATAACTAAAATTCCCGTCCATATCACTCACAAAACCTTTCACTAACACAGAATCCTTTGCATTTAATAATAAAACATTGGCAAAAGGTAAAGTTTGGTTTTTCTCATCGAGAATGCCTCCCCTTACCTTGACTTGAATAGAGCTTTCTTGATTTTGTGCAGAAGCATACAGACAAAACAAGATAAATAATTTAGTAAACAATAGTTTTTTCATGTATTTTGATAAAATTGATTAGCTCACATAAACAAGCAATCTGTTTGACATAATTTGGATTTATTTATTTGATACAAAAATATCACTACTTTGTATTACAAGGTAATATATAATACATAAGTGGTTTTATTTTTAGGATGAATGGCGAGCCGATATACAACGAAAAGGAGATGAAAATAAACCTGAGAAGGTTGCAATTGATTTTGAAAATTTCATAGAAAGCAAAAGAAATTTATCTTCATTCAAGTCGAATGCAACGAATAAGCACTCTGCAATTGATGCAATTGATGCAACGATTATTTTGAATGACAGAATATAAGCATATATTCATTATAAATATAAAGAAAATGAGTGTTTACATACATCAAAAAGATAACTGGTCTAATTTTTCATGGAATAACGACAAATTACTAAATTTACTTAGTACGGTAAGAAATTTGCAAGGACGTTTGGTGGATACTGAGCCACAAATACTTCAAAAAGAATCCGCAGGCGGAAGAAGTACAAGCTATCAATTAATCCTTCCAACGAACGGCAATAAAAGATAGTCGCCAATTCAAACGATTCAACTACCAAATATAGCAATAATCACTATCTTTGTAAGAAGAAAAATCATTAGAAAATACCATCAATGAAACTCATAAAAGTAGCGGCAGGAACGCTAAATCAAACTCCATTAGATTGGACAAACAATAGAAATAATATTATTTCATGTATAGAAGATGCTTATAATCAAGATATTAGCATTCTTTGTTTGCCCGAATTATGTATTTCTGGATATGGGTGCGAGGATGCCTTTTATCATCCCGATGTATTGGAGCAATCTATTGAAAGTCTGCTCGAAATCGTACGACATACCTCTGGCATCATTGTTTCGGTCGGTTTGCCTATCAAAATCAACCATAAATTGTATAATGCTGTTTGCTTGATTGCGAATAAGAAAATTTTAGGATTTGTCTGTAAACAACACCTACCCAATTATGGTGTTTTTTATGAAGACCGTTGGTTTCACCGTTGGCAAAATGGGAAAAGAGACCAGATAGAAATTGGAGAAATGAGCTACCCTGTCGGAGATTTGGTATTTGATGTAGATGGCGTTCGTATAGGATTTGAGATTTGTGAAGATGCCTGGGTCGCCAATCGTCCGGGAAGAATCTTGTTTGAACGTGGTGTAGATATTATTTTAAATCCAAGTGCAAGCCCATTTACATTCTCTAAATTTGAGACAAGAGAAAGATTGGTAATAGACGGTAGCAGAGCTTTTGCTTGTAGCTATATTTACACTAATTTATTGGGAAATGAGGCCGGAAGACTTATTTTTGATGGAGATGCCATGATTGCGAGCGATGGCAATTTATTAGTTTCTTCTCCACGTTTCGGTTATGCCGATTATTATTTAACAGCTGCAGTGGTCGATGTGGAGGCACCCCGAATCAACCATTCCCAAATAAAATCCAACCATTCGGCTTCTGATTGGAAAGTAAATGTATTGTTTGATTTTCCTGAAATAAAACCAGTAAAAGTACAAAAAGCCCAATTGGAGAGTTTTGAGCGTGGAGGCTATTTGAAAGAAGAAGAATTTGCACGAGCTGTCAGTTTAGGTTTATTCGATTACCTCCGCAAATCTCGCTCGCAAGGCTTCACCATTTCACTTTCGGGTGGAGCGGACTCATGTGCTTGTGTTGCCCTGATGGGATTGATGATTCGCTTGGCTGATGAAAGTATCGGACTAAAGGCTTTTAAGCAAAAACTTGGCTATATTTCTAAAATACAATCGTACGAAACTTTAGAAGAAATTACGGCACAACTCATTCAGACGATTTACCAAGGTACAGAAAATAGCTCAACAGATACCTTTGAATCTGCCGAAAGTCTTGCCAAAAGTATCGGAGCGAGTTTCTATCATATCAATATAGATGGATTGGTTGATAGTTATAAAGGGCTAATCGAGCAACAAATCGGAAGAAAACTAAGTTGGCAAACCGACGATTTACCTTTGCAAAATATACAAGCAAGGGTAAGAGCCCCAAGTGTTTGGTTGCTTGCCAATTTGCATAATCACTTATTGATAGCCACCTCCAACCGCTCGGAAGTTGCCGTTGGCTATTGTACCATGGATGGAGATACAGCAGGAAGTATCAATCCAATCAGTGGCGTAGAGAAGTTTTGGCTAAGAAATTGGCTGGTTTGGCTCGAAACAATTGGTTGCGAAGTACATGGCAAACACATTAAGATTGAAGGATTACACCGTGTCAATCATTTGCAACCGACGGCGGAATTACGTCCTTTGGAACAAAAGCAGACCGACGAGAAAGATTTGATGCCTTATGAGATATTGAATAGCATCGAAAATTTAGCAATTTATCAGAAGAAAGCACCTTTAGAATGCCTATTTTTCTTAGAAGCCAACTATCAAGAACGTTTCGACCAAAAAACATTGGCGGTATGGGTCGAGCGTTTTTTCAGACTTTGGAGCAGAAACCAATGGAAGCGAGAACGCTACGCACCAGGCTTTCATTTAGACAGCTACAATTTAGACCCAAGGGGATGGTGTCGTTTTCCGATATTATCGGGAGGATTTGAAAAAGAACTAAGCGACATGCAAGAATACCTCGAAAAAGGCATAAAGAAACAAAGCAAAAATAAAATTGGATTTTGAAGAAAAATTTGACACTTCCCATTACCTAATTATTTATTACCAAAAAAAAGACCGCTTTTCCAAGCGGTCTTTCCAAAATAAGTTTGATACATAATTAAGCCTCTGCTACTACTTGAACAGTTACTTTATGTTTTACTTCTTTGTGTAAATCCAAAAGTGCCGAAAAT
>JACCEC011509073.1_pt1 | contig 15826 bp, 13 predicted proteins | sample 7450121 | NCBI WGS metagenome assembly JACCEC01 (sample SAMN15323455, study PRJNA562643) | freshwater metagenome | isolation source: river surface water | place: USA:Blue River Watershed | collected 2017-08-18 | reverse complement strand
GAAGATGTGCGTGTGTTTTGCCAGATACCTGCGTCAACCAAACCAGTGATAGACACTTCAGCGAAAGCGCCGGTGGCAACGAGTGCTGCAACTGCAACGAGGGTTTTTTTCATTTCAAAATTCTCCAAGGGTTTAACAAAGGGCTCCGGATATGGAACCCCGGGCCAACCTCCATTCAGGAAGCTGAAAGTATTTGACCAGAGCCGTCAGCCCCAAGCAAAGACTTTCCCGCGTAACTTGGCTTCTCGTTGTCAGGCGACAACAGGCTTGGATTCAAATTTCGCAATAAATGAGAACTTTGAAATTCATCAACGTTTCATCTGAATACAAAAAGTTGGTTTTGTTGTTTTTGACAAACCTTCCCGCACAAACAACCAAGAAAAAACCCGCTGGGTTGCCGCAGCGGGTTATCTTGGTGTGTTTCAGTAGCACTGAATCGATCACGTTCGATCAATAGTTGTAACGCAAGCCTATGGTTGATGTCTGGGATTCACCGGTAGAGCCTGCATCAAGGGCTGTGCTGCCTGAACCCGTGGTCACGGAAGGCTTGTTCTTTCCGGTGCTGCTCAAGAGATAGGCAGAAGTGGCCTTGTCAAAATAGTAGTAAACGCCCAAGGTGGTGTCTGAAAAACTACCCGCCACGGTGGCTGTGCCCGTGACCGCCGCGTTGTTGTAGTTTCCAGTGCCATGACTCAGAGCCCAAGTGATGTTGTCCATCGGTATACGAACGCCCAGGGTGTTGGTTTTCACTTCACCTTTGCCTGTGGTGCTGGCGTTGGCCATGATGTAGTTGAACTTGGCCACACCCAAATCGTAAGTGACTGCTATGAATTGACGAGTCAGTGGCGCAGTGGCACTTTTCGCGATCATGGTAGTCTTGTTTTGAGCTGCACCAGTGGTGTTCAAAACACCTTTGTTGACCTCGCCAGGCAATGCATATTCCAACGCCGTGTATGAAGTGCTGTCGACAACCGCTTTGGCCATCAATGGACCTTGGCTGAAATTCACGCCCACAGACTTGAATTCATTCGTTTGGGGAGTACCGCTGGTATTGCCTACGTTGGTCTCTCCATAACCACGCATGACATCCACAGTCATTGGTCCAAATTTGGGGGAGGTGTATTTCACGGCATTGTTGGCACGGTCTTGTGTATCAGATCCCGCCAAAAATCTCCAGACCTGTGGTTTGTATTCCGCGCGACCATTTGCATCCGAACCGAACATCACATAGGCAGGCGTCTCCTGTGTACCCAGTCTCACTGCACCCGCAGCCTCGGACTCCAAGCCCACAAACGTGCCCCGATTTTTGGTGGGCATCAAGGTTGAGTCATCAGGCGCGAGTTCTTGTTCAAATTGAATCACTGCCTTGACACCATCGCTCAAATCGCGCTCGCCCTTGACGCCAAAACGGCTGGTGGCTGAAGCGGCATAAAAGCCCTGATTGGAATATGCGCGCACGGTGGAGGATGCACTCTTGACAGACTGTCGCATGATGCCTTGGTCAAGCACGCCAAACAATTTCAATCCGGCTGCCACTTCCACATCGGCGTGAACTTGGCTCAACAGGCCTGTGGCGGCCAAGGCGACGAGGTGTTTTTTCATTTTTTAACTCCAATCAGATGAAAACAGCAGGCAAAGATGCTCTCTTGTTTTCGGCACCAACGATGGGTACTTGAGAAAAAATTTATTTAGAGTTCTTTTGTACTTTTTTATGAATCATGATGACTTCAAAAACATTGCATTTGCCAAAGAAAAACCCCGCTGCGTCACCGCAGCGGGGTTGAAGTTCAGCCCTTGGAGAGGCTTAAATCACTTGCGTCAAATCAGAAATTGACTTGGGTGCGCACAGAAATGACGCGCTCCTTGTTGATCAAATCACCAGTGGTGTCAACTGGCGTGAAAGGCGTATCAAAGTTGGTTTCTGCGTAATTGAACATCACACGCGCATTGCTGTTGAGGACCCAATTCAAAGCATAGGTAGTGGTGGTGCCTTTTTCAGAATGAATACGGTTACCCGCCGATGTTTGCGTTGGAGCAGAGGCCCCTGTCAAGTTGGAATGCGAGGCATCGTACTTAGACATGCGAACACCGACTTGCCATGCACCAATGCCATTGCCAACAACACCGCCGTAATCTTTCATGAACACAGTGGAAGGTGTGATGCTGGAAAATGCACCGCCCTTGTATGACTTGGCCCATTCTTCACCTGTGATGTTGTACATGACCTCCATGTAATCGGCTTTCACTTTGACATCCATGGTGCTGTCTGCATCGAATGCTTCAAATTTGGTGTTGAAACTTTCCATCTGGAATTTGAAGGGCCCTTTTGCCAATGCCAATTCCAAACCAGTCATGTTCTTATCAATGGTGGCGCTTGTATTCGCGGGTGCTGAGTAACCTCCAGTTGATAAGGTTGGTCCATTCAAGCGTGCACGGTAGATGTTGCTAAAGCCACGGTTCTCCGAGCGCAAAGCCACGATATTGGCCGTGGTGCTGGTACCACCACCAGAAGAAGACAGATGGTTGACGATGGCGCGACCGCCTGTTTGCGCAACGCCTAAATGCAAAACACCATCTTCCATTTTGACAAAATCAGCGGCATTCAGTGCCAAACGGGCTGCGTAATTGCTGCCGGCATTCCCTTGGTTGGTGACTTCAGAGAAATCATTTTGGAAGGCAGAAATGCCATAAGTGACGCCTTTGGCCGGCTCACCGTGAAGCATCAAACCCAAGCGCTTACCGGGCACCATTTGGTTGCCATATGAACGCTCCATGAAGTCGATGCTATTGGAACTGGTCAATTCTTCCAAGCTAAAAGGTTGCTTGAAACGGCCTGCGCGGAATTGAGCCGCTTTGTTGAAGCCATAGTTGGCCCAAGCTGTGTCAACGAAATTCGTTGTGCTACCAACGGCGTTGCCAACAACTTCGTAAGCAATGTCTTTGTTGATGGTACCCACAACACCAATGCGCGCACGGCGCATCTCAAAGTTGTCGGCATAAGAGGCTGAATCGCGGTCATCTACCTTGGCTGCTGCATTGGCATTGTTTCGCATGTCGAAATGCACACGACCCGTGACTTTGGCTTCGACTTGGGCGAAAGCAGGTACGCTGGCGCAAATCATGGCGACGGCCAAGGCCACGCGATTGGCGGAAAATGAGGTCTTCTTCATGTAAAACTCCTGAGGGATGGTTGGATAGGTAGATAGCCGATGAATTGCTAACTCAGTCATCTTCTGAAGATCGTGTGACAGTTCCGTGACTGTGTTGCTGGCAAGCCATAACCAAATTGAGCAAATTTATTCTTTAGCATTCATATCGAACCATGGACTCATTGATCAACACCCTCGACCAGGCCTTGCGCACTGTGTTTGCATCGCACCATGCATCACGTCCCAACCCGGCTGCTGGCATGGCCACATTGACCATGACCGAGGCAGAAAAAAACGAAGCAGGGGCACTGATGCGGGTCAACCACGTGGGTGAGGTGTGCGCCCAGGCCTTGTATGCCTCGCAAGCATTGGCCACGCGCAATCCGCAGTTGCGCGCGCATTTTTTACACGCCAGCGCTGAAGAAACCGATCACCTGGCTTGGACCGAATCGCGTTTGAAAGACTTGGGGGCCCGCCCCAGCCTGCTCAATCCACTTTGGTATGCCGGCGCGTTTGGTTTGGGTTACCTGGCGGGCAAATGGGGGGGCGACGCCATCAGTTTGGGGTTTGTGGTGGAAACCGAACGGCAAGTGGAAGCGCATTTGCAGACGCACCTGAGTCGCCTGCCGCAGGCCGATTTGGCCTCACGTGCGGTGCTTGAACAAATGAAAACCGACGAAGCCCAGCATGCGGTTGACGCGCAAAAAGCAGGGGCCCAACCCCTGCCCAGCCCCATTCCAGAGGTCATGCGCATGACCGCCTCGGTGATGACCACCGTGGCGCATCACATCTGATCAGCCTTCCAACACCTCAAAACTGGTGGTGATTTCAGCGGTTTTGCCCAGCATGATGCTGGCCGAGCAGTATTTCTCATGGCTCATCGCGATGGCTCTTTCAACCACCACCGCGGGAATGCCCTTGCCGCGGACCGTGAAATGCATGTTGATGGTGGTGAACACTTTGGGGTCGGTGTTGGCGCGGTCGGCTTGCAGTTTCACGGTGCAGCCCGACACTTGGTGGCGGCCCCGTTTCAAAATCAAGACCACGTCAAACGCGGTGCAGCCGCCGGCTCCGGCGAGCAGCAACTCCATGGGGCGCGCCGCCATGTTTTGCCCGCTTTGATCGGGCTTGTCAGGGTCGGGCGCACCATCCATTGCCAACACATGACCGCTGCCTGTTTCGGCCACAAAACCCATGGCCGATTTGGTGCCACTCGCGCCTGTCCAACTGACGGTGCATTCCATGCTGACTCCTCGTGTTCAAAAATTGGTCTGTAAACATTGTCGGTCCAATGAATATTGCACTGCAACAAAGCGTGCGCTATGATTCGTTTCATGTTTTGAATTCAAAGCACCGTTTGTCTCCTCCACCCTCTGAAAAGGTGGATTCACAGCCCCACAACGCAAGTTGTGGGGCTTTTTTTTAACCCCAGTCGCATGCGGGACAATGGACGGATTCAAGCCTGAGCCATCGACATGACCAACCCAACCCGCCCAGCCCGCAAGGTGCATCTCAAACCCGCTGATTACCTGAAAAAAATCCTCACCGCCAAGGTCTACGACGTGGCCAGAGAATCGGACTTAGACCTGGCCCCGGTGCTGAGCAAACGATTGAAAAACCAGGTGCTGTTGAAACGCGAAGACCAGCAACCCGTGTTCAGCTTCAAGCTGCGCGGGGCTTACAACAAAATGGCGCAACTGAGCCCAGAACAGCTGCAAAAGGGGGTCATTTGCGCGTCAGCGGGCAACCATGCTCAAGGCGTGGCGTTGGGCGCGCGCAAATTGGGGACGCGGGCGGTCATCGTGATGCCGATCACCACCCCCGCTTTGAAAATTGACGCGGTGAAAGCCTTGGGGGGTGAAGTTGTGCTGCATGGCGACAGCTATACCGACGCCTACGCGCATTCGGTGAAGCTGGGCCACAAACAAGGCTTGACCTTCATCCACCCGTTTGACGACCCCGAGGTGATTGCCGGTCAAGGCACCATCGCCATGGAAATGCTGCGCCAGCACCAAGGCCCCTTGCATGCGGTGTTTGTGGCCATTGGGGGTGGTGGTTTGATCAGTGGCGTGGCCAACTACATCAAGGCGGTGCGCCCCGAGGTGAAAGTGATCGGGGTGCAAACCGTGGACTCCGACGCCATGCACCAATCGGTGCAAGCAGGCAAACGCGTGACCTTGAGCGACGTGGGTTTGTTTGCGGACGGCACGGCGGTGAAGTTGGTGGGTGAGGAGACATTCCGTGTGGCGCGTCATCTGGTGGACGAATACATCAGCGTGGACACCGATGCGGTGTGTGCCGCCATCAAAGATGTGTTTGTCGACACGCGCAGCATCGTTGAACCCTCGGGTGCCATGGCTGTCGCGGCCATGAAAAAGTATGTGGCGCAGCACAAAACCCAGGGCGAGACTTACGCCGCCATTTTGTGTGGCGCGAACATGAATTTCGACCGTTTGCGCTTTGTGGCCGAACGCGCAGAAGTGGGTGAAGAGCGCGAGGCTTTGTTTGCGGTCACCATCCCCGAGGAACGTGGGAGTTTCAAGCGGTTTTGCGCTTTGCTGGGCGATTTGCCTGCGTTTGGCGGCAGCAAATCACCACGCTCTGTCACCGAGTTCAATTACCGGATCAGCGACGCCTCACAAGCCCATGTGTTTGTGGGCCTGACCACCAGCGGGCCAGGTGAGAGCAGCAAAATAGCCCATCATTTGAGCAAAAACGGCTTTCAGGCCTTGGACCTGAGCCATGACGATTTGGCGCAAGAACACATCCGACACATGGTGGGTGGGCACTCGTCATTGGCCCACAACGAACGCTTGCTGCGTTTTGTGTTCCCTGAACGCCCCGGGGCATTAATGAAGTTTTTATCGGCCATGCGCCCCGGTTGGAACATCAGCTTGTTCCATTACAGAAACCAAGGGGCGGACTACGGGCGGATTTTGGTGGGTTTGCAAGTGCCTGAAAAAGACCAAGCCAGCTTCCAGAAGTTTTTGAACACCGTGGGCTACCCGCATGTGGATGAAACAGACAACCCGGTTTACAAGTTGTTTTTGAAGCAGTGAGCCTAAGACCTGCGCTTGCTGTGCAACAACTGGATGTTCATTTCTGCTGACAAGGTCGAGGCATAAAACTTCTCGATCATCTCTACCGAGGTGCGTGCATTTCGCGCCAAGGTCAGCAAATCGATGTTGCCGCCAAAAATCAATCTGAAGGTGATGGCGGTGTGTCTCAAGCTGTAAAAACTGCGGTCTGCCCCGTGTGGACCTTGTTTCAAGCCCAGCGAATGCATGATCCAGTTGAACAACCAACCAATGGTGTTCAAGGCGCGCAAACGGTTTTTTTCTTCAGGGAAAAACACATAGTCCTCGGGCTTGCCAAAACCTTTGGCAGTTTGGTGTTTCAAAATGGTTTTGTAAATGTTCACGGCCTGCGGCAGGCTCACCGTGGGTGCTTTATGACGTTTGATTTCCGGTGGCGTCAGGCGCAGGTAATTGAACTTGCCAGAGATGATTTCCAAATGCTTGTTTTTCAATTGGCGAATGTCACCAGGTCGCAAGAAGGTATAGACCATGAAACGCAGCAACCAATTCATTTCCATGGGCATGCTGCGGTACATGGGCTTGATGTGAAAACGCGTGTCGGGCTTGTCCCACACATACACATGTTTGCGCAAGGTTTTGGCCTGTCGCAAGATGGCGGCGTACTCGGTCACGGTGAATGCACCGCGCGGTTTTTGCGTGACCTTCATCTTGGGAAACAAGGGCATTTGGGCAATCACATCTTTTTCGACCAGATAGCGCAACACTTTGCGCAACTGTGCGATGTAGCCCACGATGGTGGGTGTAGACAGCTCTTTGTCAGACAAGAAATTGATGAACTGCTGAATGCTGGCCGTGTTGATGCTGCGCAGATCGGTGTTGAAAAAAAATTCGGTGATGTTGGTTTCTAGCCTCACTTTGGTCATGCGGTAGGTGCCTTCGGTCACCTCGTTGCGCGAAACCTTGTGCTTTTCTTGCGCCAAGATGATGGAAACCACCTCTTGAATGCCAACAAACGAACCATCCAATGATGTCTTTTTTTCAGATGGTTTGGTATTCAAGTGATCACTGAACATTGATTTTTTCAAATCAAATAAAGCGATGTTTGGAGTTGTTTTGGATGCATTGAAAAAATCAAGCATCCAATTGAATACATCTGGGTTGGTTTTTGGATTCTTTGATCCCACTCGGGTGCCGACAGGTTTAATTGAATAGTTCACGGTTTGCACTGACATGGTTGTATACCCAAAGGTCTTCAAGTTGTTTTGAAAGTCAATAAATACTAACAGCAATGATTCAAAATATTTAAAAAACCCTCGTTGCAGTAGCATCTTTGTTGTCAATTGGCGTCACTTACGCCGATGTGACATTGTTTGGAACCATTGATCAGGCTTATTCAAAAACTGAAACGTCTAACAATACTGGCACCTTGACAAGTACAACCACTATTGCCGGCGTGCAAAACGGTGACAGTGGTATCGGCTTCAAAGGCGATGAAGACCTGGGCAATGGCATGAAAGCTTCCTTTTTGCACGAACTCGGTGTGAGCACACAAGGTACAGCTGGCGCAAGCGTGCGTCAGGCCTACGTGGCTTTGGGTGGTGCTTTTGGACAAATCCGTCTTGGCAAACAATATTCACAAGCTTTCAACAACACCGTAGCTGTAGACCCCATGGGTGCAACCGGTACCTATGGACACAATTCCTACGTCGTTTTGTTGAGCGGTGGTGGTGATGCGCCTTTGCGTCAATCCGATGGTTTGCAATACAGCTTGCCCACATTTGTCGATGGATTGGGCATCACATTGACCAAGACATATGGCAATGACAACTCAGTCGCCGGAACAGCCTCTGACGGCGTTGGCGCTGCGGTTACTTACAGCAGCGGTGCTCTTTACGGTGGTTTCACATGGGATAAGACCGCAAACACAGCAATCACCGCTGCCCCACTTGGTGCCATCGCTGCTTCGACCACGCAAGACAGGGAATTGCAGACTCTGAGTGCCAGCTATGACTTCGGCATGGCCAAAGTTGGCATCAACAACGCCAAAGCCACTGTAGGCTCCAACAGCTTAGACAACACCGCATTGACTGTGGGCATCCCTGTGGGCTCAGCTGTCATCGGTTTGAGCACAAGCTCTGGCAATCACAAACTCAACAATGCCACTACCAACTACACCGGCTACCAATTTGGTTTGGACTACATGTTGAGCAAACGCACCGTGGCTTACGCTCAAATGGGCGCTATCAAGATTGACAACAACGTCAAAAACAAACTCAGCAGCTCTGCTTTCGGTATCCGACACTCCTTCTGATCTGACACTGGCATCAGCCAGTTGAAGATTTGACCGACAACCCCGCCTTGGCAACAAGGCGGGGTTTTTTATTTATATAGGTAAAGCGAATAAGGGTTTTTCATCTTGGAGAGCGCCCTGTCCGCTTTCACGTTTTGCTCTCGCGTGATTTCCAATGGTTTGATGTTGCCAATTTGCGTGATACCGGTCAGCTTGCTGTTGTTGGCCGAAATGAAGTCAATGCCTTTGGAAATATTGGCGCTGGTGTCCCGGATGTTCAAGTTGTACTCGGTGGCGTATTTCTCGAAGATGGCTGCCAGTTTTTGGCTTTGATCCACGGTGGCCGTGATGGTCCCGCCGTCGATGGACTCGATGCCCGCCAACAAACCTCTTTCATCCAGTGTCTTGATGGCCATGTAATTGTTGGCCAAGGACTTGGAGATGTCGACAGCCCCAAACTGGGGTTTCACGTTGGTGGTCACGATTCCGCCACCGGTTTGCTGGGTGGTGGTGGCTGGTGTGGTGGGCGTGCCACCCGCAGTGGTTTGGGTTGAAATTTCAAAACGACCGTTCACCGACTTGGCCCAAAGCTGGCTGTCGTAGGGGTCGATTTTTTGCTTGGTGCCGGGTGGCGACGGCGTGATGATCATGGTCTTGATGTTGTCCTTGAGCTTGCGCAAGGCCGACAAACCACTGTCCATCGCACTGAAGCTGTCCACCAAAGTCAAAGAATTGGTTTTGGTTTTGGACAGCACATCGGTGTACTTGACCGCCTCCGCTGCCGTGACAGTCAAGGTGCTGGCGGTGTCCGTGAAGGACACCGATTTCACTTGCGCACTGAACTTGAGCAAATCGGGCAGGCCGGCTTTGATGTTGGCAGCGGTGTCCGACAGCGCAATGGTGAGCTTGCTGTTATTTTTCAAAGCGGCTTGTGCCTCGGCCACGGTCAACAACCGGGGTTGCGGCACAACCCTGGCTGTAGAAGAACTCTGAACGTATTTGACCTGCATGGACACCTTTCAACAACCTGAGCGGCAAATCTTTGCCGCAGGCGCGCATGAAACCAACCCTTTAGTGGTCATTCATGCGCTGTAAAAAACCCTTAACTCATGAAGCATTGAACATGCCAACACATGCTTGCCGCGGACGACACAGCCGATCAAAATCCTGGCGCGCGGGGCTTCATCTTGTCGGCTTCATGCCGATCTTTGAAAGGCAATCAATGGAGAACATGGTGAAGATGCGCAGTTTGGTGGTGGGGTCTTTGTTTGCTTGGACTGGGCTTGCCCATGCCCAAGTTCCGTCTTTTGAAGGTCTGAGTGTGCAGGGTGGCACGGGCTACCAGCGCCATGCGCCTGTGTTTTTCGACTACAAAACCAGCGGTGTGGCCAATGGTTTGACGGCCCAAACAGACCAGACCAAGGGCGTACCCGTGGTGATGTCCGTGAGTTACACCTTGGCCTTCACGGACTACGTCAGTCTGGGTCTTGCCTACGACCACCACTTGACTGGCAGTTCTGCCGCACGGCAACGCCTCTACACGAATGGCAGTTACTCCTCCGGTGGCACCATTCGCTTCAAAGACCAAACGCAGTGGTCCATCGTCTCCGGGGTGTTGTTGGACGCCAGCACCATGGTGTATGCCAAGTTGGGAACAGCTCAGGCCCGTTCGGACTCGACCAACGACAACGGCTCTGCCGCTCAAAACTTTGACTTTTCCGGCTGGGCTTGGGGCTTGGGTGCCAAAAGGTTTGTGTCCCAGCACCAATTCGCTTTTGCCGAATACAACCAAGTGCGCATGAGTGATACATTGCGCACCAGTGCCACTGACGCCACGGCCACACTCCAAACGAGTTCCAAAGGGTCTGTTTTATTGGTGGGCATGGGCTGGCAATTCTGACAAGACCTGGATGCTGGCTCGCCTCGATTGATAGGGAGCTTTATTCTTTGGCAAGTCTGGACGGCAAATTGGTGGTGGCGATTTCCTCGCGCGCCTTGTTCAATTTCGAGGAAGAAAACCAGGTCTTCGAGCAAAACGACGACCGTGCCTACATGGACTTGCAGTTGCAACGCTTGGAGCAACCTGCCAAACCGGGCGTGGCGTTTTCCCTGGTGAAAAAACTGCTGGCTTTCAACCAAGCCGATGCCGCCCGCGTGGAAGTGGTCATCCTCTCGCGCAACGACCCGGTCAGCGGCATGCGGGTGTTTCGCTCGGCCCAGCACTATGGCTTGGACATCCAACGCGGCTCGTTCACCCGTGGCCAGCCGCCTTGGCGCTATCTGAAGCCTTTGCACGCCAATTTGTTTTTGTCGGCCCACTTGAGCGATGTGCGTGCCGCGCTTGACGCCGGCGTGCCCGCTGCGCAGGTCTATCCACACTCGGCCCACGCCTCTGAAGCCCACCCCAACGAGGTGCGCATCGCGTTTGACGGCGATGCGGTGCTTTTTTCAGACGAGGCCGAGCGGGTGTTTCAAGCCCACGGTCTGAACGCTTTTCAGCAACACGAGAAAGACCGTGCCAGCCAACCCTTGTCGGCCGGGCCTTTCAAGCCCTTGTTGGTGGCCTTGCACCGCTTGCAAGCCGAGGGCACGCCAGCGATGCGCATCCGCACCGCCTTGGTCACCGCGCGCAGCGCCCCGGCGCACGAACGCGCCATCCGCACCCTGATGCAGTGGAACATCCAGGTGGACGAAGCGCTGTTTTTGGGCGGTTTGCCCAAGGGCGAGTTTTTGCGTGAGTTTGAGCCTGATTTCTTCTTTGACGACCAAACCGGACACATCGAATCAGCGGCCCGCCATGTCCCCGCAGGACATGTGGCCAGCGGGGTGCAAAATACCCCCTCTGGCCATTGATTTCGCCCCTCTTCGACTGACTGTTCATGCGCTCGTTCAACCCTTTTCGTTCCATGTGGCAAAAAACCCGTGTGCACCTGCGCAACGTTTGGTTTTTGTCCCTGCCTTATTTCCGCTCGGAAGAACGCTGGTCTGCCAGGTTGCTGCTGTTGGCTTGTGTGGCCTTGAATTTGGGCATGGTCTATGTGCTGGTGCTGCTCAACGACTGGAACCGGGTTTTTTACGATGCCCTGCAAAACAGGGATGCCCCGGTGTTTTGGGAGCAGTTGAAAGTCTTTGCCATGCTGGCCGGTGCTTTCATCGTGGTGGCGGTTTACCGGTTTTATTTGACGCAGTTGTTGCAAGTGCGCTGGCGTGCTTGGATGACCAAGGATTTTTTGAACCGCTGGACCACCAACCAAATTTTTTACCAGCTTGAGCTGCGCCAAAACACCCAAAACCACGATGCCCTGTCCGGCAGCGACAACCCCGATCAGCGGATTCAAGAAGACATCCAGATGTTCACGAGCGACACCGTGGGCCTGAGCCTGGGTTTGCTCGACGCCTTGGTCACCTTGGGCAGCTTTGTCGGTATTTTGTGGATGTTGTCGGGCGGCTTCAGCTTTGTGGCCCAGGGTTACGAATACACGATCCCAGGTTTCATGGTCTGGATGGCCCTGCTTTACGCGTTCTTGGGCAGCATCTTGGGCCATTTCATTGGGCGCAGCATGGCGCCACTGAACTTCACGCAGCAGCGCTTGGAAGCGCATTTCCGGCACCACCTGATGCGGGTGCGCGAATACAGCGAAGCCATTGCCATGGACCGAGGCGCCGAGTTTGAAAACGTCTCGCTGCAACACCGTTTCAAGCAAGTGGTCGGCAATTTCATGAACCTGTTGAAAGTGCAAAAGCGCTACACCTGGTTCAGCTCGGCCTATGGCCAAGCGGCGGTGGTGTTCCCGATTTTGGTGGCTGCGCCGCGCTACTTCGCGGGCACGATCCAGTTGGGTGAATTGATGCAAATTTCCTCGGCCTTTGGCCAGGTGCAAGAGTCCCTCAGTTGGATCGTCAGCAATTACAGCCGCTTGGCTTCTTGGTCGGCCACCACGCATCGCTTGAGCGTGTTCCTGACCCAGATGGAGACCTTGCGCGCGATTTCCTTCGCCGTGGTGCAACCCCAAGACACCGACAGCCCGGCACCCAGCGAGCTCAAAACAGCCGCCCTCACCGTCACCCTGCCCGACCGCACCGTGTTGCTGGACGAGGTGGTGTTGCAGGTGCGCGCTGGCGATTCGGTGTTGATCCGCGGCCCTTCGGGCAGCGGCAAATCCACCTTGCTGCGGGTGCTGGCGGGCATTTGGCCTTATGTGCGCGGCTGGGATGCGCAACACCAGCCCTTGGCCATTTCAGAAGCCATTCAGTTGCCGCCCAACGCGGTGTTCATTCCACAGCGGCCTTATTTCCCAGAGGGCACGCTGCGCAATGCCTTGTGTTACCCCAATGCGGCCCAGGAATTCACCGACGATCAAATGCACCTGGCTTTGTCGCATGCTTTGCTGCCCCATTTGATTACCAAACTCGACCAGGTCGGCCAATGGAGCCAGCAGTTGTCAGGCGGTGAGGCGCAGCGCTTGGCCATGGCGCGGGTGTTTTTGAAGCAGCCCAGTTGGGTGTTTGCCGACGAGGCCACCAGTGCCTTGGACGAGGCAACAGAAAAAGTGATTTACGAGCGACTGCTGCAAATGGTGATGCGCCAAGGCGGTGCCTTGGTGTCGGTGGCGCACCGCCCCAGCGTGGCCGCCTACCACCAGCGTTTGTGGCAATTGGTGAATGTCTCCGAGGGCAGCATCAAGAGCCATGTGCTGCAGGTCAGCCACTGACCAACAGCTTTTTCAGCGAGCGACTCAAGAAACCAAAACTGCGCCCGATTCTTGTTGGGCAGGGGAACACAGTTTTAGTTTCAGACCGTCCTCGCTCATAGCCCCGGTTTGAGGGGCGCGCCTTAGCTGCGCCGGGGACGGTCGCCTTTTTTTCCCAAATTGAATAGCGCTTTTTATGGAGTCGCGTTTTGGCAGATCGTTTGTGGTGAAGTCACGCTGGAGCCACCCGCCATGGGGGCCCATTTTGCTGCTCTTTCGCTCACAAAATGACCCCCAAGCCGTGCGGCTTTGAAGTGCATCTTTGACGGTCGAAAAACTGCATCACTGTCGAAAGTGATTGGCAAACCAGCATCACCACTTCAGAGAACAACCAAGCCGATTTAATTGGAATCTGACCCCAATTTGATATCAGCGCGGTTTGAGCCGCATTTCCGCCGCCCTTGCATGGGCTTGCAAGCCCTCGCCATGCGCCAGCACCGAGGCGATTTGGCCCAGTACTTGGGCACCAGCCTCGGACACCTCGATCAAACTGCTGCGCTTTTGAAAATCGTACACACCCAACGGTGAGGAAAACCGTGCGGTGCCGGAGGTGGGCAACACATGGTTGGGGCCGGCGCAATAGTCACCCAGGCTCTCGCTGGTGAAAGCACCCAAAAAAATCGCGCCCGCGTGTTTGAGCAACGGTTCCCATTGGTGGGGATCGGTGCTGGACACCTCCAAGTGCTCGGGCGCGATGCGGTTGCTGATGTCGCAAGCCTCTTGCATGCTGCGGGTGTGGATCAGCGCACCACGGCCGTTGAGCGAGGCCAAGATGATGTCATGGCGTGGCATCTCGGGCAGGAGTTTGTCGATGGATGCCTGCACCGCATCAATGTAAGCCGCATCGGGGCACAGCAATATGCTTTGCGCCAATTCGTCGTGCTCGGCCTGGCTGAACAAATCCATGGCCACCCAATCGGGCGGCGTGCTGCCATCGGCCAACACCAAAATTTCAGAGGGGCCGGCGATCATGTCGATGCCCACGGTGCCAAACACACGCCGCTTGGCCGCCGCCACATAGGCGTTGCCCGGGCCGGTGATTTTGTCGACCGCTGGCACGGTGGCCGTGCCATAGGCCAAGGCGGCCACCGCTTGTGCGCCGCCAATGGTGAATGCACGGCTGACACCCGCCACATAAGCGGCAGCCAGCACCAAGGGGTTTTTCTCGGCCTTGGGGGTGGGCACCACCATGATGATCTCTTGCACACCCGCCACGTGTGCCGGAATAGCGTTCATCAACACGCTCGAGGGGTAAGCCGCTTTTCCGCCAGGCACGTAAATGCCCACGCGGTCCAGGGGCGTGACTTTTTGCCCCAGCAAGGTGCCGTCGGCGTCGCGGTAGGTCCAGCTTTCGCCCGAGGCTTTTTTCTGCGCCTCATGGTAGGAACGCACGCGCGCTGCTGCGGCTTGCAAAGCTTGTTGCTGCACCTCGGGCAGGCTGTCGAACGCGGCTTTCAATTCGGCTTGGGTCAATTCCAAAGCGGCCATGCGGTCGGCTTGCAAGCCATCGAAGCGTGCGGTGTATTCGAGGACTGCGGCGTCGCCGCGCGCCTTCACATCGGCCAAGATGTCAGCCACGCGCTGCTCGATGGCGGCGTCGGTGTCGGCCGACCAATGCAGCCGCTGTTGAAACAGGGCTTCAAAGTCGGCTTGGGCCGTGGACAGGCGAAGGGGTCGGGCGTTCATGGCAATCAGCGCTGAGCGGTGGCGCGGTCGAAGGTGTCAATCAATTGGCGGATGGCGGCGGTTTTGAGCTTCATGGCGGCTTGATTGACCACCAGGCGCGAGCTGATGTCCATGATGCGTTCCACCTCGATCAGGTGGTTGGCTTTCAAGGTGCTGCCTGTCGACACCAGGTCGACGATGGCGTCGGCCATGCCCGTGAGCGGGGCGAGCTCCATGCTGCCGTAAAGCTTGACCAGGTCGACGTGCACGCCCTTGGCGGCGAAGAAGTCACGGGCAATCGCCACGTACTTGGTGGCCACGCGCAAACGCGCGCCTTGCTTGACCGCAGCCGCGTAGTCGAAACCTTGCGGCACCGCCACGCTCATGCGGCAGCGCGCGATGTTCAAGTCCAGCGGTTGGTACAAACCGGCGCTGCCGTGCTCGATCAAGGTGTCCAAACCCGCCACACCCATGTCGGCGCCGCCATATTCCACATACGTGGGCACGTCCGAAGCGCGCACCAGCACCACACGCAAGCTGTCTTGGTTGGTCGGCAAAATGAGTTTGCGGGATTTTTCGGGATCTTCCAACACCTCGATGCCAGCGGCTCTCAACAGCGGCAAGGTTTCGTCAAAGATGCGTCCTTTGGACAGTGCCAGGGTGATGCTCATCGGCTTCTTTCGATGTCCGCGCCCAAGGCGCGCAGTTTGTCTTCCATGCGGTCGTAACCACGGTCCAAATGGTAGATGCGGTCGACCACGGTCTGGCCCGAAGCCACCAAGCCGGCGATCACCAAACTGGCCGAGGCGCGCAAATCGGTGGCCATGACCGTGGCTCCCGAGAGTTTGGCCACGCCTTCGACCATCGCCACCTTGCCGTCGATTTGAATGTGCGCACCCAAGCGCAACAACTCGTTGACATGCATGAAGCGGT
>JACCEC011124700.1_pt1 | contig 15837 bp, 13 predicted proteins | sample 7450121 | NCBI WGS metagenome assembly JACCEC01 (sample SAMN15323455, study PRJNA562643) | freshwater metagenome | isolation source: river surface water | place: USA:Blue River Watershed | collected 2017-08-18 | reverse complement strand
GTACGTGAACTGCGCGACGAAGTGGCGCGCTGCGCCGACCGCGATCAGCTACTCGTGCGGGCGCGTCAATGGCTGTACAAGAACAAGCTGGTGATCGTGCACGAGCGGGCAATTCGGACACTGATTCCTGCAGATGATGGATCGGATCATCCCCTGGGCCGAGCTGTGCGCGGTGGTGCAACCGCACTACGCCAAGGGCCTGGGCGGGCGCCCTCCGATCGGGCTTGAGCGCATGTTGCGCATGCTGTTCGTGCAGCACTGGTTCAACCTGGCTGACGAGGCCTGCGAGGACGCGCTGTACGACATGCCCACCAGCACGTGCGTCTGGATCGTGTGCGCATAGGTACCGCCGCCGCATTTCTGAAACGTGCCGTTTTCCCAGCCGTCCGACTGTTGGGTGGCGGGCACGCCGCGCTCAAAGGACGCGCATGTTCACTCCTTCGGGGCAGTTCGCCCCCGTTGATTATGTTGGTCCGCAGCCGTCGCCGTAGGCGCCCTGCGGGAGCACCCAGTCGTCGATGAAGACGGGATGGTTCCACTCGCGGCTATTCGCGATCGCGACCCACTTCGGATCGAACTCGTACGGGGTGCCGGCGTTGGCCAATTCCTCGACGGTTTTACTGCGATGTATCGTGATCGTGAACCGGCGCTCGTAGTTCGCGATCTGCCCGAATTGCGCGGGCGCGATCGCACGGACCGATGCCCACTGGTTCTTGCCTCCGAAGATGCAAGCGATCCTCTATGTAGCTTGTACGCCAAGAATACAACTTGGCCTGACTGGCGCTCAGACGGGCAAGTGCGTGAACGCGTCCAGCATGCGCGTGTGGGCGCGAGCGCAGTGCCGGACGTAACGCCACGAGCCGTCCCCGAAGCGCCGCAGGTCGTCGTGATACGTCCCGACCATGTACAGGCTGCTCTCACCGGTCGGCAGCGTACGGTAGAGCGCGAAGGGCGTTTCGCTTCGCGCTGCATCGCCGCTCACCTCGACCATTGGGAGGGAGAGCACGTGGAGGCGTTTGGCCGGGTCGCGTACGTGGCGGGGGACCTCACTCACCGTCTTGCGCAGAAGTTCCAACGGCTGCGACCACCAAGGTGTCCAGCGTTGCAGTTCAGGGCTATAAGAGGTGATCTCATAAGCGCCATCGGCATCGAAGAGCGCGATCCAGTCCGCAAGCTTTTCGTCATCGAGGAGCCACGCGGTCTGCAGGACGATACGCTGCACGGCCGCAATGTCGTGGTCGAGAGCCCCCGTCATGCCGTGACCTCCGCCGTGGGACTTGCGGACGAGCCGTAGGGTGCGCTTGCGGGCCGGCCCATCAGGCGCTCCCACTCCTGATAGTAGGCGCGCAAGTTGGCGTCGTCTGTCGGATTCAAGTTTTCTTCGCGCGCGAGGATGCTGTAGCGCACGGCATCGGCCTTCATCGAGCGGTACTGCGATTCGACAGCGAGCAGATCCTCCGGCAAGTTCCGCCCCGCCGGGCCCCAGAACATGTTGTGGTGGCGCTGGCGCACTTCGCGCGTTGCCTCGTCGTCGCCTTTTAATCCGATGCCGCGCCATTCGATGAGCACGCTCTGCTCATCCAGCGGAATCATGCGATCCACGCGGACGACGTTAGAGCGGATGTTCACCATCAAATCGGGGAAAAAGTTGACCACCCGCATTTCGTTGTCCTGCAGCCCGGGGAGCGTGCCGCCCGTGATGTTGTCGTAGCCGCCGCGTTCGTAGGCGACAGTGGCCTGTCCGTCAGACCAGTAGCCACTGTGGCCGTGCGGAAAGAGCCGCAGCCGCATCGGGCTCGTCTTCCCCAGCACCCACGGCTGCGTTTGCCGGTTAATGGCGTGCAGCATGCTGTGGTATCGCTCGCTGTTGTTGTCCTGCCAAAGCTTCCAGTTGGTCTTGACGATGGCCTTGTGAAAGTGGAAGACCTCCAGTGGCGCATCGCCGAGTGGCTGTCGTAGCGGCTCAAGGACGTCCCCGAGGAATTGGACGAGCGGCTCGGCCTGGTCGTCCAGGTTGACGAACACGAAGCCGAACACCAACTCGGCGCGAACTGGGACGAGACCGAGCTTCGTCTTGTCCAGACCAACTGCTTCATAGCCTTCGGGCTTGGCCACGGCACGCAGTTGACCGTCTAGCCCATAGTTCCAGTGATGATAGAAGCACGTGAACGAGCGCGCATTGCCCGATTCCGTACGCACGACTTCGGCGGCGCGGTGGCGGCATACGTTGTAGAACGAGCGCACGGCGCCCGCTTCGTCGCGCACCACGACGATGGGCTTACCGGCTACCTGTGTGCAACGGAAGTCGCCGGCTTTCGCGAGCTCGCTTTCATGGCAGACGAACTGCCAGGTCTTCGCGAAGATGTTCTCCTGCTCCGCGCGGAAGATCGCGGGGTCCGTGAAGATGCGATTGTCGAGATAGTGCGTGGGCGGCAGAGACGGCGGGATGTGGCCAGGATTCATGGGGGTTACTCCGGTTTCACGTCGGCTTCCTGCGCCACGCGGGCCCATGTCGTGGCCTCACGCTGGAGAAAGCGGCCGAAGTCTTCAGGCGTGTTCGCGACGATGTCGAACTCGGCGGCGGCGATGCTGCCTTGTGCGCTGGGCGAGCGCAGCGCCTTCGCGATATCTTCCTGGATCTTGCGGACGATGGGCGCCGGTGTCGTCGCCGGCGCGAGGAAGCCGATCCAGACCGGCGCTTCCAAATTCGGGAAACCCGCTTCGGCCATGGACGGAACACCGGGCAGGGACTTGAGGCGCTTCCCGCCGGTGATCGCCAGCGCTTTCAGCTTGCCGTCCTTCACATAGGGAAGCACGTTGGCCGAGGCAAACACGCCGGCGCTCGTCTGCTTGCCGAGCAGGTCGGTCAGCGCCGGACCCGCGCCCTTGTATGGGATGTGCCTGACGTCGATGCCCGCGCGTGACTTAAAAAGCTCCATGGTCAGGTGTGAGGCACTGCCAGTGCCGATCGAGCCGTAGTTGAGACGCGAGTCCGGCTTTTTCGCAAGTGCCACGAATTCGCCAAGCGTGTTGACGGGCAGGTCGGGATTCACCACCAGCACCTGTTCGGAGGTGACTCCGAGGGTGACTGGCGCGAGCTCCTTGATGTCGTATTGCAGGTTCTTGGAAAGGAACGTACTAATGACGAGCGGGTTGAATCCGACCAGCAATGTGTGGCCATCTCCCGGCGCCTTCGCGACGAGCGCCGCGGCAATATTGCCTGACGCGCCCGGCCGGGGCTCGGCGATGACGGGTTGCCCCCACATCTCCTGGAGCCGTGGCGCAACGAGGCGTGCGACGAGATCCACTGTGCCGCCTGAGGCGGGAACGACGATGCGGACCGTCTTGGTAGGGGTCCAACGTTGCGCGAAGGCGGGTGCCCCAATCAGAGAGGCGGCAAATCCGAGCCCCATCGCGCGGCGCACACGGTTGGGTGATGAGGAGGTAGTCATGATCCGATCTTAGTGCGCACACCGAGCGGACCAGTCGAGGATTTCCCGGTAAGTGTCCGCTCTATGGACGCCAATCAGAGTTCAAAGAAACATTGAAATCTCTCGCGCCGTACGGATAGCTTCGCGCTGGCACTCGCGCAGCAGGGGACCGCGCAGGCGCAGCCCGGAACCGAAGATGCACACGGCCGCCACAGCCTCCCCGGTGCGGGCGATGACAGGGGTAGCCACGGCCACCGACCCCGCGATCAATTCGCTGTGAGTTACAAGCACCCCATCGGCGAGCACGGCTGCGATTTCCTTCAGCGCAAGTTCACGGTCGCGCCGCGAAGCGAGCGCGAGCGCGGCGCGGCGTTGCTCGGGCTGCATGTGGGCGAGCAAGACCTTTCCACTCGCGCCCCGGTAGAGAGGTTCGGAATAGCCCATGCCGCGGCTGAGAGAGAGGGGTTGCGGGCTCTTGTGCTCGAAGACGCACATGCGATGGGTGGGCGAAATTGGCATCATCAGTCCCACCGTCTCCTGCGTCTCCTGCCAAAGCCGTTCGAGCGGCCCGGTCGCCAACGCCACCAGCGCAGGTGCCGGTGTCCACGACTGGGCCAGGAGACCGAACCTGGGACCGAGTTGGAAGCGCAGCGGCGAACCGAACGAATAGATAAGCCCTTTCGCCTCGAGCGTTCGAAGGAGGCGGTATAGGGTCGGTCGCGACAATCCCGTGCGCTCCTGCAGGGCGGGCAGGTCGAGCACAGGCTGGTCTTGATTAAAGCTGAATAGCACGTCGACCGCGCGCTCGACGGAGCGCACGGATTCGCTTTCGCGACCTTTCGTCTTGCCGGGTGCTGCCTTGTTGGTTGCGCTCATTAGCCGGTGTTCATTCTGTGGACAGTGTAGGCAGTACCGCGGATACGCTCCGGGCGCGTAATGCGTACGCTGTCGGGGATCGGCAGTGTAGTGGGATGCGGGCATCCGGCCCGGGTTTGTCCATACTGCGGACCATCTAAAGCAAGACCGACAACTGTGACGACGCATCACGACTACGCGCCCCCAGCGACAATTGCGCGGCCACCGTTCGCCTGCGCTACGAGGCGGCATTTTGACTCGCGCGAGACAGCATGAGCACATCATCCGGTGAGTTGACCGTCCGTATCACGGCGAAAACCCAGGAGGCGCTTGACATCTGCGCCTTCGAACTGAGGGCGGTTCACGCGCCGTCGCTGCCGGCGTTCTCCGCCGGCTCGCACATCGACGTGCACATCGGCGGTTTTACGAGACAGTATTCCCTGTGCAACGACCCGTCAGAGAATCATCGCTACCTGATCGCCGTCCTGAAGGACGCGAAGGGCCGCGGCGGCTCAGCGGCGATGCACGAGCAGCTGCATCCAGGCGACACGATCCACATCAGCGTGCCGCGCAACCACTTCCATCTGGCCAGCGGTGCCCGTCGCCACCTGCTGGTTGCGGGCGGGATCGGTGTGACACCGGTCCTCTGCATGGCGGAGCGGCTTGCCAGCCTGGGCGCCGATTTCGAGATGCATTACTGCGCCCGCTCTCCGGAGCGCGCGGCGTTCCGCTCGCGCATCGAGCAATCAGGGTTTGCTTCGCGCGTGTGCTTCCATTTCGATGACGGCTCGCAGGAGCAGAAGCTCGACATCCCAGCGCTGCTGCAGACGCCAGAACCGGGGGTGCATGTGTATGTCTGCGGGCCAAAGGGTTTCATGGACGCCGTCCTGCGCAGTGCGCGTGAGCGCGGTTGGCCCGAGGACCAATTGCACTACGAGTTCTTCGCGTCAGATGCAGCCGCCCCGCGGCAGGACGATGGCAGCTTCAGCGTCAAGCTCGCCAGCTCGGGCCGGGTGATCCCCGTGCGGGCCGACCAGAGCGTCTCGCAGGCCCTGAACGCAGCAGGTGTGGGGGTGGTGACCTCATGCGAGCAGGGTGTCTGCGGCACCTGCGTCACGCGCGTGCTGGAGGGTATTCCAGATCACCGCGACATGTACTTCACACCCCAGGAACAGGCTGCGAATGACCAGTTCACCCCTTGCTGCTCGCGTGCCAGGACGCCGCTGCTGGTACTCGACCTGTAAGGTCGGTCCAGCCCGGTGGCCCGGGCGGGCCGGCAAGGGCTAGGCCGTGCCGCTGGCGAGGCAATGTTCCAGGAAGGTGCGGGAGGCGGTCCCGAGATGCCTGGCCCTGTGCACTACCACGGAGAGCGTGCGGCGCTTCGGCGGCAGCGTAGTGGCGAGTTCCACCAGCCAGCCGCGATCCACGGCGCCCGCGACTGCGTGCCGCGACAGGCAGCCCAGGCCCAGGCCCGAGGCGACCGCGCGCTTGACTGCCTCGTTGCTGCCGAGTTCCATCCCGACGTCCACGTCGGACAGGTGCGGGATCAGCCAGCGGTCGGAAGCCTCACGGGTCCCGGAGCCAGGCTCGCGCAGGATCCAGCTGGCTTCCGACAGCTTGCGCAGGGTGGCGCGCCGGGCCGCCAACGGGTGGTTGCGCGCGGCCACGACCACGATCTCGTCGGTGCGCCACCGGCGCACCAGGAGGTCGGGGTGGGTGTGCTCCCCCTCCATGAAGCCGATGTCGACCCGGAAAGCCGCGAGGGCCTCGAGCACGTCGCGGGTGTTCGAAATGTCCAGCCGCACCCGCGCCGCCGGATGGCGCCGCTTCCAGTCCACGATCAGGTCGGGCAGCAGGTACTCGCCGATCGTGTAGCTGGCGGCGATCCGCAGGGGGGCCGCGTGCGCTTCCTTGAACAGCGATTCGGCTTCCAGCGCCTGTTCGACGATCCCGGTGGCCTTGGGCAGCAGGGCGCGGCCGTTCTCGTTGAGCACCAGCCTGCGCCCGACCCGGTCGAACACCTGCGCGCCGAGCGCGGATTCCAGTTCCGCCAGTGCGCTGCTGGCCGCGGATTGCGACCGCGCCACGCGCCCGGCCGCCGCGCGCATCGACCCGCTGCGCGCGATGGACGCGAAGACCTCCAGCTGCGACAGGGTCAGGCGCGCGCGCTGATCGGTTTTATCGGTCATGGAGATCGCAATTATTCGCTTTACCCGGATATAAGCAAATTCTACGATGGGGTCATGTTCAAGTTCCTCTCCGGTGCTCCCCTGCACGACCCCACGGCCAGCAAGACCGCCGAGACCGAGGTCAAGACCACCACGTGCTACATGTGCGCCTGTCGGTGCGGCATCCGCGTGCACCTGCGCGATGGCGAAGTCCGCTACATCGACGGCAATCCGGATCACCCCCTCAACAAGGGAGTGATCTGCGCCAAGGGCAGCTCCGGCATCATGAAGCAGGCCTCACCGGCTCGCCTGATGCAGCCGCTGCTGCGCAAGCCGGGAAGCGACCGCGGGGCCGGCGAGTTCGAGCCGATCTCCTGGGAGCGCGCCTTCGACCTGCTGTCGCAGCGCCTGGGGCACCTGCGCGCCACCGATCCGAAGAAATTCGCGCTGTTCACCGGACGCGACCAGATGCAGGCGCTCACCGGGCTGTTCGCGCGCCAGTTCGGCACGCCGAACTACGCCGCGCACGGCGGCTTCTGCTCGGTGAACATGGCGGCGGGCATGATCTACACGGTGGGCGGCAGCTTCTGGGAGTTCGGCGGCCCGGACCTCGAGCGGGCCAAGCTGTTCGTGATGATCGGCACGGCCGAAGACCACCACAGCAACCCGATGAAGATCGCGCTCGGCCAGTTCAAGCGCGCGGGCGGCCGCTTCATTTCCATCAACCCGGTGCGCACCGGGTATTCCGCGATCGCCGACGAATGGATCCCGATCCGCCCGGGGACCGACGGCGCGCTGTTCATGGCGCTGCTGCACGAGTTGATCGGCACCGGCCTGGTCGACCGCCCGTTCCTGCAGCGCTACACCAATGCGCCGCAACTGGTGGTGCTGGACGAGGGCGAACGCGAGGGCCTGTTCGCGTTCGATCCCGCTGCGGGTCCGCCAGGGGACGGGCGCAATCCGCACAACAAGCTGGCGTGGGACCTGGCCAGCGGCGGCCCGGTGGCCGCCTACCCGCAAGGCGTCGAAGATGGCCGCATGCTGGCGCTCGAGGGCCACTTCACGCTGCCGGACGGAACGCGGGTCGCTCCTTCCTTCCAGCTGCTGCGCGAGCGCGTGGCCGACACTACTCCCGAGTGGGCCGAAGGCATCACCGGCATCCCGGCCGCGCGCATCCGCGAACTGGCCCGCGAGCTCGGCGAGACGGCCCTGCACCAAGCCTTCGAACTGCCGATCCCCTGGACCGACGCCTGGGGCAAGAAGCACCCGACGACCCAGGGGCGACCGGTGGCCTTCCATGCCATGCGCGGGCTGGCGGCCCACTCCAACGGCTTCCAGACCGTGCGCTCGCTGGCGATCCTCATGAGCGTGCTGGGCACGATCGATGCGCCGGGGGGCTTCCGGCACAAGGCGCCCTATCCGCGGCACATCGTCCCGAACTATCGCGCCTTCAACGACCCCGGCCTCGTGCAGCCCAACACGCCGCTGAACGCGGCGCCGCTCGGGTTTCCCGCCAGCCCCGAGGAGCTGGCGGTGCACCCCGACGGCACGCCGCTGCGCATCGACCACGCGTTCTCCTGGGAGCATCCGCTGTCGGCCCACGGAATGATGCACAACGTGATCACCAACGCGACGCGCGGCGATCCCTACCGCATCGACACGCTCCTGATCTTCATGGCGAACATGGCGTGGAACTCCACGATGAACACCATGGGCGTGCGCGAGATGCTCAACCAGAAGGACGAGACCGGCGAGTACAAGATCCCCTTCCTGGTGGTGTGCGACGCCTTCCAGAGCGAGATGGTCGCTTTCGCCGACCTGGTGCTGCCGGATACCACCTACCTTGAACGCCACGACGTCATGAGCATGCTGGACCGGCCGATCTCCGAGTTCGACGGCCCGGTCGATTCGGTGCGGGTACCGGTGGTGCCGCCCAGCGGCCAGTGCAAGCCGTTCCAGGAGGTGCTGATCGAGCTCGCTTCGCGCCTGAAGTTCCCCGCCTTCACGCGGGAGGACGGCAGCCGCAAGTTCAAGGACTACCCGGACTTCGTCGTCAACTTCCAGGCGCAGCCGGGTGTCGGCTTCCTCATGGGGTGGCGGGGCAAGGATGGGCAGGACCACCTGCGCGGCGAGCCGAATCCCAACCAGTGGGAGATGTACGCCAAGAACAACTGCGTGTTCCAGTACCACATGCCGGCCGACCAGCAGTTCATGCGCAACTGGAACCAGCCCTACCTCGACTTCGCCAAGGACAAGGGCTGGCGGCAGAGAAACGATCCGGTGCAGCTCGCCATCTATTCCGACACGTTGCAAAGCTTCCGGCTCGCGGCGCAAGGCAAGACCCGGGGCCGCCAGCCGCCCGAGCGGCTGCGCGCGCGCATCGAGCAGTACTTCGATCCCTTGCCCTTCTGGTACCCGCCGCTGGAAGACGCCTGCACCGACACCGAGGCGTTCCCCTTGGCGGCGATCACCCAGCGACCGATGGCGATGTACCACTCGTGGGACTCGCAGAACGCCTGGCTGCGTCAGATCCACAGCCACAACTACCTGCACGTCAATCCGCTCACCGCCGGCGCCGCCGGCATCGCGGACGGCGGCTGGTGCTGGGTGGAAAGCAAGTGGGGCCGGGTTCGCTGCATGGTCCGCTACAGCGAGGCGGTGGAACCCAACACGGTCTGGACCTGGAACGCGATCGGCAAGGCCAGCGGCGCCTGGCAGCTGGCCCCGGCGGCCAACGAATCGCGCCTGGGCTTCCTGCTGAACCACCTGATCACCGAGGAGTTGCCGGACGGCGACCGCAGGATCAGCAACTCCGACCCTATCACCGGCCAGGCCGGCTGGTACGACGTGCGGGTGCGCATCCGGCCCGCCGAACCGGCCGAGCCCACCGAGACATTGCCGCAGGCCGCGACGCTGCACGTGGTCGCCGCCCCCGCTGAACGACAAGGAAGTCCCCGATGAATGCAATCCAACCCGCCGACACGCTGGCCAGGCAGCTGGCGCTCGTCATCGACCTCAACGTGTGCGTCGGCTGCCACGCGTGCGTCACTTCGTGCAAGGAGTGGAACACCTCGGGCGCCGCGGGCCCGCTGACGGACCTGAACACCCGTGGCGCGCAGCCCACGGGCACCTTCTTCAACCGCGTGCAGACCTACGAGGCCGGCGCCTTCCCGGTGACCGAGACCATCCATTTTCCCAAGAGCTGCCTGCACTGCGAGGAGCCCCCCTGCGTGCCCGTCTGCCCCACCGGGGCGAGCTACAAGCGCGCCGAGGACGGCATCGTGCTGGTCGACTACGACAAGTGCATCGGCTGCAAGTACTGCGCCTGGGCGTGCCCCTACGGTGCCCGCGAGTTCGACGAGGAACGCAAGGTGATGACCAAGTGCACGCTCTGCGTCGACCGCGTCTACGACGAACACTTGCCGCCGCAGGACCGCAAGCCGGCCTGCGTGAAAGCCTGCCCGACCGGCGCGCGGCTGTTCGGCGACGTGAAGGACCCGGACTCCGAGGTCTCGCAGGCGATCCGCGAGCGCGGCGGCTACCAGCTGATGCCCGAATGGGGCACGCAGCCGGCGAACCAGTACCTGCCGCGCGTGCGGACGGCGGCGGTAGCGGGCGGCCGCGGCGCCGGGAGCGCGGCCACGGAGCGCCCGGCGACCGTCGACGCACTGAAGCCCACCCTGGCGGCCCTGTGCGCCGGGACGCAGGAGGCCTGAGATGAATCCCGCCTGGTCGATCATTCTCTTCACCACCATGGCGGGCTCCGCCCAGGGACTGGTGGTGGCCCTTGCCGTGGCCTGCCTGGCCGGCGCGGACCTGGGCCGCGCCTTCGTAGGGGGCTTGCTGGCAGCGGCCACGGTCCTGCTGGTGGCGGCGCTGGTGGCTTCCTTCTTCCACCTGGGACACCGGATGCGGGCCTGGCGGGCCGCGCTGATGTGGCGCACCTCCTGGATGTCGCGCGAGGTGATCGTGCTGCCGGCCTTCATCGGGCTGGTGGGCGCGTGGGCGGTCGCCGCCCTGGCGGGCGCGCCCGATGTGCTCGTGCTCCGGGTGCTGCCGGTGCTCGCCATCGCCCTGTCGCTGCTGCTGTGGCTGTGCACGGCGATGATCTACGCCTGCCTGCGCTTCATCCAGGAATGGGCCCATCCGCTGACGGTCGTCAACTACACCTTGATCGGCCTGTCGTCCGGGCTGGTGCTGGCGGGCGCCGCCGGCGTGCTGGCCGGGCAGCGCGAGTTCGTCGGGGCACTGAGCGGCTGGACCGTCGCCGCGACGCTTGCGGCATGGCTGGGCCGCGCCCTGGCATTGCGCCGCAACGCGGCGCTGAAGCCACGCTCCACGCTGCAAAGCGCCACCGGTATCCACAACCCGCAGCTGGTGCAGCGCGCCATGGGCATGACGGGCGGCTCGTTCAACACCCGCGAGTTCTTCCACCGGGCGTCGCTGCAAGCGGTGCGCCGCACCCGCGTCGGCTTCCAGCTGCTCGCATTCGCCGCGCCGCTGGTGCTGGTGTGCATGGCGATGCTGGGCGCGGGCACTGGCTGGTGGCTGGTGGCGCTGCCGGTGCAGTCGGCAGGACTGCTCGCCGAGCGCTGGTTCTTCTTCGCCCAGGCCCGCCATCCGCAGAACCTCTACTACCAGGTCGTGTCATGACGCCGTCCCCCGCCGTGCCCGACCGGGTGCTGGAGTTCGAGGCGCCCGAGGTGCACGCGCTGGTCTGGCTCCCGCTGGCAGTGCGCTACAAGCTGGACGTCATCGGTTGCCGGCTCCGCCTGGCGCAATGGCAAGCGATCGCGCCGGCCGCACGCGCGGCCTTGCTGGCGTGCGCCGCGGGCGAGCCGTTCCGCCGGCTGCTGCTGGACCTGGTACCCGACGCCACCCTGCAGGCGGGTCGGGATACGGCGCTGATCGGCTCCTATGAGTGCTACCTTGCCGGGCGGCTCGCGCGCCCGCGCGCAGCGGCCCCGGCGCTGCATTCGGGTCCGCCGAACGCCCCGTTCATGTAAGCCGGATTCCGTTGGCGGCCGCGCCACCCAGAATGCCCACATGCAAATCACAACTGCCTTGCAATCCGATGCCCGCACGCCCGTGCGCCGCCGGGGTGGCGGCGCTGGCCGTCGCCCCGGCGCGTGCCCAGACGCGGCCCGGGGCGTCACCACCATCGTGGTGCCGCAGGCCGCCGGGGGCGCCGTCGACATCGGCGCGCGCGCCATGGCCGAGTTCCTCTCCACGGCCAAGGCCACCCCGACGATCGTCGTGAACAAGCCTGGCGCGGCCGGCGAGATCGCTGCCAGTTTCGTGGCGGGGGCTTCGCCCGATGGTGCAACCCTGCTGATGGGCAACAGCAGCACCATGGTGGTCGCGCCGCAGGGGTCAAGAAGACGCGCTACGACCCGTCGCCGACTTCCGCCCTTTGGGCGGCATCCTGCTGCTCGACACCATCCTCGTGGCGAACCAGTCGCTCGGCTTCCGCAGCCTGGCGGACGGTCACAATTACATCAGCCTTGTGGAGCGAGGACGGACTGCTCCCGCTCTTGACTGGATTGCTGCAATCGCCCGAGCACTCCAGAGGAAGCCGTCCCAGTTGGTTCGCGCTGCGGAAAAGATGACCGCCGTCGGTTAGGAGTCCCGCGGAGCCAGCAGGACCGGTCGTCGTAGCACCCGCTAAGCCGGGCGTCCGGCCGTGCTGGGGCGTTCCGGGGGAAAGCCTTCCCCCCGGGCTTGAAGGCGTGGACAACTCTGCGAGTTGCCCACCCCACGCCCTCCCCCCTTCTTATCTAAAGAGCGAACGAGCTCCCCTTTCTGGAGGAGGTCTGTGGCAGTCTGGGGCGCCGTGCCGGTCCCGCTACCCAGCTCATTTCGCGGGAAAACAGCTTGACTACATAGGCGGCACGAGGTCCGCGACCACCCGAGAAAGTACGCAGGGTGAGGAACCACGCGCCACTTGCGCATGAGCGTAAGCGGTAAGCCAGCGGCGTCCTTCCCTTCCGATCCGCCGCTGCCCAGAATGCCTGCATCGACAACGGTCAAGGAGCAGGCGAAATGGAAGGCATCAAGCGACGGCGTCTGGGCAGCGAGGCATGGCAGGAGCTGCTGCGGCGGCATGCGTCCAGCGGGGAGCCTGTCAGCACGTTCTGCCAGCGCGAGGGCGTGACCACGCACAGTTACCGGCGCTGGAAGGGGTCTCCTCGTTTTCAGTGCAATAAGTGACGGTACGAAAAGCTAGCACTGGCGCGGAGGTGGTGTTGGTAGATCGTTGATTTCATTGACTTTCCTGTTCACTTTCAAATCTGCGATTCGTGGCGTCAAACCGTGGTCGGTTTCATCCATTGGTGCCAGTTATCGATGCATTTGGCCGCGAAGGCAGGATTTGGTCAGCATAGCGGTCAACCGGGAAGCGAAACACACCCCGCAAGTTGATGCTCTCCAGCCTGGTGGGCGCAATCTTCCCGATCAGTTCCGGTGGAATGACCTGGCGGCGGTTCGACCAGCGATCCAGGACCGCCTGCATCTGTGAGGTATTCCACGCCATCACGATGTTGGCCATCAGGCTCAACGCATCGGCCACAGCCTGCATTTCATCGACACGTTTGGCCTGCGCCGGGCTGATCCGGCCGGTATAAATGGCGCGCTTGAGGGCGTTAACAGCCTCGCCCCGATTGAGCACCCGGCGCAACTCGTTCCTGAAAGCGTCCTTGACAAAGTAGTCAGCCAAAAACGCCGTACGCAGCAACCGCCCCAATTGCACGCCAGCCTCATAGATTGGATCGCCCTGGGCGGCAGAACCGAACCGCGCAAGAGCTGCCACCGCACTGGCATGTCCGCTCATGACCGAGGCTGCCAGGTGCACCAGACTATCCCAATGCTTTTCGATCAAAGCGACGTCGACATTGGCTTCGCACACCGCAGCGATTTCTGCGGGCACTTTGGTGCCGCGTGGCACAAAGAGGTGGCGCTGTTTGAGTTCCTTCAACCGCGGGCAAAGATCAAAACCAAGCAAACGGGCATGTGACATGGCAAAGTCGGTGTAGCCATGGGTATCCACAGCAAGCTGGCTGGTCTCCAGCTTTTCTTGGCGGATGACACCTTCAATGGCCACGCCCGCCTGGCGCTCATTGAGCACAAAGGGCTGCGCATGGAAGATGCCCCACCGGTCTTTTACATGGGAGTAGATTCCAATGGAAGGTGTGTTGCGCCGAGGATCAAGCCGGGCTTGCCACACCCGTTTGGTGGTCTCCATGCTCATCATGTCAGAAGATGCCAAATCGGACCGCCCCCAGGTGGCGGCAATCGGGTGTCGCTGCATGAATTCCAGCACAGCCTGGCAGGCCTGGCTCAGACGCCGTTCGTCCCGCGCCCAGCGCATGGCCTGGCGAATGCTGGTGGCAGACAATTGCGGAATCATGCGCGCGCATTCGACCGCAGTCAGACTGGTGCCGTGGGCCATGATGCCGGCATAGACCATCAGCAGCTCGTCGGTAGAGCGCGGCTCACGTCCGAGCATGATCCAGCTAAAGCGCACCTGGGCGTCAACGGCCAGAATCACTTCCGGCAATTGAACCTCACCGATGCGGTGATCCAAAGCCGCGCGCAGCTTGGTCACTTCTGGGTCTTCGTCCTCTGCGGGCAATGGCGACAAATGGAGTTCATCATCCACGCGCAGTACGCCACTGCGGGCTGCAGCGGCCACCGCATCGACACCGGCAGTTACTCTGGCCAGCAAAGGCTTCAAGAAAGTGGCAGCCTTGCTGGGTAACGATAGACGGGCATAGTGTTTCTTGGACTCTGCCTGCCAACGCTCGTCCGTGAAGAACAAGCGCGCACGACCCCGAAAGCTCAGGCTGTGCTCAATCCAGACCGAGCCATTGCGCACCGCGCGGCGCAGGGCAAACAGGGTGGCCACCTCCAACGCCTGAAACGCCCGTTCCCGGTCTGGGCTGGAGATCGAAACCTGCCAGATCATTCCCAGACTTGGTGCCACCACTTCAACTGGCAGCTTTCTGGATCCTTTGAGATATAAAGCTTGCAGCTTGGCAAGGTACTCGATGGCAGGATGCTCGCCGGTGGCCTGCCAGGGCAGCTTTGCAATGGCGACGAGCAACGACCGCACGGGGCGAATTCCATCAATCAATCCCTCGCGGACCAGGGAGGCCCTGCTCGGTGGTTTGCGTTTCTGGGTTTCGGTGATCAAGGCTTCAAGACGGGCACGCAACTCAGCATCTGGCACCGCACCTTGCGCGCTCAAGGCAACAAGTTCGCCGAGCAGCGTTTTGTACATTGCGGCCCAATTGACGGTAGCGGGGACATCGGCGGCAGCCTGACGCCACAGATCGGCGATCCGGCGCTGCACCATAAGGATCAACTGGTCTGTGGTGGTGAACAGGCAATACCGAAGAAAGCATGCGACCTCCACGGTGCGCGCTGGCTCTTTGATCTTGGCTCCGGCTGAGGGCGGCCTGGAGACAAGTCGGCGCGCGTAGCGGCGCAAGATGAGATCGGGGATGTCTGCCAGGTGCTTATGAACGTCCAGCGTGTAAAGCAGGTCGATGCGCTCCAGTACCTCGCTGATTTGGCGGGTTGAGTGTTTCGCCGGTGCAGCCCATAGCCAACTCTGCTGGGTTTGTCCATCTGGGCGCAGCTCTGAAACTGAGGCTCGCCAGCGATCAAGTGTTGCTGGATCAACGCTGGCGGCGATGGCGGTGCCTGTTTCAACTTCAAGCTGGGCAAGTGCCGCCGCAATCAGTGTCCGAATTGCCCGCTCGTGCACGATCACCAGCTTGTTCTTGTACAGCCATTGACGCGCCCGCACGAGTAGCTGATCGCGGTCGGCGCAGCGCGCCACTTCGTCGCGCAGTTCACGTACCAGTGAGCGGCGCTGGTGCTCGCTCATCCACTGGAATCCAAGGACCGTGCAGGCTACTTGTTGGTGATCGAATAGCGTGCGCCCGCGTTCATACATGGCTCTCAGCGAGGCGACTTCTGGTGCTGCAATGCCAAGCTCGTTGCCAAGGTGGCGCCACAAGGCTACTGGAATTACCCGAAAGGCACCGAGCAAACGCCCACTCATGCGCAGGAAACCAATATGGAGCGCCAGACCAAGCTTGTGGGAATCACCTCGGCGTGCATTGATTGCGTCGCGCTCGGCACCATCGAAGGTGAAAAATGCCTTCATCTCGAAGTCGCTGATATCGCGGGGGAGCCCACGCATCCCCAAAAACGTTGTGTGCCAACCCTGCATCGTGAACCTCAAAAGTGGGAGGCCACCATACCCGTTTACAAAGCGAACAGGAAAGTCAATGAAATCAACGGTCTACCCAGACCACCCCCGCGCCAGTGCTAGCTTTGCGTACCGTCACTTATTGCACTGAAAACGAGGAGACCCC
>JACCEC013068033.1_pt1 | contig 15840 bp, 9 predicted proteins | sample 7450121 | NCBI WGS metagenome assembly JACCEC01 (sample SAMN15323455, study PRJNA562643) | freshwater metagenome | isolation source: river surface water | place: USA:Blue River Watershed | collected 2017-08-18 | reverse complement strand
TCTGTTCCTGAACCAAAAGCAGCATTAGCTGTATAGGCAGTACCGTCTCCCGTTGGCGTGAAAGCAACCGCAGAACCTGCACGCGCTACTACTAACATTTCATCAAAACAAGAACCATTTGTCCATGTTAATACAGATTGGGCATTAGCGGCACTTGCCGAAAAACCTGTGACTACTGAGGGGGTAGAGCAGGCTGTAGGGGTAAGAGAGCCTCCTATAGCTAATCCATAACTACCTGATGAAGGAGAGTTTAATCCCCAGCCTCCTGTTGTTGTTTGCCCACTAGCGTAATACCTTAATGTAATAGTTGTTGTTGACGCTACATTCTGTAAAGCGGTTATACCACTAATATCAATTTGATCCATTGTTTGTGGTGTTCCAGACTTTACTTGTGGTGTCCCAATCAAAGTAAATGTGCTTCCGTCTAAACTGTAGGCAAATTGTGTAGAGACCCCAGGACTATTAGCAAAGCCACTAGTTCCTGCTGCTCGCCCATCTATTGTAGATAATGATAGTGTGTAGCCACTCTTAGCTGTTAAAGTAATTTGAAAATAATCGGTATTGGTTGTGGCAATACCATTATTTTGAAACCCAGTAGTTCTAAATGAATTAGAAGCCGCACTTGCTGCTGCACCTGATCCTCTTGTGATATTATTCGCACCACTCGCAGAAACCAAATTTGCATCAAAAACTGTAGCTGCTTGAGTAGCAGGGCTGCTTACTCCCGTAAAATCCCAAGCAGCAATTTGAGCATTTACAAATGATAGTGATAAAGTGAAATAACACAAAATTAGAGTAAAAAATCTTTTCATAAAAAAACATTTTAGAAGTTAAGAATTAAATGAATATTTAGGATAAATAATAGCAAATGAGACAAAATCAGTACGCACAAGGCACGATTTTGAAAAAATAAAAACTTTAAATCAGCTAAAAAAAAGAAACAATAATAGAGGTAAAAGGGTTCAATGAAAGTTTAATGTTTGCTCGGTATTTTCTTCTGAAAAGTTAAGGTCAATATCTTGTTTTTTTTAGGTAAAATCAGATTTCAGATGATGCGGTCTTAATTTTCGTTGCAAAGTTAGGCACAAAAATAAGAAGCAAAGTTAATTTAATGTTATTTTTAAATAGAAAAATAAGTTAATAAATTGTTAATGATATTTTACGCCCCCCCTCAGTAAGGGCAAAAAAAAGTCCTTTCAGTAGGGTAACTGAAAGGATTTTTTATATAGAAAAAAAACATATTAACGAATAATCAATTTTTCGCGTTCTGGACCTGTAGAAATCATGGTCATTTTAATGCCTAAATATTGCTCAATGAATGTCACATATTGTTGAACGGTTGAAGGCAACGTGGTATAATCGGTAATGCCGTCTAATGAGGTTTGCCACCCTGCAAAGGCTTCGTAAAGCGGCGTAACGGCGGTGCTTGCCATATCGTAAGGGATTTGCAAACTTTCTGCGCCATCGTAAGCGTATTTAGTAGCGACTTGCAGCGTTTTGATTTTATCTAATACATCAACTTTTGTCATACATAACTGCGTGACACCGTTGAGCATACAAGTATAATGTAATTGCACTAAATCGAGCCACCCACAACGGCGCGGACGACCCGTAGTTGCGCCAAATTCAGCCCCTTCTTTGCGGATAAATTCGCCCATTTCGTCATGCAATTCGGTCGGAAAAGGTCCGCTACCCACGCGCGTACAATAGGCTTTCGTCACGCCGATAACCTCGCCAATCGCCGAAGGTGGCACGCCCAAACCGCTACATACACCCGCCGTAATCGTATTGGAAGAAGTCACAAAAGGATAAGTGCCAAAATCAATATCGAGCATTGACCCCTGCGCCCCTTCTGCCAATATTTTTTTACCTTCGCGCAAAGCATTATTGATAAAGTATTCAGCATCAATGATTTGCAATTTTCGGAGTTCGTCCAAACAGTTGAGCCATTTTGCTTCTTCGGTATCTAAATCAAAATTGACCGAGCGCACTATTGAGGGAGCATACCCCATAATCATGTCGAGGTGTTTTTGGCGAAGTTTGCGGTATTTTTCTTTGAAGTTGGGAAGCAAAATATCGCCCACGCGCAAGCCATTGCGCCCTGTTTTGTCCATGTAAGTCGGTCCGATACCTTTGAGGGTAGAGCCAATTTTTTCTTTACCCTTAGCCGCTTCCGAAACGGCATCAAGCAAGCGATGAGTCGGGAGAATAAGGTGTGCTTTTTTGGCAACAAAAAGACGGCTTTCAAATTCGTAGCCTGTTTCGCGCAACCCATTTAATTCTTTTTGAAGTGTAATTGGGTCAATTACAACCCCATTGCCAATCAGATTGAGGAGGTTGGGTCTGAAAATGCCCGAAGGAACGGTGTGTAGGACAAATTTTTTGCCATCAAATTTGAGGGTATGCCCCGCATTAGGTCCCCCTTGAAAACGGGCTACCATGTCGTAATTTTCGGCTAAGTAATCCACAATTTTACCTTTGCCTTCATCGCCCCATTGCAAGCCCAAAATCAAATCAATTTTCATTGAAAAGTTATATTTTAAAAAAATATTTTTATATAAGAATTTGATAATCAATTAGTTTCTGATTAAACTAAATACTAAGCCAAATAAATTGATTTTGGCGTGCAAAAATACGAAAAAAAGGACAGCTAATTTTTGATTTTGCCTTTTTATGGGTCAAAAAAACTAAAAACCTTACCCTAATTGGCTTATTTTGGGTGGATAGGAAGTTGGATTTGTAAAGTTTTATCGTTAATGTTTTTCAAATTGCCGAAAAAAATCTTAATTTCGTCCGTTAATCAAGCAATATGCGAACTTTTATGTAGTTTTGGGGTGTTTTGAGGAGGCGAAGCATACGAAGTATTGCGCAATTTTTTTTCCTACACGCTGTTTTTGAGGGACAAATTTTGAAAGATAAGCCCCTTTTTTTTACCCCCCCCTCAGTAAGTGCATTATTTTATTTAACATTAAAAATAAAACGTATTTATGTATATAGCCCCTCTTAATTATGACCGATTTTTCAAAAAAATATTTTCAGATGTGAATATTGCAAAAAGTTTTTTGGAAGATTTTTTTGAATTTACGATAGAAAGTATCACGCCGTTGAACGTGAAACACAAAATAACGGACGATGCGACCGCCGTAGAGTTCGATTACCGTTGCAAGGTGGACGGTCAATATATCATCGTGGATATGCAGCAATGGTATAAAACCGATATTGTGAAGCGATTTTATATGTATCATTGTTTGAATACGGCTTTGCAGTTGGAAGGCATGGAGTTCAAAAGTTTTTGGGACGATGACACGCAGCAGCGCGAGACGTTGGATTATGACCAAGTAGAACCGATTATTACGTTCATTTGGATGGCTGATGATAGGCTCAAATTCACGCAAGATTACATTGGTTACACGCTAACGCCCGAAATGTTGAGCGATTTTGTGAAAGAAAAAGGGCTTTGGCGCGATGATAATATGTTGGAACTGATGAAACAACGCAATGAAATTTTATCAATTATGAACAATGATGAAAAAGGGTTGCAATTTTTGAGTAAAAACCGCTTGATATTTGCGTTTCAAAAAAACATTGTGAAAAATATATTATCACAAAAAAAGGGCAAGCGTTATGAAAAGTGGTTTGAGTTTGCGGAGACGACCAAAAAACCAAAAAATACGCAATCAGATTTTGTCAAATATCAAAATGATGAAATCTTAAAGGAAGTAATGCGGCGGTTAAGTAAAGAAGTTTTGACCGATGAAGATTTTAAATATATTGAAAATTATGAGAAATTTCATCAACAATTTTTGCGCCACGAGGCTTCTATTCGCAAAAATGCGTTAGCAGAGGGTTTGCAACAAGGCATTGCTATCGGCGAAGAAAAAGCAAAAACAGATATGATAAAATCGCTATTGCAAGGGACAAATTTTGAGGTTTCATATATTGCAAAATTAGCAAATGTTGCTGAAAGTTTTGTGCAAGCGGTAAAAGAAAATTTGAATAAATAGCCTTTCCTTTACCCCCCTCAGTAACTGCATTATTTTATGAAAAATAAATATAACATTCGACAAAATCAATTATAACATTACTTAAAAAAAAATTTTATTCATTTTAACAAAAATAAAAAAGTAAATTAGAAAAATGGCAAATATCACACCCACACAACCGAATATGCCCAATTTTCAACCCAAATCATTTTGGGAACGTCCCGAAGGCGTGACGGGAGGGCTTTTTATGCTCGCTATTTTGGGCGGCGGCGGTTATTTATTGTATAAATCGTTGCCCGTTTTGATAGAGTTGGCGCAAAATACGCTTTATTTGACGCTACTTTTGGCAGGTTTGGCAGCCGTTTTATACATACTTTTCGACCCAAAAATGCGCAATTTGATTTGGTATATGTATAAATCTTTTATGCGTTGGTTGACAGGTATGTTTGTAGAAATTGACCCTATCGGCATTTTGAAAACGTATGTGGATACTTTGAGCAATAATTTGGGCAAAATGTCGAAACAAATTGGGCTTTTGCAAGGGCAGATGCAGCAACTCAAAGGCACTATGGACAGCAACTCCCGCGAAATCGAAAGCGCAATGAAACGCGCTTCGCAAGCACAAAAACAAGGACTGGAGCAACAAATTGTCCTCGAAACACGCAAAGCCGCACGTTTGCAAGATAGCAACGAAAAATACCAAGCACTTTACAACAAAATGGATTTGTTGAAAAAAGTGTTGAAAAAAATGTACGATAACTCGGAAATTTTGTTGGAAGACACCAAAGACCAAGTGCGCGTAAAAGAGCAAGAACGCAAGGCTATCCGCACAAGTCACTCGGCGATGCGCTCGGCGATGAGCATTTTATCAGGCGACCCCGACCAACGCGCTATGTTTGAGATGGCAATGGAAAGCATCAATAATGACGTGGCAAATAAAGTAGGCGAAATGGAACGCTTTATGGAAATGTCGAGCAAAGTAATGGGTTCGATTGACTTACAAAATGGCGTTTTTGAGGAAGAAGGCATGAAAATGCTCGAAGAATGGGACAAAGGTACACAACTTTCACTCCTCACCCAACGCGAAATTAGCAACCGCCCACAACCCATAGAGTTGCCAAAAGGTAGCGCAAGCAAAGATAATAGTTCAAATTATGATAATTTGTTTAAATAAAACATCTTGAAGTTTGCAAAACTTCCTCCCAAAAAATACCCCCTCAGTAAGTAGTTACTGAGGGGGTATTTTTTTCTTAATTTTTCTTTTTCTTATCTAATGCGGCTTCTCCTGCTTTTTCCTTTTGCGTTTCTGCTTTGAGTCGTTCAATTTCGGCATCAGTTTCGGCGCGAATTTTTTTGATTTCGTCTAAGGCTTGTTGACGTGCTTTGCGTATTTCTTCGCTACTCTCTTTCTGAATTTTACTCACTTCGTCATTTGCTTTTTGGCGCGTTTCGGTCAATTCGTTGTTGATAGCCTGCAATTTTTCGTTGGTTTGTCGGCGCAATTCCACAATTTGTTGAATGGCTATATTTCGCGCCGAGTCTCTTTCGGTCTGGATTTGGGTAAGTGTTTCGGTAAGGTTGCGTTCTGCATTTTCGCGGCGTTTTGCGGCATTGCTTTCTATTTCTTTTAGTGCGTTTTCGGCTTTGGTTTTAGTAGCAAAAACTTGTTCATTCGATTCTTTGGCTGCTATTGCGATGGCTTCGGCTGCCTTTTGTCGTGCCTCTAAAACTTCGCGGCTGAGTTTTTCGCGCTCTTTGATGCTACGCTCGCGGAGGTTACGCACCGAGTCCGCTTCAAGTTGGCTAATTTTAGCTAAATTATTGGCTAAATTTTGTTGTGCTTCTGCAAGCCGTTTCGCATTTTCTTGTCGAATATTGGCTTCCTCTTGCTTGATTTTGGCAATTTCACGTGCGGCGGCTTCTTGTGTGCGCACTACTTCGGCAGCAGCACGTTCTTTAATGTTTTTTACATCTTTTGCCGAAAGGTTTAAGAGTTCTTTTTCTTTATTTCGCGCTTCTGCAATGCTTTTTTCTGCCTCTTGCAAAATTTCGGTGCGGCGTTTTTCGGCAACGCTTTGCGCATCAGCAACGGCTTTGGCGTAGGTTTGTTTGGTAGAGTCGGCGCGGAGGTTTGCGATGCGGAGTTGTTCGGCGGCTTCGGTTTGGATTTTAGCAATTTCGTCAGCAGCGCGTTTTTGGGTAGCTGCCACTTCTAAGGCAGCCGCTTTTTGGGTTGAATCGGCTTTTTGTTGAGCAACTTCGGCGATGTGTTGCAAATCTTGTTGAATTTTAGCGACTTGGTTAGCCGCTTTTTGGCGCGATAGCTCAATGTCTTTGTTGGCAATAGAGCGGCTCGAATCAACACTTGCAACAATGCGTTGTTGTTCGTTAGCGGCTTGTTTGTTGGTGTTTTCTATCATTTCGGCAGCCCTGCGCTGCGTTTGCGCAATGTCGGTAGCAGCAATTTCTTTTTGCTTGGCGGCATTTTCGCGCATTTCGGCTAATTCGGCAGCATTAGCTTGTGCTAACAATGCTTTTTCTTCGGCAGATTTTCGGCGTGCTTCTGCTACGCTTAGGGCGATGCGTTGTTTTTCTAACACTGCATTTTCGCGTATTTGTGCTACGGAATCCGCGCTTTCTTCCTGTGTTTTTAGTATCAATTCGTTTGCACTTTTTTTGGCTTTTACTACGTCTTCGGCGTTGCGTTCCCTTTCGCTTTTGGCGGCGAGGCGTGCCTCTTCGATGCGTTTGGCGGTTTCGTCTCTGATGCGTTGGAGTTCGGTATTGGCGTTAAGTCGCGCATTGGCAACTTCGTCTGCATATTCGTGTTTAGCGGCTTCCAATTTTTCTTTGGTGGCTTTGAGTTCTGCCGCTACTCGCTCGCGGTTAGTCGCTATTTCTTGGGCAGATTCTAATTGGGCTTTTTGGATTTCTTCGGTAGCTCTTTTGCGGGCTTCTACTACCGAATTAGAAATTTTTTGCATTTCATCATTGGCTCGGCGTTGATTTTCGCTCATATTATTGAGTGTCGCTTTTTGTATAGAGTCTGCCATTGCCATTGAACGGTGTCGTGCCTCTAAGACTTCTTTGGCAAATTGCGCTTTTTGCACCTCTGCCAAACGGCGTGCCTCGACGAGGTTTTCTTGAATTTGGCGTTTTTCGTTTTCGGCGCGTGTAATTTCGGCTTGTATCTCGGCGCGGAGGCGTTCTTTGGTAGTAGCTAATTCGCGTTGTAAATTTTCTAACTCATTATCAGAGGCAGGCGCAGCAGGTCGGCGAGTAGCAGGGTTTTGAGCAGACGCACCTACTGAGGGGGGGGGAGCAGTTGCCCCACTCGGACGATTAGACGCAATCGGTGCGCCGCTTGAGCCTATCTCGGCATTGAGGGGTACGTTTTTGGCTTTGCCTTTATCTAAGGTTTTGTAAAAGCAAGAAGCCGTCTGCAAGAGTGCGCTTTGCCGATTTTCAACGAGTGAAAAGTTGCGCCCCTCCATGCTTATCTTGCTGACTATCAATATTTTACTCATGGGCGTATTCGCTAACCATTCCAACGCAGACAAATCCAATAACAACGTATTTTCGTAAATACCTGCCCCTTTTGAGCCTGTGCTATAATCAATGAAGCGATATAAGCGGCGGCGGTCTTGAATATCGGTAAAAATTACCTCATCATCGCGTTGCATTTCTACGCCGTTTTGATTGCTGATTTTGGCAAAAATACCTTTGTCATTCGTGAAAAATTCGATGGCATAGGTATAGTTACCCCGCACAATGAAAGTTTGTTTGACAGAGTGCAAAAAATGGGCATTGCCAACCACATTATTTTCTGTAAAAAAGCCCTCACAAGTTTGCGCAATCGCCAATTTAGGGGTCAACAATATTGCAATAAGTATATATACAAACGAAAAAAAACGTTTGCTCGCAAACAAAATTGGGGAAATGGGTATCGTTTTCATCATCTGCTTATGTTTAATTTGAGAAAAAAAAGACTTGACTTTTCGATAAAAAACAATTATTTATAACTTATAAATATTTCTAAAATAAATGGAGTTCAAAGACAAGCATTTATTCATAAATAAAATGAATAAATGATAAAGATAGGATAAGCTATCTTCTCAGTAGTATGTTTTTAGTTTTCGTATGGGTTTATTTGGTTGGGTTGTTATTAGACGAAACAAGGAACGAAGAAGTACAAAACTATTACAATGAGGTTAGTGAATGTACTAAATGCTTTAATTTTTTATAATATCTATGCCGCCAATACTTCATTTTAAAACCTGTAAAAAAAGGTTATTATCAAAAATCAGAATATTTTTTGGCTAATTGGTTATTTTCTCAAAATATATTTCAAAAATAAGCAAAAAAACAGACTTTAACGCTAAAAAAGTATTTTTTAACAAAAAAAAATCTACATAGATTTTTTTTCCATGTAGATTTTTCGCATTATCAAAATTTTCAAAAACTTTCTTATTTTATTAAAATTTTATTTCATTTCAAATTCAAAAATGTCATCTCCGCCTTTTCCACCTACGCGATTGCTCGAAAAAAAGCCTTTTTTGCCATTGTTTGGCATAAACATAATGCCAAAATCATCTTCGGAAGAGTTGAAGGGTGCGCCCAAAGTGAGGGCGCGTGCGGTGCGGTTGTTGATGTCAATGCGGAAGAGGTCTAAACCTTGCGCACCTAACAAACCATTTGACGAAAAATAGAGCGTTCCGTCTGCTGCAATATTCGGAAAAACCTCGTTGCCTTTGGTGTTGACTCGTGCGCCCAAATTGATAGGCTGCCCCCAAGAACCATCGGGCAAACGGCGCGAGTAGTACAAATCCATACCCCCAAATCCACCGGGCAAATTAGAAGAAAAATATAAGCGTTGACCGTCAGGGGAGAGTGTCGGGTGTGCGTAGTTGTATTTTTCCAACTCGAAAGGCAACATCTCATTTCCTTCCCACTCAGTCGAGTCGCTTGTGCGGTATTTCATAAATATTTTTACACTTGTTTCGCCTGTTTTTTTGTTGCTTACGTTGCGCGTCAAAAACATTAAGCGTCCGTTTTTGCCAAAGCAAGCAGGTCCTTCGTTAGTTTTGGAGTTGATGCGGCTTGCGAAAGACTTAGGGCGCGATAAATTGCCCAAAGAGTCAATGGCTGAAAATTTGATGTTGAGGTCTTCGGGTACGGGTTTATCGTCTGTTGCTTTCATTTTGCGGCTGCTCGAAACAAACATGATGCCGCCGTCCACAAAAATCGGGGAAAAATCGTCTTTATCGCCGTTGAGTATGTCGGCACTGCGCACATTGACTTTGGGCGTGCTGATGCTATAAGTAGGGGCTTTCGCCTCGTTAGGTTTCGTATTGCGGGTTGCGTTAGGGCGTTCATTTGCTTTTTTAGCAGCAGGTTTGGTGTTGTTGCCTGCGCCCATTGCGCTATATAGCGAAGAACTGCCTTTCGCTATAAATTCGGTCATTACTGAGGGGTGTGGTGTCTTATAGTCGGTAGCGTTTTGGGCGTTAGCAGCGAGTACGCTCAAAGTGAGCATACCAATCAAATGCAGATTTCTCATGATAATAAACGGTTTAAGATAAAGTTTTTGATAAAAAATGTTTAATTCAATGTGTTTATTTTTTTCTCATATTTTCCAATTTTTTATCTTTTTTATGCAATTGAAAAAATGTTCATTTGGGTTATTTATAAAAAATAGTTGGAGTAAGTAAGTATAAAAATATTTATTTGTTTGTAGAGAGAAACAAAAATCGGTTTTTGGAACTAAATATACAATACCTGAAATATTGTAACTTATATTTACACAAATTAACTTATTTTTAAATTGTAACAAACATTTATTCTTAAAATCTTATTAAGTTTCTTATTGTTTGTCAACATACTTACACATACAAAGAACTATACCAATTTTAGAAAAAAAAATTAAAACTGCATAAAAAAGCATTTTTTGGTTGCTTTTTGCGCTTTTTTGGTTAAAAAACTAATGACCACAAAAACAAATGTATGAATAGCTATTGGTTGATTTTTTTATTTTTAATGCAGCACCTTAAAAATCGAAAATGCTTTGAGAAAATTCATTACCCCCCCCCTCAGTAAGGCAAGTTTTTAGGCGAATTTTTGCGCGAAATTTTGCGCAAAATATAGCGGTTTGGATATGCGAAAATAAGCCTTTTTGAAGTGATTATATTAGCACATTTTCAGAAATATTAGTTTACTTAAACACTAAAAAGAACACATTTTATAAGTTGTGACACGCTGATAAGGCGTGTTTTTTGGCATGAAAAATTTTTAATATAAAATTTTTTAGCTATTTTGTAAATAAAATCTAAATGTTTTGAATAAGGTTTTAACAAGGCATTTCAAACATTTTTATAAATCATATTCGTTTTTTAAATGTATATTTTTTGGCATATTTTTCGATTGAAAAAAAAATAAACAGATTTTGAAATGCCAAATATGATATTAAAAAATTGAAAATCAATATTTTGTGCATTTTTGAAAGTAGATATTTTACAAAAGGTTTATAAAAAAAATACCCAAACACTTGACAAATTACCCAAAAAGTAGTTATACTTGCTGAAAGTTTTGAAGAAAAAAAAATTAACTCGAAAAAAAAAACTTTTTTTACAAACGATTGACGCAAACATGAGAGCAAAAGTAAGTGAATCGAGTGCCACTCAAATTGCTTAAATAGTGACAAAATACAGCACGATAACTCCACTAAAATCGAATGAAATCTACGCTAATAAAAAAAAACTATTGTAAAGTCCACCAAATTTCTGTAAGTCAATAAAAAAAATAAATTCGTTCCCATGCTCCATACCGGATTACAGCAGAAGCAGACCACGAAACTCTCGCCTCAACAAATACACTTAATGAAACTTTTGCAGATACCTACGGCACTTATCATGCAGCGTATCGAGGAAGAGTTAGAAGCTAATCCCGCCCTTGAAGAGGGGGACGACTACGAAGATGCGTATGGGAGCAGCAGTTCGGACAACGAAAACAATGACGGCGAAAGCGCGGATTATGAAGAAAATTTTGAGGATAGCGGCAATGACGATTATCTGGAAAACGAACCCGTAGAACGCGATGACTATATAGAGCTGGACGAATATTTACAAAATTATGTAGATGACGACCCTATCTATCGCACACGCGCCGAGTCGAGCAGCGATGAGGAAGAGCGCACTATTCCGATTGCGGTAGAAGATTCGTTTCACGAATATTTGGAGCAACAAATCGGGCTACTCGACCTCAAAGACGAGCGCGAGACGGCTATTGCGATGCAAATCATTGGCTCAATTGACGATGACGGCTATTTGCGCCGCGACCCTTCGTTTATGGCAGATGACCTACTTTTTGCGCAAAATATCAAGACCTCACGCGAAGAAATTGAGGCTATCTTAGCCAAAATACAACGCCTTGAGCCTGCGGGAGTGGGCGCACGCAATTTGCAAGAGTGCCTTTTGCTTCAAATCAGGGCGCGATTGGAAAGTGAAGACTTGAATCACGATGATAAATATTATTTGCAGATAGCACAACGCATTTTGAGCGATTGTTTTGACGAATTTACGAAAAAACATTATGACAAAATGCGCCGACAATTAGGCGCGAATGAGGACGATTTGAAATCGGCAATGGACGAAATCTTGCACCTCAACCCCAAACCCGCAAGCGGACACGCAGGCAATCGGGAACGCGCTTTGCAATACATTGTGCCTGATTTTTTGATTGAAAACCGCGATGGCGTGTTGGAGTTGCGAGTAGATTCGCGCAATGTTCCCGAATTGCGGGTGAGTGACCAATATAGAGATATGCTCAAAGCCTACAAAGCCACTAAAAACGGCAAAAGGGCTTCGCGCCAAACAAAAGAAGCGGTCATGTTTATCAAACAAAAAATTGACTCCGCAAAATGGTTTATTGACGCAATCCGTCAACGCGAACAAACGATGTATAAAACGATGTATGCTATCATGCAATATCAATATGATTTTTTCTTGACAGGTGACGAGAAAAAAATTCGCCCGATGATTCTCAAAGACGTGGCAGAAGCTACCGGGCTTGATATTTCGACTGTATCGCGGGTAGCAAATAGCAAATATTTACAAACCGAGTTTGGCACAAAACGCCTCAAAGAGTTTTTCTCCGAATCGCTACAAACGGATAATGGCGAGGAGGTTTCGACCCTCGAAGTAAAGAAAATTTTGACCGACATCATCAGCGCGGAAAACAAACGCAAACCACTATCAGACGAAAAATTAAAATCCATTTTAACGAAAAAAGGTTATAACATTGCTCGCCGTACCGTTGCAAAATACCGCGAACAACTCAATATCCCCGTAGCACGCTTGCGAAAATCTTTATAAAAAAATACTCTATGTGTATCGGATAACTTAAAGTTATCCGATACGCATTAAAAACACTCAAACAAGATGTCCCAAACTTTTTATTGAAAGTTTTGGACATCTTGTTTAAGCAAATAGTAATAGCAAAAAAACAAATATTTATTAAATTTAATTTTTAAAAAAATAAAAATGAACATTATTATAAATAAAAATAATCAGCAATGGATAGCGAATTTGGCAAATCCGCTTGATATTAGTTTGCCACTAAAAGCAGGTTTCGAGACGGTGAACTGTTTTTATACGCCACCTGTAGAATATTCGCCTTTTCAATCGGGTGATTTTGTAGGGGCGATAACAGCAGGGGCAGCAGTCAATTTTTATGATGTGCGTCTCAATCCACACGGCAACGGTACGCATACGGAATGTGTGGGGCATATTTCGCGGCGTTGGCAAAAAATTAATGAGGTATTAAAGCAATTTCATTTTTTTGCTAAAGTGATTACGGTTTTTCCGCAACGTACTGAGGGGGGGGATAGAGTGATTTTGAAAACACAATTAACAGACTGCTTGCAAGCGGCGGAAAATGTGGAAGCGGTGATAATTCGGACAATGCCTAACGATGATTGGAAAATGCGAACGAATTATAGTGGGGCAAATCCGCCCTTTTTTCATCACGAAGCTATCGCTTATTTGGTGTCGTGTGGTGTGCAGCATCTTTTGACCGATTTGCCGAGCCTCGACCGCGAAGAAGACGAAGGTAAACTATTGGCGCACAAAACTTTTTGGCAATTTGACGGCGAAGCGGCGCACCCCTCGCGTAGAGCCGCTACGGTGACAGAATTAGTGTATGTAAATAATGACATTAAAGATGATTATTATTTATTAAATATTCAAATTCCGTCTTTTGAGTCAGATGCAGCCCCTTCCAAACCTGTTCTTTATCGCCTCGAAAAGGGGCTTGAGGAGGGGTAAAGGGGTTGAAATGTTGTTTTTACAAACTTTAAAAAATTTTAGTTCATTAAGGATAAATCGGATATTTACACTTGTTTAACAAGTTTAACACGTTGTTAGCAGGATTTTTTTTTCAGATAGAAAAAAAATAAATAATTTTGACCTAAATTTTTAAAACATTGATAATCAATGTATTTAAATAGTTTTTTTTACCTATCTTTTTCACCTAATACCACTTTTAAGGAAAATAATAGTTTATTATTTTTATAAATATGGCATAAAATTGGTGACAAAAATTATTAAGAACATACTTGATGCAAATGAGAAAGCGGTGAAAGATAATAGTATTCTTTCATATTACGAAGTTTTATTTTTATCTCAATCCTAACACTAAAATATCATAACCATTTTTGAGTTTAAAATAACACAGAAACTATTTAAAATTTAATTTAACCGCTAAACTTTTGCATATTTACTATGAACATCAAATGTTTACTTATTTTGCTATGCTCTTATGCGTTTAGCTTATCAGCAGCGACTACAACTAATATATCGCATAGCAGTATTTTTTCACTCAACGATGAAGATAATGAGTTTGAGGTAGCGCGTATTCGTGCTGCAAGTGAGGGTCGCGGGCTTATCGTCACCTTTAAGGCGGCGTGGTGTCCGCCCTGCAACGTTATGGAAGAATTTACGTATGGCAATGAAACAGTAGCTGATTATATATCAGCAAATTATGTATTAGTAAAAGTAAGCATAGATACAAAATGGGGTAATGCGCTTCGCCGTCAGTTTGGGGTAGAGTATTTGCCCACCACTTTTTTTATGACCTCCGAAGGCACTACGCTATTGCGTGTGGACGAGGGTATTGCGGCAGGACGTATGCTCGACCTTTTAGAGACGTTTAATAAACCGCAGTTTCGCCGCCGCCTTTTCACGCCTTCGGTGGTAGCTCCTCAAAGTAGTGTGGCACAGCCGAGTACCGACCCCGACCATGCTACGCCGATTGCTGCCCCACCTTCTACTGACACCGAAAACCACCGCGATTTGTCGCCTACGGTTGCCCCTGCCACCGAACCCGCACCGACACGCCGCCCCACCCCAAAAACCGAGCAACCAAGCAACGCACGCACTTTGCGCAATGTCAATTATACCCAAGTTTCTCCTTATTCCACCAATGTCGGTTACGTGCAGACCGTAGCGAATGTTACTACCGTCAAAAAGCGCGATGCCTTTTCGCCTGCGGCTGTGGCAGAAGGTTTTGCAGAAGAAGATTTTGTCGAAAATCATGGTTACGACCCCATTGAAATTTTCAGACCCGAAGGCGTTGAAAAATTACCCGAAGCAGGTTTCGGCGTACAAGTGGCGTTCAATACAGAAATTAAATGGTTGACAAATTATTTTAATACGAAATTAAAAACCATTTTTAAAGAGGGAAGCGAATTGAGAGTGCATTACACTTACGAAAATGGTAAAAAAACGTATCGCCTCATTGCAGGCACTTTCCAAACCAAAGATGAGGCAATTCTTTATCGCAATACCCTTCGGAAAAAAGGCTTGACAGATTGTTTTGTAGTGGATTTTTCAGAGCTTCGCAAAAAATAGAATTTTACAATATCATAAATATACCCCCCTCAGTAAGTAGTTACTGAGGGGGGTATATTTGTAAAGGTGGTGGGTCGAATTGGTTGATAGCTCATATTTAGGGAACTTTTAAAGTTTCCTAAACATTGATTTCCAATGAGTTATGAAAATGCTAAAAAAGCAATCCACTAATTTGACCCACTACCCCATTTATTTTATACTAAACAGTTTAATAAAATAAAAACCAACTGTACCAAATATTAAGGATATAATGAGTATAAAAACTAATTGATTCGTGCTATCCAACATTTGCGCTTGTGCAGTCTGAATAGTGGTGAAAAGTATCAGCGAAAAAGTGATGGCTATCACTAATTGCAGCACACAAAGTAAATCAAGTGTTAAGCGATAGACGCGCGGGGCATTTTCAGCCGTCACTCGTATCGGTATATTCATATCGTAAGGCGCGACCAAACGGCGCATTACTGCCAACAAACCCACCACAAAAATAGCTATACCTATCAAAATCCAAAGTTCGGAAGGGCTACCCCATCGGTCTGCCTGCCCGTCTGCGCCAAAATGAACGGGGATTTTATCGGGTAGCTGCCCAATGATAGCATTAAATATAATAGCTAATGCTAATATTAAAACCCAAGCACCTATTTCTACAATAGTAGCCATGCGACTCGGCAACACTTTAATTTTTGGACGTTCTTCTTTCATAAAAATAATATTAAATTTTATCGAAGCCTTCACTTAAAGCGAAGACTTCGAATAATTATTTTATTTAGTTTAACAAATTGATTATCAATAAATTAACTAAAAAATTATCACTTACTGAGGGGGGTAAAGCATGAAAGCTATCCACTCATTTTTTGAAAAGTATATATTGATAAAATATTTACTTTTTAATTCTCAATTCTTTCTGATGTATTGTATAAGTCAATAATACTTTACCATTGATGTCGTAGGCTTCG
>JACCEC010164280.1_pt1 | contig 15844 bp, 10 predicted proteins | sample 7450121 | NCBI WGS metagenome assembly JACCEC01 (sample SAMN15323455, study PRJNA562643) | freshwater metagenome | isolation source: river surface water | place: USA:Blue River Watershed | collected 2017-08-18 | reverse complement strand
CGTGAGCCAACACCCAATGAACTAGAGGCCATGGTTTATCTTGGGGTAATACATGGAGCCCGAGCTTCTCAAGCATTTATACGTCATGTCGGAGAAAGTTTCCCAAAGAATCCGGCCATGTGGTCAGCTTACCATGAGTCGGCCCGCGAGTTGCAGTATTTGACAAAGGACATTCAATACCAAAATGAAATCAAAGACTTTCCTAGTAGAGATTGGTGGAGTAAAATGAAGGTCGACGCAGCTTGCTTTAAAGGGGAAAATCCCAATCGAAAAACTTTCATTTTGGTCAATTATGAAAACGAACACAAGATCTTGAATCTGCCAATGGATGGTGAATTCGCAGGTCCAGGAGAATGGAATTTTGTTTTTGAAAACAGAACAAAGAAGGCAGGTGAAGTTTTTGAAATTGTGATGAATCCATTCGAAGTGAAAGTAATTCAGTTTGAAATGCCCGTTGTAAATATCAATCTCATCAAGGAAATTGAATGGAAAGGAAACCTCATCAAGGATTACAGCTTTGAAAATTGGACGGGTGTCGGTATTCCTACTGCATGTTATTTGCACATGAGCAAAGACCATGGGGCCTCAGCATTTTTAGATAGAAGCATTGCGCATCATGGCGAAGTGAGTTTAAGACTGAACAACTTGGGAGGAAATAATGCCCAAGATCAATCCCAGGAGATTAGCTTTTTTCAATTCCCAACAGTTGCCAATCATGCGTATGTTCTGAGTTTTTGGGCTTTTGCTGAGCAATCAAGTAACCGGAAAGTCACTGAGAATAAAATTGCTTTGCGCATTGAAAAACCATGGGGTAAATTTATTTGGATGGATACAGTGGAGGTTCGATCTGGATGGAATCGATACGACATTCCCTATGTGCCCATGGAAGGTGAAGATCGTAACATGCTTGAGTTACGCATTCTTCAAAAAGGTTTTGTTTGGATTGATCAAGTGCAATGGGTAGAAAGTCCAACGATCTCAATTCAAGGGGAGATTTTTGATGCGGCGCAAACCATGCACGCTGAGGTTGTAGGCGATATGTATCCATTAAATAATATCCAATACTTGTATTATCCCGCGGGTGCTGATACGGTATTGATTGCAAATGGCGCAAAAGATCTTTTGATGGAATATCCCGGTTCATGTCAAGTGCAATATCCTTTGCCCAATGGTGAAATGCAACAGTTGGTGTTCCCTGTCCGCACCAAGTACAAAAGAATAAATCAACTGGAATACCATATTGAAAATAGCCTCAAGTATCCCGCAGGCGGGAAGAATGCACTTATCGACGGAGTGCTTGGTGAGTTCGTATGGGATGGGAAATGGCAAGGATTTGAAGGTGCCGATTTTGAAGTGGATTTTGAAGTAAGCGATGTCACCGCAAGAGATATCGAAATAAGAAGTCTTTCCAAAAAAAGTGCGTGGGTATATTGGCCTTCACAAGTTGAGCTTTTGTGGTCAACAGATGGGGTGAACTTTGAATCTATTGAAAAGGTACTCGTTCCCAACCAAGAATTATCAGGCCCTGAAGGGGTGAAGAGTTTTGGATTTGTCCTGCCCACCAAGTGCTATGCGCAAATCAACCGACCTTCTCATTTCAAAATCAAAGCAACGAATATTCAAAAATTACCCGCGGATCACCCATTTGTTGGTGAAAAGTCGTGGTTATTTATTGATGAGATTTTGGTTCATTAACGTTACCTTTGGGCAACATTTTATATTATGTCATCAGCCACTCAAATTGCTACTTTAGAACAAGCTCGAGATATGGGTTTGTTGCCAGAAGAATTTCAAAAGATTTCTGAAATTTTGGGCAGAACGCCGAACTTTACTGAAATGTGCGTTTACTCGGTCATGTGGAGCGAGCACTGCTCATACAAAAACTCCATCAAATGGTTGAAGACCCTCCCAAAAGATGGTCCTCACATGTTGGTTAAGGCCGGCGAGGAAAATGCCGGATTGGTAGATATAGGGGATGGAATTGGATGTGCTTTTAAAATTGAATCACACAATCATCCTTCTGCAATTGAGCCCTATCAGGGTGCTGCAACGGGTGTTGGTGGAATCAATCGAGATATTTTTACCATGGGCGCTCGACCCGTCGCTTTGTTAAACTCACTGCGCTTTGGCGAATTGAGCAACCCAAAAACGCAATGGTTGTTGGAAGGTGTCGTCAAGGGTATCGGTGATTACGGAAATGCATTTGGTATTCCAACAGTTGGTGGTGAGGTTCAGTTTGACGAGAGTTACCAGGTGAATCCTCTTGTCAATGCAATGTCTGCTGGATTAATTGATAGTTCAAAGATTATTTCTGCCAAAGCAAGCGGGGTGGGTAACCCTGTATTTATTGTAGGTTCGGCAACTGGAAAAGATGGAATCAAGGGTGCTTCATTTGCATCAAAAGATATTACTGAAGAGTCGGCCAAGGATTTACCAAGTGTTCAAGTTGGGGATCCATTCCAAGAGAAATTGCTTTTAGAAGCGACAATGGAATTGGCGGAAACCAATGCCATTCGTGGTATGCAAGATATGGGTGCAGCAGGTATCACTTGCTCTACCTCTGAAATGAGTGCAGGTGGAAAAGTGGGAATGGATATTTATTTGGACAAAGTGCCCACACGTCAAGAGGGAATGTTGCCTTTTGAGATTCTTCTTTCAGAATCCCAAGAGCGCATGTTGGTGGTGATTCAAAAAGGTGAAGAGGAAAAAGTAAAGGCCATTTTTGACAAATGGGATTTGCATGCGGCGGAGATTGGAATTGTTACAGAAGGACCAATGGTGCGTTATTATATGCATGGCGAATTGGTAAGTGAAATTCCTGCTGAGAGTTTGGTATTAGGTGGAGGAGCTCCTCAATACGAAAGAGAGTACAAAGAGCCTGCATATTTTGCGGAATCAAAGAAATTCAACATCGATGAGGTACCAATTCCAGCGGATTGTGTGGCCATAGCAAAACAATTGATTTCATTGCCGAACATCGCCAGTAAGCGATGGGTGTATGAGCAGTATGATAGCATGGTAGGTACTGCAACAATGACCACCAATCGCCCTAGCGACGCTGGTGTTGTCAACATCAAGGGTACCAACAAGGCTTTAGTTTTAACGGTGGATTGCAATGGACGCTATGTCAATGCTGATCCTGAAGTAGGTACAATGATCGCCGTTTCAGAGGCGGCAAGAAATATCGTGTGCGCAGGTGGTGTTCCTTCTGCCATTACGAATTGTTTGAATTTCGGTAATCCATATATTCCTGAAGTGTACTGGCAGTTCGTTGGTGCAATCAAAGGAATGTCTGCGGCATGTCGTCGTTTTGAAACGCCGGTTACTGGTGGTAACGTAAGTTTTTACAACCAAACAGTAAACGAAGATGGAACAACAAGACCAGTGTTCCCAACACCTACTATTGGAATGTTGGGGGTAATGGAAGACAAAAGTTACCACATGACACTAGATTTTAAATACAAAGGAGATTTGATTTATTTGTTGGGTGAACCCACCAATGATATCGCGTCATCAGAGTATTTGTACAATATCGTTGGGGTGAAGAATTCACCAGCGCCAGCTTTTGAAATTGAAAAAGAGTTTGCTCTTCAAGCAGCCATCAAGACTTTGATCAGAAAGCATTTGATCAATGCTGCACATGACGTTTCTGATGGTGGTCTTTGGGTGGCGCTTGCAGAGATGGCCATGCCAAGCCAATTGGGCTTTGATATTGAAACGCCTTTGGAATTTAGAAAAGATGCATTCTTGTTTGGTGAAAGTCAAAGCAGAGTGGTTGTTACCGTTTCTGAAGATGATAAAGATGCATTCTTGGATTTTGTTGCTGAAAGCAATGTACCATTGATGCTTTTGGGTCATGTAACCAAAGGAAGAATGACAATTGACGAAGAAGAATATGGAAGTGTTGAGGAGATAGCGTCAATTTACAACAATGTGATTGGCAACGTAATGAAAAAGAAATAAGATGACTTTTTTTCAATATCTCAAAACTAAGGGGGCGTGGAGAATCATGGGCTATGTTGCCTTGGGTTACCTGGGATTTATTTTGCTCAGTTGGTTTTTGCTTTCTTGGTACACCAATCACGGAGAGTTTGTTTCCATTCCAGAGGTAAAGGGCAAATCTGTAGAAGAGGCAATCGAGATATTGGAGGATTTGGATCTTGAGCCAGTCGTCATTGACAGCATTTGGTCGGATACAGCAGCAAAGGGAAGTGTCAATTACATCATGCCTCCAGCTGGATCTACAATTAAGGATGGTCGACAAGTGTACTTGACCATTTTCAGCAAGACACCCCCAATGGAAACCATCAACATCAAGACAGGTGAGTTTGCTGCAGTGGCGATGGTCAAGTTAAAGAACAAGGGTATCGATTATGAATTGGTTTACCAACCCAATAACAATTTCTTGGGTAGTGTCATTGCCATTCGTTATCAAGGAAGAGACATTGAATACAATGGCACACTGCCACGTGGTTGTAAAGTGCACTTGGTCGTGGGAACTGGAGATAGCAAAAAAATGCCAGTTCCAGATTTGCATGGTTTAAGTTATTGGGAAGCGCAGAATCTTCTGAAATCGCTGGGTTTGATTCCTCAGATTTTCTTTGATGAAACTCCGACTAGTACTGATTCACTTGAATTCAAGGTGTGTACCCAAGAGCCACCTTATTCCCCGGCAGCCGTGGATATATCTTCTGGTACAATCGTCGATATTTATTTGACAAAAAAGCCTTGTGAACGCGATACTACCGAAATTCCCGTTACACCATAATGAAGCAAATCTTTTTACTTGTTTTGTTCTTTGCTTGCGCCTCTAGGATGCAGGCGCAAGAGTTGGAACGTCCATTGTCTAGAGTTCCTTTCAAATCATCGGCCCAAATGGGATATCGAACTTTGTTGGAGATTCCTTTTTTTGATGATTTCTCATCCGGCAGAGGAATCATTCATTCCCCTCAGTCGAACAGATGGATCAACAGCGGAGTATATACCTCTCATCAAATGCCCATTACGCCGTTGACTTTGGGAGTGGCCGTTTTTGATGGCTTGAACGCACAAGGGATGCCTTATGATTTTACAGATGAGTTTGCACAAGGACCAGCGGATACATTGACCAGTATGCCATTGAATTTGGCGTCATTGGATAGTGCAGACAATGTTTACTTGTTTTTCTACTTACAAGCTGCGGGACACGGGAATATGCCAGATGACGTAGATTCTATGTACATCGATTTTTATTCTCCGATTACTGGAGAATGGTCCCAGGTGAAGTCAATATCTTCAGACAACACAAACAATTGGAATCGTCATGATCTCCATATCAAAAAAGCACAGTATCTGCAATCTGGTTTTTCTTTTCGTTTTAGAAATGATGCCACATTGAGTGGTGCCTATGACCAGTGGAACTTGGATTATGTGAATGTCCAAGAGGGTTTTGATACGGCCAATTATCAATTCAATGAAGTGGCCATGCAATTCACTCCTTCCAATTTATTGGTGAACGGTTATACGGCGATGCCCTGGCGTCACTTTGTAGTGAGCCCAGAGATTTATTTGGCTGATAGTCTTAAGGCTTTTGAACAAAATCTAGGACCTACCGAGAATATCGTCACAGGATACTCAATTGCTGTTGATGGCAATAAGCAAGTTTTTAATACCCAAAATTTAAACACCTTTAATAACGATTTCCGTCAAATAACAGCAACTATGTTATGGGACAACAGCGCAATACTGGGTGCAAGTGCATTGGATAGTTTGGTTTTAGTAGATGTCTGTACGTTTATCAATCAAGCAGATCCACATTTGGAAAATGATACAGCTTGCTACACCATGGAATTGGCCAATTTCTATGCTTATGATGATGGCGGTGCAGAGCGGTCTTGGACAGTTCAAGGCGCCGGTGCATCCGTTGCAATGAAGTTCTACAACCACGAGGCGGATACCTTGGTGGGGATTGCTGTGAATTGGATTCCTTATGGATTAAATCACGAGGACCAAAATTTTTTCTTGAGGGTTTGGAACGATGACGGAGGTCAACCGGGTGATGTTATCTCAGAAAATTTTAATTATCAAAGTCCAGCATACGACACAGATGGATACACGCAGTTTCATTTTCATGCATTAGATGCTTCTTTGGCCCTACCAGCAGGAACATATTATGTTGGTTGGGTGCAGTCCGATCCTGAAACTTATGATGTGGGCAATGACAAAAATACCAATAACAATCCGGCCAAGTTGTTTTATTCATTGGGTTCAGGACAAAGTTGGTTGCAAAGTGAAACTACCGGAAGTGTCATGATACGTCCCTTCATGAAGGCTGGTGAAGATGAGGTCTGGGAGGGTGTTGAAGAAGGAGATAACGAACCGTTTGTTTTGTTTCCCAATCCAGCTTCGGACAATATACAATTACAAAACTTAGGTGGTCAAAATGTTACTTGGAAAATGTGGAGCAGCACAGGAATGCTTTTGGATCAGGGATTTTCAAGAGATGAGATGATTCATTGGGACGTAGAACAATATCCATCAGGTTTGTATTTTATATCAATTGAGAGTGCGCGTGGACACCAAACCTTACGCTGGGTAAAACAATGAGAGAAGACATAGAGGATTTTAGTGGGGAAGAGGAAGAAGATTCTCTTTTTGAGCACCACCGTATTGTAGCGGACAAAGGGCAGGGACTTGTACGCATTGACAAATTCTTGGTGGATCGCCTAGAGAAGACCTCAAGGTCCAGAATCCAAGATGCCCATGACGCGGGTTATGTGAAGGTGAATGGTATTTCGGTCAAGTCGAGTTACAAGGTAAAACCTTTGGATATCATTACAATTGAATTGCCCTATCCTGTCAGGGAGTTCGAGATTGTCCCTGAAAATATCCCATTGGATATCATTTATGAGGACGAGGATGTTTTGGTTTTAAATAAACCAATGAACATGGTCGTTCATCCTGGACATGGAAATTACACGGGAACTTTGGTCAATGCTGTGTTATTTCATTTGCAAAGAAATCCAGGAGGCGAAAAGCATCGTCCAGGATTGGTTCATCGACTCGATAAGCATACAACAGGCGTCATGGTCATGGCAAAGAATGATCATGCGCTGAATCACCTGGGAAAGCAGTTTTTTGATCGTACCACTGAACGCAGATACCAGGCCATTGTATGGGGAGATGTATTGGCCGATGGAACTGTAATTGGCAATACAGGACGTAGTTTACATGATCGAAAAGTTTTCACAGTATTCCCAAAAGGAGATTTTGGAAAACACGCAGTAACGCACTATAGGGTATTGGAACGATTGCATTACGTGACTTTGGTCGAATGCAAATTGGAGACGGGTAGAACGCACCAAATCAGGGTGCACATGAAATACATTGGTCATACTTTATTTGGTGATTTGGAGTACGGAGGAGATCGAATTCTAAAAGGAACCACCTTCCCCAAGTACAATCAATTCATCCAAAATTGTTTTAAAATCTTACCTCGTCAAGCCCTGCACGCAAAGTCATTGGCTTTTGATCATCCTGTCACAGGAGAGCGCATGAGTTTTGAATCGGAACTTCCTCAGGATATGCAGGAGATACTTAGTCGATTCAGAGGGATTCATGCCCAAGGCATCTAATTTTTAAGGAGTCAATCTGAATTTCTCTCCTGGTCGGTAGAAAGTTGTTGTTGATTGGAAATGGGAGGGCGTTGCTGAAGAGTCAATCTTTAGGGGGGCAAAATAAATAACGTAACTCTGACCCACTACTTCAACGGAGTCCTGATAGAAAACAGCAGCCGTAGATTCATCAATCCCCAATCCCCAGAGCAAGGGGAAATCCAATTGGGCGGATAACAAACGGTTGTAACGCGACCGGACAATAAAATGTTGATCGATGATACCTTCTTTGATAAAACCCAATCCTTGTGAGTATATGCCATTGTCTTTTTGAACAACAACATATGTGGCAGAATATGCGGTGTCGGTATTTTGATTTCCAGTAATCATTTTTTCACTCATCACCGCGGCACCAGCACTTGTCCCGGCAATGGTAGCGCCGTTCATGTAAATTTCTGTCAATATGGGTTGTAGATTAAAACGAGTAATCACTTCCATGAATCGCAATTGATCGCCACCACAAATGAAAATGGTATTGGATTGTCGCAATGTTGATTTCAAATTTTCAATGTCCGCTTTGGGGTCGGCAAAATTGAGATTCACACATTTTACTCCCCATTGCTGCGGAATATCTTTTTGAAAATAGTAAAAGCTTGAGTCAGGCTCTTCGCCGGCCATAGTGAGCACGGCGATAACACTTCCATTCTCTAGATGAGCAATTCTCTTGAAGTTGTCCATCAGTTCAGGCGTTCGATCACCGCCACCGATAATGAATAGTTTCCCTTTACTTGAAATAGAAACGGGTTGTGATTCCTCACAACCCGTCAATATCGTAATCAGTGCAAACGCAAGAATGAAACGCATATACTTTTCATTAAAGTCGGTTGTCAACCATTTCAACTTTTGGATATTTTCCTTTTTGAAAGCCAAAGTCTGCATCTTGCAATGGAGGATTGGGTTTCAAATTTTTAATGCGGTAGCTGATTTCCCCACCATCTCGGGTCTTTACAACAGCTTTAATCAATTCGTTTTTGGATTTGTCTACATACATCAAAATGGTATGGTACGACTTCCCTTTGGGGTTGTTGGGATAAAGGGCAATTTCATAACATCCAATTCCATCTACAGTGGCATTGGCGTTTTTCATTTCATTTTTAAAATCCTTTTCCCAAATGGTAAAGATTTCAGAGGGGTCAAATGCGCCATCTTTTACATCCTTCAAATTGTCGATTGTACAAGTATTGGATTTCTTATCGTATGTCCAAATAGTTGTTCCATCGGTAAAGATTTGATAATCGCTTAAGGAGATGGTGTATTTCTTTCCTTTGATTTTAATGTTTCCATCTTGCTTGATGTTTTTGTTGTTCTTTTTGTCAACGAGTGACGAACTGAAATCAGCAGATAGGGTTGACCAAGTTTTGGCTTTGGCGGACAATTTATCCAATACTTCTTTGGACGATTGAGCAAATGACAAAACTGAGCAGCCAATAGCAATGGCAAATAATGCGATTTTTTTCATGGTATTTTTTTCTTAAAGACCGTTTTTCAAGAACTGTTCCAAACTCGTTTCATCTTGAAATAAAACTTTTCTCGCCTTGCTTCCTTCGAATGGACCAATGATGCCCGCGGCCTCAAGTTTATCGACAATTCTACCAGCGCGGTTGAACCCAAGTTTTAATTTCCTTTGAAGCATGGATGCAGAACCTTGTTGTGTTTGCACAACAATTCTTGCCGCGTCCTCAAACAATTCGTCACGATCTCCGGCGGCTAAATTACTCAATTCAGTGCTTCCTGCCTCATCCGGAACTTCGGGTAATAAAAATGCATTGGTATATCCTTGCTGGTTTCCAATGAACTCGGTTATTTCTTCCACCTCTGGAGTGTCAACAAAACCGCATTGCACGCGAATAAGGTCGTTTCCTGTCGAATAGAGTAAATCCCCTCGTCCAATCAATTGATCAGCACCACCGGCATCTAAAATGGTTCTAGAGTCTATTTTAGAGGTGACGCGGAATGCTATTCGTGCTGGGAAGTTGGCCTTGATCGTTCCAGTGATGATATTTACAGATGGACGTTGTGTAGCAATGATCAAGTGAATACCAATGGCACGGGCCAATTGAGCAAGTCGGGCAATGGGTGTCTCTACTTCACGACCTGCGGTCATGATCAAATCCGCAAATTCATCGACAACCAAAACGATGTAAGGCAAATAGCGGTGCCCATTTTCAGGATTTAATCTTCGTTTTATGAAACGCTCATTGTATTCTTTGATATTTCTGCAACCTGCTGTTTTCAATAAATCATAGCGTTGGTCCATTTCAATGCACAAGCTGTTCAATGTGCGCACAACTTTGCTCGTGTCGGTAATAATCGGGTCGTCGCTATCTGGGAGTTTTGCTAAAAAGTGTCGCTCTATTTTATTGAACAGAGTGAGCTCTACTTTTTTAGGGTCGACCAAAACAAATTTGATTTGTGAAGGATGCTTTTTGTACAATAAGCTAACGAGTATTGCATTTAATCCAACAGATTTCCCCTGTCCGGTTGAGCCTGCCATCAACAAGTGGGGCATCTTGGCCAAGTCAACGCAGAAGATTTCATTGGAAATGGTTTTACCCAAGACAACGGGCAATTCCATTTCAGCGCTCTGGAATTTTTCAGAAGCAATCAAACTTCGCATGCTCACAATTTCAGGCTGAGAATTGGGCACTTCAATACCGATGGTGCCTTTGCCAGGAATAGGAGCTATGATACGGATACCTAGTGCGGCCAAGCTTAAGGCAATATCATCTTCTAAATTTTTAATTTTTGAAATACGAACGCCTGGTGCAGGATTGATTTCATACAAAGTCACGGTCGGTCCAATCGTGGCTTTGATTTTTTCAATCTCAATTTTGTAGTGATTTAGTGTTTCAATGATTTTGTTTTTGTTGGCCTCCAACTCCTCTTTGGTGATCTTGATTCCTCCTGTTGTGTGGTTCTTCAACAACTCGATTGAAGGAGCTTCATAGCGCGACAAGTCGAGCTTGGGATCATAGTCACCAAAGTCAGCCAAACGTTCGTCAACTTCTTCAGAGCTCAGAATTTCTTCATTTGCAGGACCTTGAACTTCCATACCTAGGTCACTTTCCAAGTTAGTCAAATCAACAGTCTCCATCTCGGTTGGTCCAATCTCAGGTTCTGTTTCTCTTTCCGTTTCTTCTTCTTCTTCTTCAACGGGGGAGATGATTTCAATTTGACTTAGCAAATCTTCATCAGTAGGTTCAGGAGCGATAAATGTGTTGGTGATGGTGGTTACCTCTTCTGGCAGGGGGACAGCTGGAACCGGGATAATTTCGGGTTCTGGTGATACTTCAACTTCGGCTAAGGCCACCTCTTCAGCATGATCGATTACAGCCTGAGCTGCAGCTTCTTTTTGAAGGAGCCTACGCTCTTTCATGCGTTGAATGGATTGATCCACCCAACTTCCAAAATGCAAAAGGAATGAGGTTGCCGCGATACCAAATAATACGACACCGGTGCCAATTTTACCCATCGTAAAAGTGAACCATTGCGTGATCCAAAGTCCATATGCACCAACAAATCGATCGTTGATGTCCAATACGATATGAGGAAACGGATCTTCCTCTCGGTGGTGAAACAGAAAACCCAAGATCAATGGAATGAATAGCATGCCATAGGTCATCCATCTAAAACTCTTGAAAAATGGTGTGGGAGTGGCTTGAACGACCAACTGACTACCCAGCATGATGAGCACGTAGCATATAAAAAAAGCGCCTACGCCAAACCCTTTGAACATGAGCAAATAGGCTGCCCAAGCCCCCATTTTTCCCATCCAGTTTTCATATTGCGGGGCATCGGCAATACGTGTAGATGCATCTCCTCCGAGGATGAGATGCAGATCGTTGTCACCGCTAAATAGAAAAGATGTGCAGGCGAGCAACAAGTAAAAAGTGCCCAAAAGCAAGCCTGTTCCTAAAATGAGCTGACTCTTTCTACCAAAAACTTTTTGAGAGAACGATTTTTTTTCATTTGCCCATGGAATTTCTTCCTCATGATCCGAATCTGATGTAATTTTGCTCTTAGCCACGATATTCAACGTTTAATCCTCAAAAGTAACAGCGATTTGACGAGCGGTATTGTTGGTTTGGATTCCGTTTTCAACACAAGAAAGTGAACGTAATTTTAAAAAATTATCGATTTAGAAAAAAAGTGTTGCGTAATCCAAAATTCATTATATATTTGCAATCCATTTTTAAGACACAATGGCAAAGAAAGGAAATAGAGTTCAAGTGATTATGGAATGTACCGAGCACAAAGAGTCGGGCAAACCAGGAACAAGCAGATACATCACAACCAAAAACAGAAAGAACACCCCAGATCGATTGGAGATGAAAAAGTACAATTCGATCTTGAAGCGTATGACTGTTCATAAAGAGATTAAATAATTTAAGCCATGGCAAAGAAGGTAGTTGCAACATTGCAAACAGGTGGTGGTAAGAACCACACCAAGGTGATTAAAATGGTGAAGTCGCCAAAATCAGGTTCGTACTCTTTCAAGGAAGAGATCGTACACAATGACAAAATCGCTGACTGGTTTACAAAAGCCTAATCAGTTATTGATATTATTTGAAAGGCTTTTTCGAAAGAAAAGGCCTTTTTTTGTTCTAATACAAATAGTATGAATTTTTTTAAACGCCTTTTCTCTTCTGAGAAAAAAGAAACGCTCAATCAGGGATTAGAGAAAACCAGAACAGGTCTTTTTTCTAAGCTTGCTCGCATTGTCGTGGGTAAGTCTTCTATCGATGATGAAGTGTTGGACAATCTGGAGGAAGTGCTAATTACTTCCGATGTCGGCGTTAGCACCACAATAAAAATTATTGGAAAGATTCAGGAACGTGTGACCAAAGACAAGTACATGGGCACCTCGGAATTGAATAGGATTTTGCGCGAAGAGATTTCTTTGCTTTTGGCTTCATACGAAGGAGAAGATTCGGAAGATGTTTTTATTCCCAAAGTTCAAGGTCCTTATGTAATCATGGTAGTTGGGGTAAATGGTGTAGGTAAAACGACCACCATTGGCAAACTGGCTTATCAGTTACAAAAGCAAGGTAAGAAAGTTGTTTTGGGTGCTGCAGATACCTTCCGTGCTGCAGCCATCGACCAGTTGAAAGTTTGGGGTGAACGTGCACAAGCCACGGTAATTGCGCAGAATATGGGTTCAGATCCCGCCTCTGTAGCTTTTGATACGCTTCAACATGCAGTAGCCAGTAATGCAGATGTTGTGATTATTGATACTGCCGGACGATTGCACAACAAGGTGGGTTTGATGAATGAGTTGACCAAAATCAAACGTGTGATGGACAAGATTGTTCCCAATGCACCGCACGAGGTGCTTTTGGTTTTGGACGGATCTACCGGGCAGAATGCATTTGAACAAGCCAAACAATTTACAGCAGCTACTGATGTCAATGCCTTGGCGATTACTAAAATCGATGGGACAGCTAAAGGTGGTGTTGTTATTGGAATTTCCGATCAATTTAGTATTCCTGTGAAGTATATCGGAGTTGGCGAGAAACCCGAACAGTTACAAATCTTTAATCGATTTGAATTTGTAGACTCATTATTCACTGACGGTAACGAAGGATGAAAACCAAAACATTAAAGAAGAACAAAGTCAATGTCGTAACCTTGGGTTGCGCCAAAAATATTTTCGATTCTGAAGTCATGATGGCGCAATTAAAGGCCAATGATTATCAAGTCGAACATGAATCCGAAGATCAAGATGCCTCTATTGTCATCATCAACACTTGCGGATTCATTGACAATGCCAAAGAGGAAAGTATCAATACCATTTTGGCTTGGGCAAAGGAGAAGGAAAAAGGTAACGTCGACAAGGTGCTTGTGACGGGATGTTTGGGAGAACGATACAGAGATGTACTTGAAAAAGATATTCCAGAAGTGGATGGCATCTTTGGGACAAGAGAATTGCCTCGACTTTTAAAAACTTTAAAAGCAGATTACAAGCATGAATTGGTAGGTGAGCGTTTGTTGACTACTCCAAGTCACTACGCCTACTTCAAAATAGCTGAGGGTTGTGATCGCCCATGTTCTTTCTGTGCCATCCCTTTGATGCGCGGAAAGCACACTTCCACACCCATGGAGGACTTGGTGAATCAAGCCAAAGGTTTGGCCAAGAACGGAGTCAAAGAATTGATTTTGATTGCACAAGATTTGACTTTTTATGGGTTGGACTTGTACAAAGACAGAAAGCTTTCAGATTTGTTGAAACACCTATCAGATGTTGAAGGCATTGATTGGATTCGTCTACAGTACGCATACCCCAGTGGATTTCCATTGGATGTATTGGATGTCATGAATGAGCGCGACAATATCTGTAAGTATTTGGATATGCCTTTGCAACATGGTACAACCAAAATGTTGCAAGCCATGCGTCGCGGTATCACACGTGAAAAGACGGATGATCTCATTGCGACTATCCGTGACAGGGTAAATAACATCGCGCTGCGTACAACTTTGATTACAGGATTCCCAGGTGAGACTGAGGATGATTTCCAAGAGTTAAAGGATTGGGTGAAAAAAACGGAGTTTGATCGCTTAGGTGTATTTACATACTCGCATGAAGAAAATACGCATGCCTTTACTATGAAAGACGATGTGCCTGCGAGAGTGAAGAAGAAACGCGCAAATGAGATCATGGAAATTCAATCTGAAATTTCCTTGAAAAAGAACCAGGCCAAAGTAGGACAGGAGGTGAAGGTGCTCATTGATAGAGCAGAAGGGGAGTACTTCATTGGAAGAACGCAATATGACTCTCCGGAAGTGGACAACGAGGTGATCATTCATTCTCCAGATAATTATTTGCGCATTGGTGACTTTGTTCAGGCTGTTGTAACAGACGCCGAGATGTACGATTTGTTTGCAGAATTGAAATCCTAATTCATGGAAAGTTTACCGGTCATGGAACAATTTTATACGCTCCAAGGTGAAGGGGTGTATACAGGTTGTCCTGCCTATTTTATTCGTTTGGCCGGTTGTGATGTAGGATGTGTTTGGTGTGATGTGAAAGAGTCTTGGAATGCTTCGGATCATCCCAAAAAAGAGATTTCAGTATTGGTAGAAGAAGTAATTGAAAGTGGTGCAAATCGTGTGATCATCACCGGTGGCGAACCCCTGATGCACAATTTGGACTCTTTAACCCGCTCGCTTAGGGAAAAGGGAATCAAAACCCATATTGAGACAAGTGGAACCCATCCGTTATCTGGTGAATGGGATTGGATTACATTCTCTCCGAAGAAATTTAAAAAGCCAACGGAAGAAATATTTCAGATTGCCAGTGAATTGAAGGTTATCGTTTTTCATCCATCCGATATTCAATGGGCTGTTGAGCTTTCAGCGCGTGTTGCCCCAGGATGTCAAAACCTTTTGCAACCAGAATGGGAAAGACAAGATGATGTTTTGCCAATCATCATGGCACATTTGACACAAAACCCAAGTTGGCGTTTGAGTCTTCAAACGCACAAGTTTATTGGTGTTCGTTAGAATCAGCTGGTTTAGCGGTCTTCATTTTTTTCTTGGGGTTGATATTGAAGCTATAGTCCAAATTGGCCAACCAATAGTCTGTTTTGTTATTCTGAAAATCTCGATAAGACGTACTTATTTGCAATTTATTTCTATCGTTAATTTCATAAGAAATACCACCTGTCCAACGCCATTCCCTTGCAGCCCCTTGCACCATTAATTGGTCATCAATCCAATATTGATTGGCATTGAAACGATAAAAGAACTCAGCCGAAACAAAGGGGTTCCATTTTTTTCCTCGGATGTCGGGTTTTAAAAGCAATCGATGTCTTAAAATGTTTTTGTCTCGCTTAAATAGTGCAGTTTCTGATTGGAGAAGCACACGGTAATTCAATTGATCCGATGTGTTATTAATGAAAGTCTTGAAGATTTTCCATTCCGCGCCAATACCCAATCGGTTAGCGCTGGCCCATTGCTCTTGATTGATTTCGCTGTGGCTGTTCGGGAATCGCGACCAACGATAATTGGCCAATAAATCTATTTTTTTGATGCCCCCAAATTCAATCTCCCCAGAGAAGCTTTGTTGGGCGACAAGTTTTTTAGAAAAGTCCCACCTATTTTGAAAGCCGCATTCGAAATTCCAATTTTTTCCGGCTTTATATTGACCACTTGCACCAGTCCAAAGCATTAGGGGTTGCTGAGCCCGGACATTT
>JACCEC011003699.1_pt1 | contig 15849 bp, 1 predicted proteins | sample 7450121 | NCBI WGS metagenome assembly JACCEC01 (sample SAMN15323455, study PRJNA562643) | freshwater metagenome | isolation source: river surface water | place: USA:Blue River Watershed | collected 2017-08-18 | reverse complement strand
CGTAAGCGCGGCCCCAACACGGGGGGGTCGCCCCCGAAAGGGTGGGGGGGGGGGGGGGGGGGGGTGTTTGTGATTACGTGTAAGTATGTTCTCGGACCGCCGTAGGTCTCCTGACCTACAAACTTCCGGTTACCAGCTCCTGCCTCGGCACTCTGACTTTCTCACTTCGCCTCATGCCTTACCAACCTGCGGCGGACGTCTCCCTAACTCACGCAGGATCCTCCGCCGTTTTACCCTTAGTCTTCCTCCCATCACCGTATGTTTGTGATTTCGTGTAGGTATGCTCTCGGACCTTCCCCGGTTTCTCAACCGTTGAACCTCCGGTTACTCACTCTTTCCCCGGCACCGTGGTCTTCTTCCCTCAACTTACGTCCCTTCAACATGCAGCGGGCGCTCTCTGAATCCCATCGGCTCCTCCGCCACCTCACCTCCAGCCTTTCTTCCAACCCATGGGCCCATCTCCCTCGCCCCGCCACCTGGTGCAGACCTTCCTTATATACATCTACAACACCAACTTAATTATTGACAGCTCAAATAACCTAACCTTAACCAAGAACGGCACCAAGAGAGCTGGGAGCTCTTTCTCGTCCTTCCCTTAACCGCGATTCGTTTCTTTTCACGCATACATGTCCCATTTAACATGCTCTCGACCCTTGCCGTGAACCCCTTTACTTGCCCCCCCCTTTTGTGCAAAGTAGGACCGTAACACCTTGTCCTGCTCCTCAAGTAGGCGTCTTACTAGCTTTTGACGAATAGGGTCCCACTTGCTCTCAAGGACTCCCAATGTCTTCATGTTCGTGTTGAATGACCCAACATGAACAGATCCGCACGTCCCGCCTACAAACACAATCTGTCGTACCTTCCACCCTTTGACTTGACCGACCGCTTGGAGACCTGTTAGTAAACTTGTGTACTGCTCCTGAGCAACCGCTGTCGCCCTTTCCATGTAGTTGCTTCTCGCGTCTTGAGTTCGTTTGAATTCAATGGCTAGGAACTCTTTGTTTACCGTGTCCAATCCAATTCCGTCTAGTCTTCGTCGCCAGAATCTTTCTTGATACTGCCCCTCCGACACTGGTGACTCCTCATTCGCATTCTTCCACGGGATTTTCATTTCCTCCTCCTTCGCCGCTTCCCACAGTTCTTCCTTCGAGCAGAGTTGTGTGCACTGCTCTTGATCCCATAGTGTACCTAATCTGCTTTCCGTCTCAACCGTGAGAAGCTTCATGTGCCTGTCCTTTTTCCCATGCGCAGCAATTTCCTGCAGCAGCTCTCGGATGCACGCATTGTGTGCTGCCGTGACTACCTCTTTTTGTCCCAGGCATCCCGCACTCTGGATATGACCAATCGTCTCTTTTGGTAGCTCTCCGTTCCATCTGCTGCCACTCTCTTCGTGTGCCTTTCTACACAGTGTGCATTCTGCTTTTCCCTTGTAGCCATACTTCACCATTTGCTGTCCACACGGGAATGTACCAGTCACTACCTGAAGCAGTCTTCTCCGCCGTTGCCATGGTATGGACTTGTTTTTCAACCACTTACCAATCTCTTCTCTGCTTAACCCTTCTCGAAGGAGGAAGTCCGTGCTCCACGTGCGCGTTGCTGGTCTTCCCATGCTCCGTTGGTCTAGATCTTCAAAGCATTTCTTGCCCCACTCCTGGTCGTTTTTGAAACTTCCTCTCTTTGCCGCTTCCTGTCCATCCTGTGACGCTTGCAGCCAGCGTTGGTTGTGGCGATACCACACCCGTTCTGTCCAGTGTTGTGCTGCCGCTGCTCTTGCCTCCTGCAGTTTGGCCCATCCTGCTTGTTTTCGGAAGGCGTTGCGCACACTATTCGTCCACACCGAGCTGACTGTTGTATCCCCTTTGCGGACCTCGAACGTCATTCGATCAGTCCGATCGTCCCACCTCTTCTCCTCCTCCGAAAGCGTCCTTCCCTCCTCCGCCAGGGTGTCCGCTCGCTCGTTGATCGGTTCTCCACGATGCGACTTCACCTTCACCAGAAAAGTAGCTCTCCCTGCCCGTACGCGCTGCGTTAGCAGGCAAACTATCTCTCTCAGGATATCAGCGTCTGGTGCTGTAGCTAACGTTGCTTTTCCCCCTTGTCCCACCCATTTCTTGATTACACGCAAAACGGCTTCGTTGTCGCACAGCAGAAGGGCGTCGTCACTGAGGGCTGCTGACCGCAACGCCAGTACCACCCCCCCCAATTCTGGTCTGTTTGAGCTCGTGCCTTCCTCCTCTCTGCCAACTCGCGCACATTTGTCCTCACCTTCCTCGTTGAATTTGTGGCACCCAGACCCCATTTTTCCGTCTTTGCACGACCCATCTACCCCTAGTGTCACTCCCTGAAATCTGTAGCCTCCCAATTGGCCGATTTCAGTGCCCATCCAGTAGGCCCTTTCCAAGTCGTTCAAGCACACGATGCATTCATCCTTTTGTTCTGAGCTGTTCCATGCTGCTTGGAGCTTGGCAAGGGCATCTGCCACAATGGTGTCACATTCCTGATGTACCCATGCAGTCATGTTAACTGTGTTCAGGTTGGCTTCCACATCACCCCGCTTCCACCACCCCTTTTGCTTACACGCACGTCCACCCCCTTCCGCGTTGTCGTCTGCGGTGTCGTTTTCTGTCTCCTCGTCTGTCGCCAGCACTTCGCCTCCTTGTCGCCCCTTGTTTACTTTCCCACAGAAGATGGCTCTTCCCACGTGCTCAAATCCTCTCAACGTGCAATCCCCTTTCTTTGGTCGCGCTCGACTCCACACGACCCAGTCCTTTCGCTCACGGATCGCTTTTTCACATTCTTCTCGTTCTTTATCACCCAAACTTTCCCACAAAAAAACCGTTGGTCCTTGTTCTTCACCCCAGAACTTGGTTGCACCTCTTCCTGCGCTGGGAAAGAAGGGGGGCGCTGTGACCGCTGACTCTCCTTGCAACTGTACTGCTGAAAACAAAGATTGCAGGGCTCGAAGCAGCCTCCACGTGGGAGATCGATATCCTCGCGCTTCGAGGTGTTCTTGTTGCTCTCCTTCCTTTCGAATGAACGCTTTCAGTTCACTGATGCTTCTTTTGCTTTCTTGCCGCAGGTGGTTGTACGTGCTGCTTTTGACCGTCCATCCATTGTCCACTTCTGTGCACGTTGTTAACCCTTGGTAGGTGAAGATCTTAGAAGCAGCCGTGTCCTTCCACATAACTGAGTGCTCCAGAACCCTCACATATCCCTGGCCTGATTCGTGTCGCGGGATCTTTTCATCAAGGAAGAAATCTTTGCCCACCTGTGCCGCAATATCCACGTCAGGGACCACGTCTGGATCCTGCTCGATCAGTGATGCCGACGGTGACTCCCACTCCATCACTCGGTGTGAGGAATGTACCTCGACATGATGCCTCATGTCGTTTCCACGTTGGGATGGTTGCTTGATCCAGTTGTGAGGAGCGTTTATCGGGCCCTTCTCCTCCTCCCAGATACCCCAAATGTGGTCAAGCTCCATCGCTTCCTCAAGAATCCGCCGCCTTTCGTCTTCCACGTCCTCTAGGTCCCCTGATTCCCACTGTGCTCTAATAAACGCGGAGATCATTGGAGCTAGCTGTCTCGCCACCGGTTTGCCTTCACGCTCGTCTTGTTGATTAACGACCTCGTTCTCTTCTCGCGTGAGAGCCCATCCCATCTGACTCGTGGTTAGCCATCGCTTCATGTCGTCAGGTTGAGAGCTGAGGAGTTGCCTGATTTCTTGTATGGAGTACACCACCTCTCCTCCACATACGTCGTCGCCTCGCCCAACATACCAAGGGTGTGCTGGAGACATCTTGACCCCATACTGACATGCGCCCCAGTCCACTCCCTCCGCCTTATCTTCATCAGATTCAGATGATGCGTCCTGGATTGCAACTCCTTTCCCATGGGCTGCTCGGGGCCGCCTTGCTTGAAGATTTGGGGAGCTTTTGACCCGTTTCTGCCTCTGTTTCCTCATTCCCGAGGGAGCTCTTCTCGCGCCGCTCTTCCCGTTACACCGTGTGCAAATCGCCGGTCGCGTTTTTGTCCACTCATTCTCCTCGAACCCTGCTCGTTCCTTGCGGACTCCACATTTTCGACACTCTCTGCACCATATGATCGATCGTACCTGATACCACCATCCTTCATCATCTTCCAGCTTTGGTGTTTCTTGGGCAAAGTGCACTTCTGGGATGAAGAAGATGTCCTTCCCTGCTGCATTTTCCAATGCCACTCTCAGGCCGATGTCGTGCAGTGTTAACAGTTTATCCCGCCTTTGCCGCCTGACTTCTGATTGCCATCCACGAATATGCGCGAGAAATTCCAATGATTCTCCTGGAGCCACTGTCTCGCCGTTCCCTGTAATTCGCCTCCGAACATCAGTTACCTTTTCAACAAAGCTCTCCCCCAATTGGTGCATGTTAACACTAACCACTCTGGCGCTCTTCATTCCTTTCGCCTGCAATCTCTGCGCGTAGGACTTTGCGCTTCCTGCTCCTGGATCGGTTATGAGTGGGATTGGGCCATTGCACACATCACATTTCTCTTTTTCCTGTTGACAGATTGTGCACCACCTTAATTGACACCGTTGGCATGTGCCAGCTTGTCGCCCTTGACAACATGCACACCGAACCTCCATGTCTCGTAGGTAGTCCACTACTAGTCGTAACTGGTCAGTGAGGGTGCCTTGGAGTTCGCTGCACCCTTTCTCCTTCCACACTGCTCCCCACCCTGGAGGAAGCCTGTTGCCAATCTGTCTCGCCAACCGTCTCGCACCTTCACCATCTACTGTCGCCTGTGACAGCAGGTGTGCTAGGCCTCTACAAACTTGCTGCGGGTGCCTGCTTGGATCAGCTTCCCTCCATCCTTCCTCCTCGTCTGCCCCCTGTTTCGGTTGCCTGATGATCTGCAACAGGTGTTGTCCACACTCGTGGGTGGTTGGCGGTTGTTCGAGCTGATACTCCCTGGATTTTCTTTCCTGACGCTCTACCCAAGTGCGAGCTGGGTGTTGTTGGCTCACCTCGCTCTCCACCGTTTTCGCATAACCTTCAATGCTCCGACTAACTCCCAGCTTGGCATTTCCAACCTGCGCCGACCTCCAGTCAACCATGTCAAACCACCGCTGAGTGAGCCCTCTGGTCCTTTCATCAATTCCCCTTATGCCCCTCGACAATATAAGCCTCATGGTTTGAGTGCGCTCGTCCTCTTGTGCCGCCATGAGTCGTGGGATTTTGTATGGTCGACCAGTACCTTGCTTTCTAGTTTCCAGAAGCTCCTCCACCGTGTGGTACCCTGCAGCAAGGAGGTGGGGCACTGCCCTCCAGAAGGCCTGTTCTCCCGTCCATAGCAGGTCCCATTGCTCCCTGTCCATGTGCCACACTCCAGCTTCCCACTGATCTTTGCCACCCCCCACCGCTTCGATCCGATGTCTCAGTCGTCGCAGTTCTCGGGTCGCTCTCGCCCAACTCGTGCCTCGTAGCTCTTCCTGGGTGTCCCCTGGCATCTCAATAGGAAGATTGAGCAGTTGTGAACATTTGGCTGCTCGCGCCCATTTGTTGTGTAACGCACTGTCCCATCCCCACATTTGCATCTCCTCTGTGAGCTCCCTCATCGATCCACACGCCCACTGTTCACACGCTAGACTGAGGTCGCGCAGTGTTAACTGCCGGGCCACATCTTCATGTTTGAGGCACCGTTGAAGGTGTCGGCACAGCTCCTGTGCCATCACACCGGTTGGTCGGAGATATTCCATGCCAACCGGGAGGGTAAACACATCGGATGCCGTGGATCTCGGCAGGCCCCAGGCCCATTTGTACGCTTGAATCCACACAGCCTCGAGCCGTTCCAGCTCCTTCTTCGTCCATGGCACTAACGCGGCCGAGTACCTAAACGCTCCGACGCCAATGCTCGTGAAGAGGTCAATCGCCTGCTCAGGTGTGAGAGGGTGATGCCGAAGTAAATCCCGGGCCTCCTCAGTTTTCTTGAAGATTCTCTCTTTCGTGCTCGACATATCTCCTGTTGGTGTTCCCCATACCCCCAGATATCTGCACGCGGTCGAGGGTGCTAGGAAGGTTACCTCTTGCCCCATGTACACCAAGGTTCCATCCACCTGGTGCGGGATGGTGCTTTGCCTCTCAACAACCATCGCACATGTTTTTTTCCTATTAACTTTCAGCCCGCTCCAGAGTTCAAACTCTTGAATCGCTTCCAAGAGCGCCTGTGCTCCTCCCAAGGTCTGCGCAAACAAAGACAGGTCGTCCACAAAGCCAATCAGGTTAAACTGGCCCACACTCTCTTCATGCTTCATGTCTTGAGTTGCCCTCTTCTTGCGCAACTGCACTTCACACTTGAGCCCATGGGATATGCGTAGTTTCTGTCCTCTATCCGTGATGAGCCCTAACAGGGCGTTCATGAAAATCAGGAAGAGTAGTGGGGACAGTGCGCTGCCTTGCGCTACCCCTGTATCGAAGGTGATCGTTGCACACTGCGGGTCGTTGGGCGCCATCCTGACTGTGGAATGCTCATATAGTGACATGAGCAGGTCCACATCAGGGATGCCGTATGCGCGCATTACCGCCCAGAGTGCTGCCTGTGACATGGCATTGAAGGCATTGGTGAAGTCTACATCAACTCTGTACACCCGCTGGTTTTGAGTTAATGCTTCCCGGGTGACCCATTCAAGCTTGGTCAGGTTGATGTCGGTGCTTCTGCCCTGTCTTCCCCCTGACTGACCTGGTTCAAGGATGCCTGCCTTTTCCACAATGGTTCTGAGCCGGGCATTGAGAATGTGCATCACCAATTGATTAGTGCAATTGAGCAGGACCACTGGTCGCCAGTCTTGTGGTTTGTCATCCGTCACTCCCCCCTTGTGAAGCAGTCGAATCGTGCCATTCATCTCCTCCACCGTCATCACCCTCGCTCCTTCCGTCGCTAGGATTTCATTGGCCCACTGCCGAAGTATTTCAAGTTCTGCGTACGACATCGTCTTGACCGATTCATTCGTATGTCCATCAGGGCCCGGTGATTTGTTTATCTTAAGACAACTGTCTACGAAGTTTCTGAACTCATTGTCGGTGACCTTGCCTTTCAACCTTGCTCGCGGGTCGATTCTTTTGTTTCTTTTGAAAACACCTGCGTCAAAGAGGAAGCTCATGTCAGGGACATCGTCTCTTCCTTGGCGCAGGCTCACATGCTTCCAACAGTCGTCACAGAAACCCACTAGTTGCCTCCTGGGTTTCTGCTGCTTTCCATCTCCTTCGACGTTGGCCAGGATGACATGTGGCTGCTTGGGCGCACATCCTACTCGTCCGCACCTAGCCGCTGGCGCAAGTCCTTGCGCTTGGAAGTACAGCTCCCATGCTATCGTCATATCCGTATCCCGCCACGGTCCCTCATCCACAAGGATCCGTCGGTTGACAAGGTTGTTCGAGTCCCACTCCTGGCTCTCTGTTAACAATGCGTCGACTAGGGACAGCGTAGGTGCTGTTAGCGTTACAATTCTCACAAGCTTGCCTTCTTCTTGGGCTCCTGGAGCTGACGCTGGCGGCTCTATCCTCGTTTGCCCTGGATCCCCTCCGCTGGGTTTTCTTCGTGCCTCTGACTTCTCTACGCCGTAACTGAGTTGGGTTGGTGCTGGTCCACCCTCTGTTGCGCGTACGTGTACGTCCCCACTTGACGCCCCTGCCGCCCCTTTCAGTTCGCTGCGACTGAGTACTAGTCTCTGTTGGTCCCACGTCAGTTGGAAGGGAGCAACGCTTGGAGTGTCTGTGTCAAGAAGGCGTAACCATGTCTCTATCCCCTGTCGCGCCCCCAAGCCTGTTGTTATCCACCGATACTCTTGAGAGCTTCTAAGGCCCTGGCTCCCTATTCGTGCTTGCGCTGGTGCACTATCCGACCATCCCAGTACTTCCTGCATCGCGGTGTCCATGACTTCCTCCAGCCGGGTGTTGTCTCCTGGGACGATTTTCCACCTGACTGCCAGGTCTTCAATTGCTCGCTCGAGCTCGAGTTTGTGCTGCACCGTCACTTGGTGCCTCCACCGTTCCCCTGCACTTTTGATCCTCCGTTGAGCTTCCTCTTCCGTGTACCTGCCTACTTGCATCACGCCTACACATGCATTTCCTGTTATGTGGTGTGCTTGGATGCCCGGGCATTTCTGGTGGAGCCGAGCCAGTCGTTCAGCCCACACGTCATCATAAGCTTGCTCGTGCCACTCCACCCATTGGAGTCCGTTCGGCACCCGCCATCTCAACTTGTCTTGAGTGCGGTGCTCCGTCCGCTTGCCTGCGAATTTACTTGGTCCTTTGTGCTCATCTTCGAAGGCTTTCCTCGCACGGCTGTCCATGGCTCGTCTGTTTTCTCGAACTTGGCTGTGTGTCTGCCGTTCTAGTTCTTCTTTGCACGATTTCAAGTTGGCTGTTAGATACTTCCTCCAGGATTCTGTGGATGTGATAGCTAGTTTTTCCTGGGGGCTAAGCGGCGGGCTCCATGCAACATCCATGTCTTCTAGCACCAGGTTTTGCGCTCTAGTAACGCACCTGAGCTGCAGGCCATCTCGTAACGCTGCTTCCACTCGTGCGATCGTTCTGAGGAGCTGGATTTGTTCATGGCTCCTGTGCGCTGCTCGACGCTGGTGGCGTTCTCGGGATCGGATAGTCGGTGCCATCCAGGCCCTTGCAAGTTGGTCTCTGTTCCGTAGCGTATTCCGCACCGCCTCCCCCGCATCAACTGTCCCTGCTCGGACTCCGGCTAGTGTTCCCTCTGCTGCACTACCCAGTTCCTTCTGCAGTGCTGGTGCTAGTTTTTGCCAGTCTTTCAAGCGGATGCGCGCTGTGTTTTCTTCCTGAGGACCATAATTACGGGTGTGTGCAAGCACCTGTGGTTCAATACGAAATCCTACCCTGGCATGGTCGTGTTGGGGCCCTCCCAGCCACTCCACTTGTCCTAATGGGACCGGTCGAAGAAATTGCACTCCAACTCTAACTACTTTGTGCGCGTCAATGCCTTGTGGCAGGAGGGATGCCAACTCGAGTTGCCAGAGGGTGGTTGTGCCCGCTAATCGTTGCGCGAGCGCAGGGTGTTCGAGCTCCGTACACCCTTCCGGTATTGCCTCCCCCACACTCCTCCAGCACGTTCCCAGTGAACCCACGCTACTGTCGTGTGAGAGGTTCCAAGTGATCAGGTGGTCGAGCTTGGCTCCCCTTTCCCCTTTCCTCCACGACAGAGTTTTCGGCGACATCAGTTGCCCTTGCGTGACGTTTACAAAGTTGGTAAGCGCCTCGTCCACTCGCTTCATATGTTCGGCGTTGGACGTCGCATACCCCACCCTGGAGCCGTTGGCGTTTGCATTCAAATCGCCTCCTAGGAGTATACGCTGGTGTCTGCACTCCATGATACTTTTGGCCAGGACTTGCCATGTGTACTGCTGGAGTTGCATGTCACCTGACGTCGCTTGATGCACATTGAACACTTGTAGTCGCTGTCCATCATGCAGTTCCGCGTCTACTCGCAGTACTCTTCCTCTGGTCATGTGTCGCAACCTGTGCTTGTCCGCATCGACATACCATTCCCGTCTCTGTGCCGATCTGAAGACCCCTCGGTGAAGGAACGTGGCCACTGCAAAGTGTCCTCGGTTACACCATGGGTTCTTCAGTCCCACCGTATCCGTGTCGTCTTCAGCTAAGGGGAGTGGGTCCTTCCCCGCTTCAAAAAGGCAGTGGTATTCTGGGTGGAGATGCTTTAGTTCGTTCTTCACCCTCTGTCTCGCCCCCAGAGGAAATCTCAGTTCCTGGACCATTATCACTGCTTGCCCCTTTTGTAGAAGCTGGTGCAGGAGGTCCCTGGAATATTCGTATCCCAGTGGGCCTAGGTTCCACGTGGTGACGTTGGCCTCCCATGACTGGGGTACAAACCTTACTGACCAGTCCAACCAGGTCATCCATACATTTACTTGGTCTTGATGTTGACGCTTGTCGTGCTCCCCAATCAAGTTGCCTCCTGCCTCCAATATGAGGAGACCTGCTCTCGCCAGCCCCACGTGTCCTCGTCGGTGGAGGGACTGCATGTAACCGCTCACATCTCCCTGCTCGTGTGCCTGCCGTAGGTCAATTTGCGCCTGCGCCCGCGCCATCTCACATGCCCGGCCCTCTAGCAGCACCCAGTCCTCGTTGATCGCCTTCGCTCCATTCCAGTCGCCCTGCTCTCGTAACCATGCCGCCGTGCTTTCCCTGAACGAGCCTGACAGTCGATGCTCATTGTTTGCCACTCGCCCTAAACTCATCTCCCACTTCCTCTGCCAATTCGCCCAAACGAACTCTTTCTCGTTGTGTGACCTTTGAGAGGCAGCCACGGTTTCCTTCCCTTCTTGCTCGGCTCTCGCCTGTCCGTTTGGTGCGGGCTTCACTGGCGACGCTGCCGCAGACATTGTTGGTTGCTCTTTTCTGATCATGACCTGTCGCTTCCTGCTCCATGGCGTGGTTGCGAGTCTTGACATTAGAGAGGTCCTGTCTCCGGTCTTTCCGCTGAGGAGGGCGATGATCCTACGTGTCGTGCCCTCCTTAGGGTCTCGGATGATCCAAGTGCGTCTGCCAGCGCGTTGCGTGCCGATAACCACCTTCCGTCTGGACAGTCCCGCCCACGTGTGGGCAGCTGTGATTGCCGTGACACCACATTGCGTCTGCCCATATTCCCCACTCACTGGACACCACTTGAAGCTTTGCGCCGTTGCACTTTGGACATTGTTACCAATGTGAAAGGCCAAGATGACGCCCATGGCTATGTCGTCCTCCAGCGTCTCTCGTGCTCGCTTTTGAATGGTGATGATACCTTCCAGCTTGTGCTCCTTGTTGATGTATGCCATGTATCCAACGTCAGTGACTTCAAACATGGCATGATCGGCCCCACATACCTGTTGGATGTTGTTGAGCACCTCTACTAGCTGGGAGCGAATCTTCTGGCGTGTCATTGTCGCCTCTACCCCCTGCTGCTGGGCCCGCAATTGTTCAAAACGGATACATACCGAACTTTCCCTCTCCATCGCGCTCCCAGGTACCAGTGGTTCCCACCATGCTGTTATCTGTACTTCTCTGAGCCACGCTGGCGCCCCTACCATGGTGGATGTTGTGTCCAAAGGGACGCCATTCCCCCTTCGTAAGCTCTCCTGACATGGAATCCCAACCTTGACCCTCTCTCTCCGCTGGCGGCGTTGAACCCCTTCCGGCAGATGATGTCGAGCCCCCTGCTGCCGCTCGTCAAAACCCTGTCGATCGCTGATGGCATACGCCTCTCGTAACTGATGTGTGTTACGGTTTGGTGCAGGAATCGATGCCCCTCTGAGGCGGAGTTGTCCTTGTCCTGCGCCCGTGCCTTCCCACACTCCCTTGAGTGGGCGTGGAGTACTCGGAGACCAATTGTGCACTGTTTCCCCTTGCCAATCTGGGAGGTGGCAGTTTACTGCCAGCAGGATAATCTCAAGGATATCCACTTCTTCTACGCCAAGGATGTGCCAAACTTGCAACCATTGCTGTAGAATGTCCGAGGAGTAGGGGCTGGTTGGGGACAGCGTTGCGGTGCTCTCGGTCTGTTCTTCCTCTTCCTCTGCTGCCAGGCTCTCTTCACATATAATGTACTTATCCCCGACCGTTCTACTGCCTCCCCATACTCTTCTCAAGTTGTCGTTAATGAGTACTGTTGCTTCCGTGATCGTAACCCTACACGTTGAGCCCCGTCGCTGTCCCATTGTGAAGCTGACTTGGTGACACTCACCTATGATTATACAGACTCCAGCCTCCTCCAGCAGAGCACAGGCACTGGCAGGATTCGTGGCAGGGATTCCGCGAAATTTTACCCGCACCCGGCCAATTTCCTCCCACTCCTTCCACCTCCGAGCGAGCCTCGCCTCGCGCTGCCGGCGTGCCCATGGCTCTAAGCAGCCCCTCGCCCATTGCCGAGCTTGCTCCAGTTGCCCTGTATTAATGTTATGGCGTACCGGTTTCGCCCCTCCAAGTGCCGCTACCAACCGTTCCAGCTGCGTGGCGTCTCGTTGGCATCGCTCCTCGTGGCGCCGCCGCGCTTCGTCGTTCACTTCACACCAACTTTCGTCATGCTGGCGCGCTGACAGTACGAGGTCAATTACGTTGTCCTTGAGTTCTTCGACATGGCGTGCGGCTCCCTTCTCCGCAGGTGGATCCCCAACCAACCGATCACCTCCTTTTGGTGCATCTCGACCATCTGTTGGTGGAGCCTCGTGGGGCGTTTCAATTGGTGCGAAGCCACCTTCTCTCGCGGAGTGACTGGCTGTACTCGTGATGCCTGCTGTCTCAGCCCGTGGCCCTTTTTGCATCCATCTCCCCTCACACTCCTCGTGGTGCTCTTGCCTTTCCCGCTCTCTACACTCCTTGCTGCAGTACGCCACCTTGTTGCATTCCTCACACCACACGGACTGGTCTTCATTGCCACATCCGCCACACCATGCCCCCTGTTGGCATTGGGTTTGGTGGTGGGGCCAATGCGCCCCTGCACACTCTTCCGTGCAATACCACGCTTCCCAGCACCTCGCACATGGGTGCGCCGGTGCCCCAACTCCACACCCAGTACACTCTTGCTGGAGCGGGGAGCTATCGGTCGACGGTCCCCTGTTGCAATGCGTTCTCTTTCGAGCAGATGGTAAATCCCCCGTCTCTTTAGGCCCCTGATCCCCGCACCCGCATCCCTGCTTCTGCATGGGTCTCTGATGTCGGAAGGCTGCAAGCTGATCAAGCTGCCACCGACGCATACACTTGATGTTACAGGCGAAAAAGCTCCGCACAGTGTCTACTAGCAGCCTCGCGCCCCAGAGACCACATGAGATGCATGTAGTTTGTGCCTGCATGCGCTGGTGCCCTCTGATCCCCACCTGGAACACTTCCCGACGGAGTGCCTGGCCTCTGGTTGCTGTTGCTTTCTGTACCTGGGGCTGTGCATGTCTGGGTGTCTCAGTCATGTCTTTTGCACTGTTTGATGCTTCTTCTTGTGGAGGCAGCAGCTGCTGCCCCTGCTGCCCCACGTCTTCGTCTCGCCTTTGACCCCTGTCCATTCGGCGTGGCGAGCTGTCACTGCTCACCCCGGACCCGTTCTCACACTTCCTGGCTGTTCCGCGTGGCAGTGAGGTTCGAGCAGTTGCTGCCACTTCCTCGTGCTGGACATCACAGACTCCGCTCCTTGCGCTCGCTCCCACGTCCACTGTCTTTGCGTTACCTTCTTCCCTCCCTGGGCTGTTGAGGTTGCTCACTCCCCCAGCCACCGGCCGATTCTTAGCCTCTGCTCGAGCCTCTAGACTTTCAGCCAATGTTTCCTTGTGGTTGGTCCTTCCTGGTGTTTGTGAGCGTCCCGTTCGCTTGCCCAGCACCTGTGAAGGGGCGTGTGTGCCCAGTGGGGGTACCTGTACGCCCTCCGCTTCCTGCGGTGCCCCTGGGGCCTCTGGTGCTGTTAGCCGCTGTCTCGCACTCCACTTCACGCGACGGACTTCACACGCCCCCCTTTGCGCCTTTCCGCACTGTACCTTAGTTATGCACTGGCGATTCTTGTCAACCGTCACTGGGTACTTGGTCTCATGCCCGCACTCCGTGCAAGACCACGCCCGCTTCCACTGTCCTTGTGAGTGCAGAACCCTAAGGAACCAGCCCCGCATAGTTTTCGGATCCAGGGAGCTCAGTCCTCGTATGTCCCATCCTCGTGCTGTGAAGATGGCGAAGAGCACAGTCATCAGCCCACAATCACTTCTCCCCGGTCTCTGCTGTGGGACCTCTGCGTCATCTGAGCTCCAGCGCCACTGTTTCCGACCATTCAGTCTTTCCTTGTCAACCGTGATGTTCAGTACGGCAAGGTGGCTGCGCACTTCACCTCCTAACAGCCGTGCACCACTCGACACCCCTCCGTTGAGCCTTCTCTCAGTGAGAGGACTGTGTCCAGCCGGGGGTCGCCACCCTGGGAGCTCCGCGACATCCAGGGGGTTGACATGGTCCATGTCTATTCCCCACTGAGGTTCCTCCTGGATTTCTGCTCCCAGTGCTTTCAATCGTCGAACTGATGCCACGAGCCACACCCACAGAAGGCTATGAATCTGTCCTCTCCATCTGCTGCTGTACTTTTGCGAGCAATCAAGCAGCTGCATCTTCCGTTCTCGTACATCGATGCTTGCCAGGAGCCAATGTTTGCCTTGCTCGAGATGGATGGGGATGAAGATGAAATCGTACAGGTCTGGGTCCACCGGTAGACACTTGACTTTGGTCCCGGGCCTGGCTCCCGTCGCCCGCTCCGTCCCCTGCTTTGGTTGACTCAAGAGCTGTAGTAATGCTACCAGGGGCACGTCTGCATCCTTAACCGTGTCCCACGCTGCCCGGAGGAATGCGTATTCCCACGTACTCGCTACCCAATGTCGCCCTGCACATGGCCTTAATCCCTGATCTGCTGTGTTTCCATACAGTCCCCACTTGAGCATCATTTCCACCACGGCCCCCTCCAGGCAGTCACTCTGGTTTCTGGCTTCATGCTGAAATTCTACCCGCCGCACAGCTTCAGCTGAGATATTATGGTCAAGCCATTGCAAGGAGTCCTCCACTACCTTGCAGTTGCTCCACGTTACCATTTCCGTGACTGATCTCCGACACTTGACTCCCGCCTCTGTGTACCTGAGGGTTCCCCTTACTTGTACCTGCGGCCCCTCCACGTGTATGATATTCCCTTCTAGATTGCCGTGGTCCAGCCTTGCTCGCACTCTTAGCCCCAGGGCCTCTTGCTGCCAGGTTTGCTTCCAATCCCGCCCCCATGGCGCCCGCGTGACTGATGGCCCGCTGATGGCGGCAAAGAGGTGGGGGATGTCCAGCTTCAGAACATTGCCACACGCTCCTCGGCACTGGCAGCAAGTACACGAGAATCTCTTCGCCCATGCCGCCAGTGTTTGATCTTCTGGTGCATAGTTCACCCACACCCACTCCCCTGGCAGTATGGGTTTTTTAGCTACCACAATCGTCACCACCATATCACGCGCCTCCGACATCCAGCGCACTGCCAATTCGGCATTGGTGTGCCGTGGGCAGCACGAATGGTCAATGAGATGTCCTATTCCCTCCGGACCTCTGCGTTTAAGGGCACTCTTCAGGATGTCACTGGGTTCCAGTCGAAGTAGAAGGGTGATGTCTGGAGGGGGCACCACCCAGACCTTCGTTGACCCGAACTTTGCTTCTCCCTGAAGGTTGTGTGCACAGGTGTACTGACACTGTTCACTTCCCTCCTTCTCCAGCTCATGCATAAGAGACTGCAACTCATCACCCTCCGGGCCCGCTCGAACGAAGGCGGAGTTCCCGAAGCAGGTGATGATTTCTCCCTGCTCAATGTGTGCTATGGCCATGACTCCTTTCGCCGCAAGCTCGCCCCCCCCTCCTTGAACTACTCGCACTATTTCCGGGCGTCCACTTGCAGGGAGTGCATTTCCACACTTGCACCCTCTTGGACACAGCACTTGGTCGAGTTGCCGCCCGTTACACTCCTCTGAGCCGTCCTCTTGCTCCTCGCGTTGCCCTCTCGATGCTGCAGCTCTTTTGGATGTTCTTCTTCCCTGCCGCTCACCTTTTTCCGGCGATTGTGCGCTTGTCAGCACACACTCCTGACACTGTCTAGCCGCCTCTCGAGACCAGGCGTCTGCCTTCTGCCACTCGTGCGCCGCAAACTCCTCGCGGCTTTTTGCCTTGTGGCATCCTCCACACAGCCGGCACTCAGGGTCCTCTGCCTGCTGCACTGCTGCTTGCTTCTCCCCCCCTGCTTGTTTCTCCTTCCCACCTTCGGCTGTTCCCACCCTCGGTGTCGCTCCTTCCACTCCTCCTTGATTAT
>JACCEC011946119.1_pt1 | contig 15850 bp, 16 predicted proteins | sample 7450121 | NCBI WGS metagenome assembly JACCEC01 (sample SAMN15323455, study PRJNA562643) | freshwater metagenome | isolation source: river surface water | place: USA:Blue River Watershed | collected 2017-08-18 | reverse complement strand
GTAAGGGGAACCAAGGTTCCCCTTGAACCCCTCCTTTTAAGGGTGAAAATGATGGGGAACCAAGGTTCCCCTTGAACCCCTCCTTTTAAGGGTGAAAATGATGGGGAACCAAGGTTCCCCTTGAACCCCTCCTTTTAAGGGTGAAAATGATGGGAAACCAAGGTTAAGTGGCACCGAAGGTGCTCTGTGCGAGTCAATCCCTTAAGATCCCTTCCCTTGAGGGTACAATTGATGGAAAACCTACAGTTGCCCCAAATGTAACTTCCTTCGAAAGTTATACTCTCAGTTCGAATTAGCATCTCATTATAAATAATTTGTTAACCGCATCAATGAGGTCCCTATTCGCCCAAAGGGCGAATAGGGACCGAATGATGCTAATCGGAGCCGAGGGCGATTCCGCCCTCGCTAAAATTGATCCCACACAGCAAATATTATTGGTATTACAAAAAATGCAATACAAATATTTTAGAACTAGTTCCTTTTTGAGAATCGCGTATCTCAAAAATTACAGCACAATCCGCACAAATGTTTATACAGATGGGTCCTACAAAAAAGGACAAGACGGCAAAAGACAAGGCGGCATCGGCATTTTCTTCGCAAATGATGTGCACACAGGAATAAGTGAAAATTATTCTATGTGGATAGATCCTGTGAAATTCCCCCCTACAAGCAACAGGTGCGAATTGCTCGCCATTTATCGCGCATTTTCCATTTGTGTAGAAAACGACATTTGTGCCGAGATTCATACAGATTCGGAATATGCAATCAAATCGGTGGTAAATTATGCGCCATTATGGAATGAAAATGGATGGTATAAACTAGATGGCAAACCTGTGAAAAACATTGATTTAATATTGCCCCTCTATTTGATATATGTGAAAACAGGTGACCAATTTGTGTTTAAACATGTGAAGGCGCACCAGAATCCAAATGTGTCGATACATACATTTGGCAATAATATTGCGGACCAATATGCAAAAATGGGAATTCATAAATGAATTTATCATAAATATAAATTTTGTGCCTTCAGAAGACAATAATGCATGTTATGCCATATAATTATGCCATTGTTAATAATATATTTGTTCTGCGTCAGTAAGGTCCTATTCGCCCAAAGGGCGAATGCAGGTGGAACAACCGTAGGTTGTTCTACCATCGGGACCGAACGACGCTAATCGGTGCCGAGGGCGATTGCGCCCTCGGGAAAATTGATTCGCCATTCAAACAATATAGATGAGAGACACAAATTAAATCCATAATATATAAATGATTATCCCTGTAAAATGCGTAACTTGTGGTCAAGTATTGGCAAACAAGTATTTGTATTATTTAGACGAAGTTCGAAAGAGAAAAATAGAGAAATCAGGAAAAGAAGGCATCTACGAAAAGAAAACAGTATATTTAACAGCATCAAATGCGGCAAAAACTCCCGAGGCAGAAGTCCTCGATGATTTACATCTGTTTGACCCTTGTTGCAGAAGACATATGATGACTCATGTTGATATTGAATAAATATTATGCATAAAATATATAATGCCTTCAAGAAAAACCCACGCAAAGAAATCTAAAAAATCAAAAACCAACAAAATCACACAAACTGGTTGTGCGTCCCGCAAAAAGGTGCAAAAGGGCGGCGCCGTCGGAACTATGTTTTCCGAATCTCCCATTATTTTTTCCCGAACTGTGTATCCTCTTGAAACCAGCGGTGGTCTGGAAAAACAAATTGATGCCCGTCAAACAGGTGGCAAATCACGCCGTCATAAACGCAAATATTCGCGCAGATATTACAAACAATCCGGGGGCAGTGGTGTTGCTAGTTATAGTCCCAGTGCATTTGAGGTTTACAACCAACCCATCAATAAACTATATACTGATTCAAATAGATTTCTTGTATAAATTTTCATAAGCAAACCATAAACAAATTATTTGGTAAATATATAGAAAATGGCGTTGTCTTTTAACAATTTATGTGCTCCGTCGCAATTTTATTTCATCATTTCAATGTTGGCAATTATCATTTTAGCAATCCAAAATTATGGCAATAGTTTAGAGTATTGTGTTGGCGATTACAGTTGTCAAGTAACAAGCACATTTATTGTGTTTATGATAAAAATTTTGGTGGTTCTTCTTTGGACTTGGATTCTTAATCTTATTTGTAAAGCAGGAGTAACTCCTCTATCGTGGTTTCTTGTGTTGCTCCCTTTTATTCTTATGTTCATTGCCATTGCTTATATGTTCATAATGTAATTATTCATATTTTGCATCTTTATGTGATGCAAAATATATGACAATCTTGTATATGAAGACTGCAAAAAAACACACAAAAAAGACGGCAACAAATACCCTTAAAAACCACAAAAACTACAAAAAAGATGGTTGGATTCATTTAGAAGTTGCCGGCACTCCACACGAAATCGGATTTGCTCACGGCAAATCACTCCGTGCTGAACTCAAACAGGTGCTAAAAGTGCTACCCTATATTGTAGAAGATGAATTGAAGATTTCTTATGAACAATATTTGCGCGATTGCAAACGCATTTTTACGCCCATTTTGAATAATGCGGAATGGCGTTTTATAAAAGAAGAATTACAGGGAATTGTGGCAGGAGCATCATTGAAAGATGTCACTTATGATTTTTTGGTTGCGTGGAATTCCTTTTTGTCGATGTGCTCTTATTATGAGAAGAATCATAATGTAGATGGTTCTGAAAGAACAGGTCGGTGCAGCGCCTTTATTGCCACAGGCAGCGCTACTAAAACAGGTGAAATTGTGATGGCGCACAATACCCACTCGGATTTTGCTACTGGGTTCATATTAAATATTGTTATGCGCGTTAAACCATCTGCTCCAGGGTCTATAATGTTTGTTATGCAAACCGCGCCGGGTCTTATTTGCAGTAGCAGTGATTGGTTCCTGTGTGAAAATGGCATCATAGGGTGCGAAACCACCATTTCGAATCTGAATTATGTGCCGGATTTTTATGGGGATTCTAAGGGTCCGAAGGACCCGACATCCCACTACGGTGTGCCATATTATTTGCGCATACGCAAAGCAATGCAATATGGCAAAACCTTGGATGATTATGTGGAAATAATGTCATTGCACTCGGCAGGCGATTATGCTTGCACATGGTTTTTGGGCAACATCAATACAGGTGAAATTATGATGTTGGAAGACGGCGGCAAACATATTGGCGTAGAAAGGACTTTTAACGGCGCATTTCACGCATCCAATGATGCAATGACACCGGAAGTTGCCTTGTTGGACACAACACACAGCAATAAATATAATCCGGACACAAGTTCGGGGTCGCGTTATTTGAGGATGGAATATTTACTGTTTGACAAATATAAGGGGGAAATAGACACGACAAATGCCAAGAAAATATTGGCAGATCACTATGATACGTCCAAAAGTAAATATGAGATGGGCAAGATGAATATTTGCAAACACGCGGAATTGGAAATAAAAAAAAATAACACCAAGGAAGGGGTCAAGAAAATAGCACCTTCGTTTCCACAAAGTGGCACAATAAATAATGTTCCCTTTGAAGGAGGGGTCCAAGGGGAACCATGGGTTCCCCTTAAAGGGAAAGGTCCTAGGAAAACCGTAGGTTTTCCTAAGGGGGCATCCGACGGAAAAGTTGTCAGTTCATCAATGGCGCGCAAAATGCAGTTTGAAGGTCGTATGGGTTCATCTTGCGGCAGAATATTTAGAAGGTCAGATTATGCTCTATCGCCAGATGTGCCAATATTAAACATGCCAAAACACAAATGGACCAAACTTTTGTAGAAACATATTATATATTTGTATTATGGAATATGTTTGGAAACCTCGAAAAACAGCAGAGATATCATCTCTTGTTAGATATAGAGCAAATGTTTCAAATGATTTATATGTGGCAAAAGAAGAAAATGAAAAATATATGAGAACTTGCATTGACGAAATCGAAAGTTTGAGTTTAGAACTAATCAATGCTTTGGCAAAATTGCAAGAACATATTCAAACCTGGGAAAAATCCGATGTGAGACCCACTAAAAACAGTATCGACATTTATTTTTACACATATTGGATTCAAACCATCGGATCAGACTACACAGTGGATATTGATGGCAATCCAAAAATCAAAAAATGGGTTGATAAATACGCAAAGTTGCAAATGAATATAGACAAATTGCGCTACAGAATTCACACTAAAAGCAATATTGTAAAAAAGTCTTACAAAATCCAACACAAGTTCATTAAACCAATAATCAGTGTGTGTGAACCAGACGAAATTTTTTTGGAACCAATTAGCGGAACAATCACGACAAAACAGTTTGCTGCTCTTAAAGCAGAAATGCAGACCATTTCTCGCAATCATATACAGTCCGCAATTTTGCTACTAATGTCGTCGAATGATATTGTGCGCATCTTTCTCAAAAAAGGATTAACATTAATCGATTTTGTAGACGAAGTCAAAACCTGCATTGAGAGAGAAAAACCGTTCGGCAATATTGCATCGAGTGATTTAATATATGACAGAGACGTCATTGAAGAGTGCATCGACAAAATTAAAAGAAAATATAGAATAAATCAAACTGCGTCAAATCCGAGCATAAGAATAAATCAACAAGAAAATATGAAAAACGTGGATGCTATGTTTGCCGAGTTTAACACTCTAATTAATCAACCACATTTGTTAATGCACGAATCCGGACATTTATTTGGAGAGGGAAAACGCGGCATAGAACGTCTTGCATTTATTGCGAACGCTGTCAAAACAGAGAATCAACCAGAAACAATAATCCCTGTATTGGCAGAAATTTCAGATGCTCAAGCAAATGCCAAACCATATGTGAAGGGACATTCTAGATATAGTTTTCACGAGAAAGAAAAGAAAGGACATTCCAGATACAGTTTTTACGAGTTTGCACCTGATACAACAGAAGATGCCGACAATGAATTCTTAACAGGGATTATTGTGCTCACTGCAAACGCTGCTTTGTCGCTGTCGCAAGCAGGGTCCTTTATATCTGAAGGTACACAAGTCAAACAGCAATTGTATGACGGATTTATCTATGCTCGAGACACATTGTCCAGTTTATGTAGTTCTGTTGGCAACACGTGTGGTTCATATATAACTTCTGTGTCAAATGTTATGATGAAACTGTTTTCAAGTAATGCTGCTGCTACTGCCACTACTGCCGCACCAGAAGGCGGTGGTTCTGCGCCTATGGATGTGAGTCAACCACCTCATTCTGGTGCAGCACCAGAAGGCGGTGGCGCTGCTGCGCCCACGGATGTGAGTCAAATGCCTCATAGAGCAGGTGTCGGATTTCGTAGACGAAAAATAAATATTGAAGGCAAAATTAATGCAAGACGCAGTTATGAACTTCCACAAATGCCAATGCAAATGCCAATGCCAAGAGAAGAAATCGATGTGCGACCAGAACAAAATATTTATGCGCCAATAAGACAACCAAATATTGCAGAAAACACAGAAAACACACGAATGGAAGATTTGGCAAGGGCAATGCAAATAGACAGAGAATTGCAATCAAGAAGAGGGAAGACATATCCCAAAGTCTGGAATAAAGAAAAATTAGACGGAGGTAAATCCACAAGAAAATTGATTTCCAAAAACAGAAAATATTCACGCCGCAAATAATATATAAACTATAATAATCTACTATATAGAATGAACCCATCAGTTAGCAATTTCAGCGAAGAACACGATATTTTCAAATTCACTTTGTCTGGTGTAAATCTCAGTTTAGCAAATGCTTTGCGCAGAATCATCCTCAATGATATTCAAACAGTGGTATTTAGAACTGAGACTTATGGCGACAATCAATGCACCATTGCTGTAAATACATCGCGACAACACAATGAAATGCTTAAACAGCGACTCAGTTGCATTCCCATTTTCAGCGAGGACCCCGAGGAATTGCCCGGAAAATATATTATGGAAGTTGATGTGAAAAACGAAACCGACCACATTATTTATGTGAGCACCGGCGATTTCAAAATCAAAAACAAGACAAATGGCAATTATCTCACAGAAAAAGAGGTCCGACGCATTTTCCCTGTCGACAAAATTAGTGGCGGACACATACTGTTTGCGCGTCTCAGACCTCGGATTGGAGATATTCCGGGTGAGCAAATTAAACTTTCGTGCGAGTTTTCCGTGGCAAATGTGGAAACAAATAGTATGTTCAATGTTGTTTCCAAATGTGCATATGGTTTCACCGTTTCTCCCACGAAGTCTGCTGCTGCCTGGGAAAAAGTAGAAGCAAAAATGACAAGTGATGGTGCTACTGCTGAGGATATTGCCTTTGCTAAAAGGAATTTTGATTTGCTTGATGCCGAACGATATTATGAAGAAGACAGTTTTGATTTTGTAATTCGGAGTGTGGGAGTGTTTACTTGTCCCACAATAGTGAAGAAGGCGTGCGCAATTATGCAACGCAAATTACGGAATTTTAATGATGCAGTGGAGTCGGATGTGGTGCCTATTTTGGCAACCGAGGTGAGTGGTGTGAAAACCACAATGGATAATTGTTATGATATTGTGTTGGAAAATGAAGATTACACTTTAGGAAAGGCGTTGGAATATTACTTGTATCAGACATTCTTTGTGGAAAAAAAGACATTGAATTTCTGCGGATTTAAGAAATTGCATCCGCACGATACTTCGAGTCGCATTCGTGTTGCCTTTGTGGAACCAGTTGACAAAGTTCAAATAAGAGAATATTTGCGGGAGGCGTGCACTAAATTGCAAGAGGTTTATGTGACGATTCACTCGAAGTTTTAATGTGCAAAATGTTTATAAAAAGGTTGTTTTTTTCTTTTTATAAAGAGGTTATTTTTCTTTTTATAAAAAGGTTGTTTTTCTTTTTATAAAGAGGTTATTGTTGTGAATGGACCCTTGTCTCGAGGCAAAAAAAAATTTTTGGGGTATTTTTGAGGGGGGTTAAATAATTAAAAAAAATATATTTGCGAGGTTTTAAAAATGTATGTTTTTTGATGATTTTTAGAAATTCTCTATCGCCATTAAAAAATTTAATGGTAATTTTCTAAAAAAGGATTTTGTATTTTCTAAAAAAGGATTTTGTATTTTCTAAAAAAGGATTTTGTATTTTCTAAAAAAGGGTTTTTACCATTTTGTAAAAAAGAATATTTTGCATTTTAAAAAAAAAGGATTTTTACCATTTTTTAAAAAAGGGTTTTTTACAATTTTTTAAAAAAGGGTTTTTTACAATTTTTTAAAAAAGGGATTTTGCATTTTCTAAAAAAGGGATTTTAACATTTTGTAAAAAAAGAGATTTTAACATTTTGCAAAAAAGAGATTTTGTATTTTTGCAAAAAAGAGTTTTTGTATTTTCTAAAAAAGGAATTTTTGCATTTTCTAAAAAAGGGATTTTGTATTTTTGCAAAAAAGAGATTTTGTATTTTCTAAAAAAGGAATTTTTGCATTTTGTAAAAAAGAGTTTTTGTATTTTTGCAAAAAAGGGTTTTTAATATTTTCTGAAAATCTCTATTGTCATAAAAATATTTCATGCATTTTTGTAAAAAGGAGTTTCTGTCATTTTCTAAAAACAATTTTGCAAATTAAAAATATAATTATATATTAAATGAGCATACCTAAAATAATTTGGGCATTGTGGTGTAATTTTGATACAAAAACAGATGGAAAATTAACACCAAGTGTGGAATATTTTAAAAATAGAATAATACAGCAACATTCAGACCCCAAATGGCAAATTAATATTATTACATCCTGGGACAAATTAATAAGTTATGTTAACAAAAATGCTGTATTAATGAAAATACTAAACAATGAATTTATCATTCCTGCTCATAAAACAGATGTTATTCGTTTTTTTTTATTGCAAGAATATGGTGGATTTTGGTTAGACCTCAGCACATTTTTATTCACATCTTTAGATATATATTATGTAAAACAACCAAATGCAACATTTATTGGATATTATACACCTCCATTTATGGTGGAAGAAATTATGTTCAGTTCGTTAGGTGATATGTTTGATAGCATTAAATACAATGTAGTGGTGCAAAAATTTAAGACCATTCAGGCAGATTATATTAAATTAAATGAAAAATACATAAATTATCCATTTATACCAGAAAATTTTTTCATTGCTTCGATTCCAAAACACCCAATAATTATTGAGATTTTGGATAATTTGCTTAAATTTTGGGACGATTCGATGCCTTTAATTACGGATAAAGAAACACTGTGCCATCAAATAAATATTCTTATGAATGATTTGGCAGGACAAGTTTTTTCAATAAAACATTTAAACAATGATTTAATTAAAATTTGCACAAAAGATGATATAACAAACAGTAATTTTTTAAAAAATATATTAAATGAAGAATGGCATTGCGGTTATGTATTTAATTACATTCAAATGTATATTGCAGTTGTAAATTACATTCAACGGAACAATTTGCAGATAACTCAAGAAGAAAATGCAAAAGAATTGAAAACTGATTATAATAAAGATTTGTGCTCTATTGACAATGGAATAAATGCTTGTAAAAATATTGTGGCAACAAATGCAGAAGACAAAAGTGTGATATATTTATTATCATTGTCACACAATAGATTGATTAAATGGGCAAATACAATGGATGAAAGAATTTCGTTTGACAACACATATATTAGTAATTTATTAAACGATATTGGCAAAACACCTGAGACAACAAAAGAAAGTGTTATTCAACATATTATTGATATGGGAATTTATCAAATAAAATTTAGCAGTTGGACTCGCGGATCGAAAATAATTAATAAAATTATAGAAACATATCCTCTGGACACATCCATAAAATTATCCACACCTGCTTTGCGAAATATTGTGATTAAGTCATCAGAACCACCAATTAATAAAAATATAAAATCATATGGCGGTTTAAAATCGAGGAAACCAAGGAAACATAAAAAATCGAAAAAATCGAAGAAATCAAGGAAAATGAGAAAATTATTGTAAAAATACATTTTGTCATACAGATATAAATATTTCACATAACACACATTATAGTATGTTATATCCTCAATATCATCATATTGGATTCAAAATAATTTCCACATTTTTTATGTTTGTTACTATTCAACAAAATGACCAAAAAATAAAAAATTTGCAAAAAATCAATGTCGCAATAGAAAATAGTAATCGAAAATAGGCATAAAGAATATATTTGTATTAAATCATACAATGGAATTTATTACAAATGCTGAAACACCCACCGAGGATAGTTCTGTGAAACAACACCCAACTGAGTGCAAATCGTGTCAAACCAAATTTGATGCTAATAAAAAGGCAATCCACTGCAGATGGTGCGACAAATGGGAAAAAGATGAAGATTGTGATTATGATGAATATGAGGATGTCGACCCAATCACATTTTACTGCAGACCCTGCACTCGCAAATGTTGGTATTGTGAACTTCGTGGGTGCCAAGATTGTGTAGACACTGTGTGTTGCGATTGCAGTGTTAGAATGTGCACCGAGTGCGCCAACTCGGATGTGCTGTGTGGTTGCTATGGCAAATGCTACAGTTGTGGTTGCGATGTAGATCGCGGATCAGACGGATGGCCTTGTGGCGAATGTGATAAATGGTTTTGTGGCGATTGTCGTTACTGCGACAATGAATGCCAAGAGTGCAATCCGCGCGAAGAAAGTTCGGATGAATCGGATGAACCTGATGAATCGGATGAACCTGATGAATCGGATGAACCTGATGAACCATTTGAACCAGTTGAACCAGTTGAACCCAATGCACCTTAAATGTGCCTTGGTCGTTCCTTCATACATAAAATAAATAATGATTGATTATTTATTTTCTAACTATTTGTGAGTTCTCTTGGATTTGCGGGAGTGCGTCTTACGTTTTCCACCTGCTTTTTGACGCGGGTTAAGACTAAATATGCTTGGTTCAAACACAGGTTTTATTAGGTCTCGCATTATAATAAACTTTTGCAATAACTCTGGATTTCCTTGTATGGCAGGATCTGCAATTGCAGCATTCAAAATATTATTAGCACGAATAATGCCTCCGTCTCTTTTTATTATAGTTGTCATTGCACCATAACTAAGAAGCACTTTCACAACATCAACACGCGCATTTATTATTGCTACCACTAGAGGTGTTATATTTTCTGAATTGATAATATTTATGTCTGCACCAGCGTCCAATAGAGTCTTCACAATTTCAAGATTTCCATTTTGAGATGCAATATAAAGAGGACAATTTTTAGTAGGATGAATACACATATTTGGATTTGCGCCGCGCTCTAATAATAGTTTTATAATAGGGACATTTTGGATTTTAGTTGCTGCCATTAGAGATGTTGCGTGAAACGAATTTATTAAATTTGGACTTGCACCGTGGTCCAATAGAGTCTTCACAATTTCATAATTGCCTATTTTGGATGCAATAAACAGAGGACATATATTTTCTATTTTTATATTGCACAAATTTGGATCTGCGCCATGGTCCAACAAAAGACTTACAATAGAGGTGTGTTGTTTTGTGGTTGCTGCCAATAAAAATGTGTTGCCATCTGCCGTTTGCGCATTTACATCAATGGCATTTATATGTTTTTTGACAAATTCATAGTCACCATTTATGCAGGCCGTTAAAAATTCACCTATTCTCACCATTATACAATAATTCGCGAATTTTATTTTGCAAATCAGATATAGAACCATCATTTGTGATTACATAATCGTGTGGACAACGAATCCATTCTAATTCCGAACAATGTAGCAAATTTGCTTCTTCCACATTTTCTCTATTGGCATACTTTTCAAACCAATGAGGCAGATTGCGATGCACCTGTATGATTGTTCCCCCGGAATTTTGTAGCATTGCAATTTCATTGGCAAACCGGCAATCGGATATGACCACATTTTCATACAAGGATAATTGGTTTTCCACGATTTTCGTCCAGATATCTGGGTGAAAATGATTTCTAAACACATCTGTTGCCAAGTGTTGCAACACATATCGCGGGGTCAACCCAGATATATTAAGTGATTTTGCCCATTTGGGGTCTATTTCCTCGCGCCATTGGCGGTCTTCGGGTGTTAGACCCTCTAATTTGTCGCGAGACCATCCAAATATGATTGCCACAATATCTTTTAGTGCAGACGCAAAACTGAGTTTTACAAATCCGTAGTTTTTTACTAGTATGTTTGCAACTGTGTCTTTACCCGATGATTGAAAACCGCAGATTCCGACAATCATTCTTGTATTATACTATTACTGTATTTCTAAACCATTTATAAGAAAAAAGTGACAGTAACCGTAGATTTTAGTTTAGGCAAACATTTTTTCGTGGTTAAATATATATTTATCACATAATGTCAATTAACGCAAGTGTATTAGGAGGACCTTTTAATGGATATTCTGCAAAACAAACAATTACTAGTTTTAAAACATGCGATGATGCCACTGTGCGAAGTATTTTGAAACGAAGTTGGAATACGGTTCAGGCAAGAGGTGTCATAAATGGATACAATCGCATTGTCACCCCCTTTCGCGCCGTAAATAATTCCGGCGATTTCCTTGGCAGACAGAATTATGTGTGCGGTGGTCCCAATCCTGCGTCAAATGGAACTCGCAGACCCGGTCTAGGTCGTCTCTATGGACGGGCACAAGACAATTGTGATGGCACCAATGTTCCGGGTGCCTCGTGCAACCCCAAGTTTGTTGCCGATAGTTCTGACTATATTCGGTTCAAGAAACAGCGCGCCTACAATGTGAATTACAATGATATCAACTTTGGTGGATACAACAACTCGGCACAAGAGGCGTTGCCAAGAGTGAGATAAACCTTTGGTTTATCCACTGTCGCGTGCTTTGCACGCTTAGAGTTCGCTAAAATGCTCTGCATTTTGGCAACCGTCGCATGCATCCCTGCGGGATGCCAATGCTTAGAGTGAGATAGAACCTTTGGTTTATCCACCGTCGCATGCATCCCTGCGGGATGCCAATGCTTAGAGTTCGCTAGAACCTTTGGTTTATCCACTGTTGCTTGCTTTGCACGCTTTGCACACTTATGGTTCCGATAAATTTTCTTCTAAAATAATATAAAACAATATAATGTACAATTATTTAGTAGAATTCTTTGGAACTTTGTTTTTCATTTATGTCATTCTTGCCACCGGCAATCCTCTTGCCATCGGTGCTGCGCTTGCTTTGGTCATTACTTTAGCAAAAAATAGTTCGGGCGGACATGTTAATCCCGCGGTCAGTCTTACTATGGCGTCTGCTGGCAAACTCCCTACTACTGATTTGATGCCTTACATTATTGCTCAGTGCTTTGGTGGTCTTGTTGCTTACCAGTTGTATTTGCGGTTCAAGTAAGGGAACCAAGGTTCCCTTATGATCCCTCCTTTTGGACCCTTCCCTTTTGATCCTTCCCTTTGGATCCTTCCCTTTGGATCCTTCCCTTTGGATCCTTCCTTTTAAAGGAGGGGTCTAAGGGGTTGACTCGCATCAAAGGAATATTCGCCCTTTGGTCTTAAACCATTCAACAACAAACTTGTGTTTTTTGTTGAAATATTTGCCCTGATGGCAAATACAAAAGTGTCGTGGCACCCGCGATTCAAGTCATATTCTGAAGTTATAATTTAGGACCAAATAATTTTATAAATGTATTATATATGGAAAATATTGGAGGCGTTTATAATGCTGGACAGAGAGTTGAAGTGCAACTTCGAGAAAATGATGATAATTCGTGGGCACCAGCAACAATTGGATATTATGCATTTGGAGCAAATGAAGATTCGGGTTTAGTAAGTTTTACAGTTAGATTTGGAGATTTAATTACTGGATTAAAAATGATTAGAAAACCAAATGAGGTCTTTCTTGATAGAAATGCGACTATTAATGGAACAAATACAAATATAATACCTGGAAGTCAAATTTATACTAAGGACGTTACTGAATACATTATTCCTGTAACATTAGTTTCTAAAAATTATTTGGTGAATACACATGAAGGTGGAGCAGGAATTATTCCACATACAAGAATAAGACGAGTAGTAAGAACAGCACAAGAAACAGCAGCACAAGCACAAGCAGTACAGGCGCGAGCAGCACAAGCACAGGCGCGAGCATCAGAGGCGCAGGCGCGAGCAGCACAAGCACAAGCACGAGCATCAGAGGTGCGAGAATCAGCAGCACAGGCGCGAACAGCAGAGGTGCGAGAAGCAGCAGCAGAAGCACGAGCAGCAGGAGCACAAGCACGAGCAGCAGGAGCACAAGCACGAGCAATTGAACAAAATGGCAATATAGATAACGTCGAAGACGACGAAGACGTCGAAGACGACGAAGACGTCGAAGACGACGAAGACGTCGAAGACGTCGAAGACGACGAAGAGGAAGGCGGTTATGCAGAAGGACAACCAGTTGAAGTTTTTACAAATGGTGTGTGGAGACCTGGTAATGTTGTTGACTTAGTAAGTTATACTGTTATTTATGACAGATCAGGAAACTTAAGAATGGAACCATTAATAATAGAACCAGAAAATATAAGAGGACTACCTTGGAGAATACACACTCCAGTTTATTTTAGACAAGATAATCGGTGGTTTCGTGGACTATTAACTTCTATAAATTATTCGGTTAATATGGAAAATGGTCCGATAATCGTTGCTTCAAATTTAAATATAAGACGACGACGAGCAAACGGAAATGCAGGACGAGCAGCAGCAATCGGCATTTTTGAACGTGGTCAGCAGGTTGAAGTCAACGTCAATGATATATGGAGACCTGGAGAAGTTATCGGATTAAATAATTTTACAGTTAGAAATACAGCAACTGGAAGAAATGTAAATAGAGACCATACTCAGGTATTGCCGGTAACACCTTTAGTGGGAAATAGACATTTTATGCCTGGAGACAATGTTCTAATTCAAGAAGATAGGAGGTTGCTTCCTGGCACATTTGTTTCTAGAAACTATGCTGTGGAAATAGATAATGGTTTGCCTGAATCTGTTCCACATACAAGAATGAGACTAGCAACACAACCAAGAGCAGCAGCAGCACAACCACAAATTGGAAGATTACTTGAAGAACAAATAAGAATATCACTTGAAGTTCACAAGGCTTTTCAAAAATTAGACTTTGAAAAATTTATGACCATTGTTATAGGATATAATGAAGGTGCTTCTGATTTTAAAAATGCTGTTTACCCTTTTCAACCGTTAATTGATTATATTATTAATGATCCAAGGACAACATTAGATGCCACGGAAAAAACTAGTCTTTTGCGTGATCTAAATGGAGAAATTAAAAGGCGTTTAAATGAATATTTATCTAGTTTTCCTCAAAAAAAAGATTATGTAATGGAAATTATTCAATTTGTTATGACTCAAGAACCAGATTACAAAGACCCATATATAAGATTTTTAACATTTGATTGCATAAATGCAATTGGAGCAGGAGATCCTAGTTGCCCAAAAGGTGTTTTTGAAAAAGCATTTTTAATGAATGAATCTGTTTTAAAACCTTTGTGCAGTGATGACACAACTTCAGCATCTTCAACAAGCACTTGTAAACAAGTGTATAGAGAATTATTAGATTGCTTTTATGACCATGTGGATCTTGAAAAACGTTTTTTTGAATGGTATGAAATTAATAATATGGAAGAAGGTGCAAGTCCATTGGCAAATGCCAGTGAAGAAGCAAGACAAGAAGATTTTAGAACTTTTGTTTTAAGTAAAGCACCACGAGCAAATCCGACAGCAATAAATGAATATATTAAGAAAAATAAAAAAATATTTGAAACATTGATGATTGGTGGAAGAAGAAAGCAAAAAACTTTAAAAAAAGGCAAAAGAAAAACTTTAAACAAAGACAAAAGAAAAACTTCAAACAAAGGTAAAAGAAAAACTAAAAAAACATATTAAACCAATGAAGAATTATATTTTTTGTTATTATGTGATATTTAATTCTTTGCAAAGATTTACAAACTAACATCCATAACATAATATTTGCATTTCTTTGTGATTTTAGATGATTTCACTGTAAATGTAAGTCCTCTTGGCAACAATATTTCGGATTCATAATTCTTCCAAGTATTTATGTCTATGTAAGGAATATTTGGTGCTATATGCAATTCATAAACAACCCCGCTACTTCCAGCAAATTTTTTACCAATTAATAAATTTGCTGACCCCGAAACATAACCTAAATTTATTCCTTCATACAATGATGTTGCACCCCTGTATATTGTCATTGGTGCATCTGTTTTTTTTGCTTTTGCAAACAAATTATCCAAATTTTTAATATCATTTTGAATATTTTCGATTGTATAGCGGGTTGAATTTAATTCATTTTTACGCAAATACGTATTTATGAAATAAAACCCACTGTCTTGATAAAATTTTAAACTATTGTGCTCTTCTTCTGTGATATTCATCTGGGGAACCAAGGTCTGGGGAACCTAGGTTCCCCAGGACCCCTCCTTTTCAATTTTCTGGGGAACCTAGGTTCAAGGCGCCTTTGGCGCCGAGAAGTGGAGCACCTTCGGTGCTCTCCCCAGGACCCCTCCTTTTTAATTTTCTGGAGAACCAAGGTCTGGGGAACCCATGGTTCCCCAGGACCCCTCCTTTAAACATTTATAATATAATATTTACTTTCTTTGTAGTTCTCTCGGTAATAATTCTTTCATTATTTATTTGTAATTCCACACTACAAATAAATGCAAAAAAAAATCTAACGACGATGCCATCTCTTGGCAGTGTTCTTCTTATGCCATCTTTTGGCAGTTTTCTTCTTGTGCCATTGTTTGGCAGTGGTATTCTTATGCCATCGTTTGCCCCCGGT
>JACCEC012126246.1_pt1 | contig 15851 bp, 12 predicted proteins | sample 7450121 | NCBI WGS metagenome assembly JACCEC01 (sample SAMN15323455, study PRJNA562643) | freshwater metagenome | isolation source: river surface water | place: USA:Blue River Watershed | collected 2017-08-18 | reverse complement strand
TGACGGTCAAAGACGCGGACAAGCCCAGAGCCATTGCCGTGGCCAGAAAATTGATGGCTTATGGCTTTGAACTGGTCGCGACTAAAGGCACGGCATCTGCGATTCAAGCGGCGGGGATTGCTGTGACAGCGGTCAACAAAGTCACTGAAGGCCGTCCCCATGTGGTGGACATGATCAAAAACAATGAAATCGCCCTGGTCATCAATACGGTGGAAGAACGTCGCAACGCCATTGCCGATTCTCGGCAAATCAGAACATCGTCGCTGATGGCTCGTGTCACCACTTTCACAACGATCGCGGGTGCCGAAGCTGCAGTGGAAGGAATGGCTTATTTGGATGACCTTGACGTGAATTCATTACAGTCTCTGCACTTGTTGTTGCCCTCTCAAAAACTTCCACATTGACCCCTTTCCATGGCCACGATTCCGATCACCAAACTAGGAGCTGAAAAGCTCAAGCAAGAGTTGCACACGCTCAAAACGGTTGACAGACCATGGGTTATCAATGCCATTGCTGAAGCCAGGGCGCAGGGTGACTTGAGTGAGAACGCTGAGTACGACGCCGCCAAAGACCGGCAGGGTTTTATTGAGGGCCGAATTCAAGAAATTGAAAGCAAACTGTCCATGTCCCAGATCATTGACCCATCCACATTGGACGCAGGTGGTCGAGTGGTATTTGGCGCAACTGTTCTGATTGAAGATGAAGCCTCGGGGGACTCCGTGACATACCAAATCGTAGGCGAGGATGAGGCTGATTTGAAATTGGGCTTGATCAACATCAGCAGCCCGATCGCACGTGCATTGATTGGCAAAGAAGTGGGTGATGTTGCTAGTGTGACTGCGCCAGGTGGCGTGAAAACCTACGAGATATTGAAAGTCACTTATTGCTGAATTAGCTTTGAGCTTGCGATGACTTTTTCACTGATTTTTGCTTGGGTTTGGCGCGTTTGATTTGACCGCCTGCCGCGAGCCGTTGATTGCCAAGCACCGTCACTCTTTTCATTTCAGGCCTTTGACCGCCGCGACTGCTGTACTTCAGGACTTTGAATTCACGCGGTCCAGGCTTTCTGTCTTCGTCTATCTTCTTTTCTTTTTCAGGTATGGGTCGCCAGAGCACCAATAGCTTGCCGATGTGTTGAATCGGTGCCGCTTCGAGTTGATCGGCCAGTGTTTGGTAGATGACTTCACGTTGTTGGCGATCATCACCCAGGACCCTGATTTTGATCAAACCATGGGCATTCAATGCCAAATGGGTCTCTTTGATCACGGCTGGTGTGAGACCGTCATTGCCAATCATGACAACGGGATCAAGATGATGAGCTTCAGCGCGATGGATTTTTCGCTGAGCTGTTGAAAGTTGGATGGCAGTCATGTGTGTATTATGAGCCTAGGAGGCAGGGGTCGACATTGAAAGTCAAAACACAAAGCAAAAAAGTCAACAAGGCTTGGCTGAACGACCACGTCAACGATCCTTATGTCAAAAAAGCTCAAGCTGAAGGTTATCGGGCACGTGCGGCCTACAAGTTGAAAGAGATCGATGAAGCTTTCGGTTTGTTCAAACCAGGCATGGTGGTTGTTGATCTGGGGTCCTCCCCTGGAGCCTGGAGTCAATACTTGCGTCGCTGCATGGCTCCGGATGGCTCTGCCTCGGGTGGTTTGGATGGCAGCTTGTTTGCCGTCGATCTATTGCCCATGCAACCGATCGAGGGGGTGGCATTTTTGCAGGGAGATTTTCGTGATCAGGAAGTTTTCGACCAATTGGTGGCGCAAATAGGTCATCGATCAGTCGACGCAGTGGTCTCAGACATGGCGCCAAACCTTACTGGAATCGCCGATGTCGATGCAAGCCGCATGGTTCACCTGATTGAACTCGCGATTGAGTTTTGTCAACAGCATATGAAAAAAGATGGTTCTTTGGTGGTCAAGGTTTTTCACGGAAACGGATATGACCAAGTGGTTCAGTTGTTCAAAGACACATTTCAACTGGTGAAACCTTTCAAACCCAAAGCCAGCAGAGCCAAGTCCTCTGAAAATTTCTTGGTTGGTCTGCGACTCAAGTGATTGCAATCATTTAGTTATATAGTTCTCACCAGGCTGCTTTATTCATGTTTGGTACTCACGATTACCGCTTTTGAAGGTGTTGTCGGAGGATTTCCGTGCAGATGTCATGGACGTCTTGAAAAGCCTAAAATGATCAGCACATACTGCCAAAGCGCTTCGCTTTGGCGACATTTGACTGGAGTTCGAATTGAACAACCCTTGGTTTTCTAAATTGGCCGTTTGGTTGGTGATAGCTTTGGTGCTATTCACTGTGTTCAAACAATTCGACACACGTGGTCAAGCAGGCAATGGTTACCTGGCTTACTCTGACTTTTTGGAAGAGGTCAGGGGTAAGCGAATCAAGTCAGCCACGATCCAAGAAGGTCAGGGCGGCACTGAGATTGTTGCAACCACAACCGACGACAGAAAAGTCCGCACCAACGCCACTTACCTCGACAGAGGACTGGTGGGTGATTTGATTGCCAACAACGTCAAATTTGATGTCAAGCCACGCGAGGAAGGTTCCTTGCTCATGACCTTGTTGGTCAGCTGGGGCCCAATGCTTTTGCTGATCGGCGTATGGGTTTATTTCATGCGCCAAATGCAGGGTGGAGGAAAGGGCGGGGCTTTCAGCTTTGGAAAAAGCAAGGCCCGTATGCTGGATGAGAACAACAACACGGTGACTTTTGCAGATGTCGCTGGCTGCGATGAAGCCAAAGAGGAAGTGAAAGAAGTTGTTGATTTCTTGAAAGACCCCCAGAAATTCCAAAAATTAGGTGGGCGTATTCCACGTGGTTTGTTGCTGGTTGGTCCTCCCGGAACAGGTAAAACGCTTTTGGCCAAAGGCATCGCAGGAGAGGCCAAAGTTCCTTTTTTCAGCATTTCTGGTTCTGACTTTGTCGAAATGTTTGTGGGTGTGGGTGCTGCTCGCGTTCGTGACATGTTTGAAAACGCCAAGAAAAATGCGCCTTGCATCATTTTCATTGACGAAATTGATGCCGTCGGTAGACAACGTGGCGCTGGTTTAGGTGGCGGCAATGATGAGCGAGAACAAACCCTCAATCAAATGTTGGTCGAGATGGACGGCTTTGAAACCAACTTGGGCGTCATTGTGGTGGCTGCTACCAACCGCCCGGACATCCTGGATGCAGCCCTTTTGCGCCCAGGACGTTTTGATCGACAGGTTTATGTCACGCTTCCAGACATTCGTGGTCGTGAGCAAATTCTCAATGTGCACATGCGCAAGATTCCAGTCGGTCAAGACGTGTCACCTGGTGTCATTGCCCGTGGAACACCCGGCATGAGTGGAGCCGATTTGGCCAATCTGACCAATGAAGCAGCACTCATGGCCGCGCGACGCAACGCACGTGTCGTTGAAATGCAAGATTTTGAGAAAGCCAAAGACAAAATTTTGATGGGACCCGAGAGACGCAGCATGGTCATGCCTGAAGAAGAGCGTCGCAACACGGCATACCACGAGTCTGGTCATGCGCTCATTGGCAAGCTTTTGCCCAAATGCGATCCAGTGCATAAAGTCACGATCATTCCCCGTGGTAGAGCTTTGGGTGTCACGATGAGTCTGCCCGAAGCTGACCGATACAGCTATGACCGTGTATACATGCTCAATCAAATCAGCATGCTTTTTGGAGGACGGATTGCCGAAGAAGTTTTCATGAATCAAATGACAACTGGCGCATCCAATGATTTTGAAAGAGCCACACAAATTGCCAGAGACATGGTGATGCGATATGGCATGTCCGAAGCATTGGGTCCTATGGTTTATGCCGAAAACGAGGGTGAGGTTTTCCTTGGCAGATCTGTGACCAAAACCACGAACATGAGCGAATCAACCATGAAAAAAGTGGATGATGAAGTTCGAAGCATCATTGACAGTCAATACAGTTTGGCCAGACGTCTGATAGAAGAAAACGCAGACAAAATGCACGCCATGGCGAAGGCTCTGTTGGAATGGGAAACCATTGACAGCGAGCAATTGGATGACATCATGGCTGGACGCCAACCCAGACCCCCCAAAGATTGGACACCTCGCACACCATCATCTGGTGACGGATCTGGTGGCACTCCAGCGGTCCAACCCAATGCATCTCCCTCTGCGGCGTGATGTCCGAGTTGAAGGTGCAAACCATGGGGCTTCGGCCCCATTTTGATTTTTGGCAAACAAGCAGATTCAAAATTCCGCTCACTCGACCCTTGGTCATGGGCATTTTGAATGCAACCCCAGACTCGTTTTCTCAAGCTTCATCTGATTTCAGTCCGTCCAAGACCATCGAATGGGCCGAGCACCTTCTGTCTGACGGAGCGGACATTCTGGATTTGGGCGGAGAGTCCACGCGCCCGGGGGCCATTGCACTTTCAGCCGAGCAAGAATGGATTCGCGTACAGCCTGTTCTTGAAGAAATTTTGAAATGGAACATCCCCATCTCACTGGACACCTACCATCCAGAAAACATGCGCAAAGGCTTGGACTTGGGAGTGGACATCATCAATGATGTTCATGCATTGCGCATTGACGGTGCTTTGAATGCTGTTGCGTCGTCCGAATGCGGGATCTGTTTGATGCACATGCATGGCGAACCGCTTTCCATGCAAAAGTTCCCTATGGCAGATCCTGTGATCCCGCAGGTCTTGAGCTTCTTCAATCAACGATTGCAGGTGATGAACGAGGCGGGGATATTGAATGACAGAATCGTCATTGATCCTGGTATCGGATTTGGAAAAACGGTTGAGCAGAATTTCCAACTCTTGGGTATGCAGCAACAACTTTTTACTCTTCAATTGCCCGTGCTTTCAGGCTGGTCTCGCAAATCATCCTTAGGTGCTGTGACAGGTCTACCGGTTGAAGATCGGATGCTTCCCAGTGTGGTCGCCGCTTTGATATCCGTTCAAAATGGTGCATCTATCATTCGCGTACATGATGTGGCTCAAACACGAAATGCGTTGAAAGTGTGGGACGCCACCAAGGCTCATATCGACAAATTGATTCAATAGCAGCATATGAAACGTCAATATTTTGGAACAGATGGCATTCGGGGCACTGTGGGTCAATCGCCCATCACACCTGACTTTATTCTGCGACTAGCCAATGCTGTAGGTCATCAATTGAAGATGTCAGCAAAACGCCCATTGGTGTTGATAGGCAAAGACACGCGTATTTCTGGCTATATGTTGGAGTCTGCTTTAGAAGCAGGATTCAATTCAGCTGGGGTGGATGTGGTGTTGCTCGGACCTCTGCCAACCCCTGGCGTAGCTTATTTGACCAAGGCCTTGCGCGCGAATTTGGGGGTTGTGATCAGTGCTAGTCACAATCCGTTTGCTGACAATGGCATCAAATTTTTCAGCGCACAAGGGACCAAGTTGGACGATGACTGGGAGCTGTCGGTTGAGAAGAAATTAGATCAACCGTCCTTGTGGGTTGACTCTGCAAATCTCGGTAAAACAAAAAGGCTGGACGATGCAGCCGGTCGGTATATTGAATTTTGCAAAAGTACTTTTGACACCAATCTGTCGTTCAAAGGTAAAAAAATCGTTGTGGATGCTGCGCATGGGGCTGCTTACCAAATTGCGCCCAAAGTCTTCACGGAGTTAGGTGCTGAAGTGATCAGCATTGGCTGCTCGCCAGATGGCTTGAATATCAACCATGAAGTGGGCGCAACCCATCCGCAGGCCTTGATTCAAGCTGTGCAGGCCCACAAAGCAGATTTTGGAGTTGCGCTTGACGGGGATGCCGATCGTTTGCAACTGGTGGATGACACAGGCCGATTATTCAATGGCGATCAGTTGTTGTATCTACTGGCGATGGATCGCCTCAAATCCGGGGCCAAAATAACAGCCGTTGTTGGCACTTTGATGACCAATAAAGCCATTGAATTGGCAATGCACCGTTCAGGTATTCAATTGCACCGTGCCAATGTGGGTGACCGATATGTGTTGGAGTCCATGCTAGAAAATGATTGTCTCTTGGGTGGTGAAGGTTCCGGGCACTTGCTCATGCTGGACAAACACTCAACGGGGGACGGACTGATCAGCGCCTTGCAGGTGCTGCAAAGTTGTCTTCGATTCAACGCATCCATATCCGACCTCCTCAGTGACGCTCACCTTTATCCTCAATGTTTATTGAATGTTCAAATCACGCCTGGATTTGATTGGAAGACCAATGCCGACTTTCAAAACCACTTGAAAACCATTGAATCAAAGTTGAGCGGCAAGGGTCGGGTTCTCATTCGACCCAGTGGAACCGAGCCTGTGTTGCGCATCATGGTAGAGGCTGAAGAGGCGCAGATGGCCCAAGAATATGCCCAGTCTTTGGTTGATGCATTGGCATGAAAATGAACTTGACGTCCAAAAAATTCATTGATCGTGACGAAAGCACCTTGTCCTTCAACAAACGTGTGCTTGACTGGGCTAAGCGGGATGACGTGCCTTTACTAGAGCGTTTGCGCTACCTGTGCATCGTTTCGTCCAATTTGGATGAGTTTTTTGAAGTTCGTGTGGCGCTGCATCTCCATGAGGTGGACAAAAAAAGTTTGAACTCGCCTTACTCTTTGAACAGCTATAGACGCATTTCTGAAGTGGCTCATCATTTGGTGGAAGAGCAGTACCGCGTGTTCAATGAAGAGATCGTCCCTTCATTTCAAAAGCAAGGCATCAAATTAATCACATATGGCGACAGAAGCCTTGAAGAGCATAAGTGGGTCAAGCAATTTTTTGATCGCGAGGTCAGACCTTTGCTAACGCCTGTGGGGCTGGATCCTGCCCACCCGTTTCCTCAAGTGGCCAATAAATCATTGAATTTCATCGTTCGCTTGTCTGGAAAAGATGCATTTGGTCGTCAAAACGACATTGCGATTGTCAAAGTGCCTCGTTCATTGCCTCGGGTCATTTTGTTGCCGACACGCATCTCTGGTAAATCCATTCAGATGGTCACACTGTCCAGTGTGATCAGAGCGCATTTGAAAGACCTTTTTCCTGACAGGGTCGTGGGACAGTTTTCTCAATTTCGTGTAACCCGTGATTCAGACTTATTGGTCGACGAAGAAGACGCGCAAAACCTGAGGACTGCTCTTCGACATGGTCTTGAGCACCGACAGTTTGGCAGACCTGTCCGCCTGGAAGTTTCATCCGGCTGTTCTGACTATCTGGCTGATTTCTTGTTGTCCCAATTTCACTTGCCCAAAGAAGCTTTGTACAGGGTGCCTGGTCCAGTGAATTTGGTGCGATTGAATCAAATCATTGATTTAGTGGACAAGCCCCATTTTTTATTTCCCCCACATCAGTCTTGCTATCCGCTGCAACTGAGTGAAAACGAATCCATCTTTTCTCAAGTACGCAAAGAAGATGTTCTGATTCATCAGCCTTTTGAAAGTTTCACGGGCGTCCTGGACTTCGTCAAAGAAGCAGTCAACGATCCCATGGTCTTGGCCATCAAGCAAACAATTTACCGAACAGGTTTTGATTCGGAGTTGATGGACTTGCTGCGTGAGGCTGTGAAAAGAGGCAAGGAAGTCACAGCGGTCGTTGAAATCAAAGCTCGATTTGATGAAGAAGCCAACATCAATTGGGCAGAGCGTTTAGAGTCGATTGGCGCGCAAGTGGTTTACGGTGTGGTGGGCTTGAAAACCCACGCCAAAATGTTGTTGATCACCAGGCGTGAAGGCAACAAGTTGGTCCGTTACGGACATCTGTCGACCGGCAACTACAACGCCAAAACAGCTCGCCTCTACACGGACATCAGTTACATCACGGCCAATGCCAAGATCACCTCTGACATGGAGCAGGTTTTCTCTCAATTGGCCAGCCAAACGAGATTGACCAAACTCCATCATCTGTGGGTTGCACCTTTTCATTTGCATCAAAAGTTGATTGCCAGCATTAAAGAGGTCGCCAAGTCTGCGAAATCTGGCAAGTCTGGTCGAATTATTTTGAAAATGAACTCCCTGACGGATGAACTATTGGCCAGGGAATTGGTTCAGGCTGGAGCTGACGGCGTGGATATAGACTTGATTGTGCGAGGCTCATGCATCCTGCCCGCGCAAGTGCCTGGTTTCACCGATCGCATCAAGGTCAAATCCATCATCGGTCGATTCTTAGAGCATTCCAGGGTTTTTTATTTCAGAACCGGTGATGACGAACGCTTGTATTTGTCGAGTGCGGATTTGATGAACCGAAACATGATGCGTCGCATCGAGTTGGCTTGGCCTGTGCTCGATTCCAAATTGCGTCAAAGAGTCATTGATGAATGCTTGGTGGCGTATTTATGGGATACCAAAGATGCTTGGCATCTCATGCCTGATGGGGTTTATCAAAGGCAACTCGCTCTTGAATCGAAACGTCAATTGAGCGCACAGGCAGAATTGATGAAACGTTACCAGAGATGATTCTAATTAGTTAATTATTTTAATTTGTGGTTGCTTTTATTTTAAATAGATGAAAATTGCGATAAATGCATTGATTTAAGATGTCTTTTTTTTTGGATCTACAAAGGAAAAGACATGTCACGCTTCATCAAATTCAGCACCATCGCCCTTTTTGTGACCTTGGGTTTGACTGGATGTTCCACACTGAGTGCTGCATACGATTCAGTGGCCACCACCGTATCGGATGCATTCAAGTCTGATGACGCCAAAAAGTAAGTTATTTGAAGCCGCCGCATAAGCGATTGCTGAAGGGCGGTTTTTCTCTAGAAATGATATTGGCGGAGAGGGCGGGATTCGAACCCGCGGTGGGCTATTAACCCACACACGCTTTCCAGGCGTGCGACTTAAACCGCTCATCCACCTCTCCTGTTTTTGAATTGTATCAGTGCGCTTGGAGGGTACACTTTAGGATTGATTGAGTCGATAAATCCTGGAGTCCCTGATGAAATTTCGTTTTCCCATTGTCATCATTGACGAGGATTTTCGTTCAGAAAATACATCTGGACTTGGTATCAGAGCGCTTGCCCAAGCGATTGAAGGCGAGGGCTACGAGGTCATGGGTGTCACGAGTTATGGTGACCTGAGTCAATTTGCACAGCAGCAATCCCGGGCCAGCGCATTCATTTTGTCTATTGATGATGAAGAGTTCACGCCTGGCCCAGACTTGGACCCGGCGGTTGTCAATTTGCGCAGCTTCATCGAGGAAGTGCGTCGCAAAAATGCCGATGTGCCTATTTATGTTTATGGTGAGACCAAAACTTCACGTCACTTGCCCAATGACATATTGCGTGAGTTGCACGGGTTCATCCACATGTTTGAGGACACCCCTGAATTTGTCGCGCGTCACATCATTCGTGAGGCCAAAAGCTATTTAGAAGGCGTTCAGCCCCCTTTTTTCAAAGCATTGTTGGATTACGCTGAGGATGGTTCTTACTCTTGGCATTGCCCAGGGCATTCGGGCGGGGTTGCATTTCTCAAGAGTCCTGTCGGTCAAATGTTCCACCAATTTTTTGGTGAAAACATGCTGCGAGCCGACGTGTGCAACGCTGTCGAAGAATTGGGGCAGTTGCTCGATCACGATGGGGCCATTGGTGAGAGCGAGCGCAATGCCGCACGTATCTTCAATGCAGACCACTGCTTCTTTGTCACCAACGGGACCAGCACTTCCAACAAAATTGTTTGGCACCATACCGTGGCGCCCGGTGATGTCGTGGTGGTCGATCGCAACTGCCACAAATCTGTATTGCATGCCATCATCATGACCGGTGCGGTGCCCGTCTTCATGAAGCCCACTCGCAATCACTTCGGCATCATTGGTCCCATTCCCCAACGAGAGTTTGAGCCAGCGGTCATTCAAGCCAAAATCAAAGCCAATCCCCTGCTCAAAGGATTGGATACTTCCAAAATCACGCCCAAGGTGATGACGCTCACGCAGTCAACCTATGACGGTGTGTTGTACAACACCGAAACCATCAAGAAATTATTGGACGGTTACGTGCCCAATTTGCATTTCGATGAAGCTTGGTTGCCTCATGCCGCTTTTCATCCCTTCTACGGGGCTTACCACGCCATGGGAAAAAAGCGTGAACGACCCATGGAGGCCATGGTTTACTCAACGCAATCGGTACATAAATTGTTAGCAGGTATCAGCCAAGCCAGTCATGTCTTGGTTCAAGATTCGCAAAAAACACATTTAGACCGGCATCTGTTCAATGAAGCCTATCTGATGCACACCAGCACAAGTCCTCAGTACAGCATCATCGCCAGTTGTGATGTCGCTGCAGCCATGATGGAACCCCCCGGCGGTACAGCGCTTGTCGAAGAAAGCATCGCCGAAGCCTTGGACTTCAGACGCGCCATGCGCAAAGTCGATGATGAATACGGCAAGGATTGGTGGTTCAAGGTTTGGGGCCCTGACAGCTTGGTGGATGATGGCATCGGTCGTGCAGATGATTGGATCATCAAGGCAGAAAAGAAAAGCAAATCCAAAAAATCCGCATCGAGCAATTGGCATGGCTTTGGCGATTTGGCGGATGGCTTCAACATGCTTGATCCCATCAAGGCCACGATCGTGACCCCCGGCTTGGACTTGGATGGCAAATTTGATGACGTTGGCATTCCCGCCAGCATCGTGACCAAATTCTTGGCAGAACACGGCGTGATTGTTGAAAAAACAGGCCTCTATAGTTTTTTCATCATGTTCACCATCGGGATCACCAAAGGCCGCTGGAATTCCTTGTTGACTGCTTTGCAGCAGTTCAAAGACGACTACGATCGAAACCAACCACTATGGCGCATCCTGCCTGAGTTTTGTCAAAAAATGCCCCAGTATGAAAAGATGGGATTGCGGGACTTGTGCCACCATGTTCACACCTTGTATGCCAAGCATGACATTGCGCGTCTCACCACTGAGATGTATTTGAGTGACTTGACGCCCGCCATGAAACCCAGTGATGCCTACGCTCAAATTGCACGGCGCAATACAGAGCGCGTGCCGATTGATGCGTTGGAAGGGCGAATCACCACCAGTTTGGTCACCCCTTACCCCCCTGGCATTCCTTTGCTGATCCCCGGTGAAGTGTTCAACAAAACCATCGTTGATTATTTGAAATTTGCCAGAGAATTTAATTTGAAATGTCCTGGATTTGAAACCGATATTCATGGTTTGGTTGAATCGAAAGACGATCAAGGAAAAACACATTATTTTGCGGACTGCGTGAAGAACTGACTCAACATGAAGACATCTGACAATTCTTTTGGAAACAACGCTTTAGAAGATTGGACCAAAGCAGCCATCAAATCGGCCCCTCATGGTGATCTGAATCAATTGAATTGGCTCACACCTGATGGCATCACAGTGAAACCCTTGTACACCGCTGAAGACTTGAAAGGTTTGCAATACACCAACACCTTGCCTGGATTTGCGCCTTATTTGCGTGGGCCGCAGGCAACGATGTATGCGGTCCGACCATGGACCATTCGTCAATACGCAGGGTTTTCCACGGCCGAAGAGTCCAATGCTTTTTACCGCAAAGCTTTGGCTTCAGGTGGACAGGGCGTGTCGGTTGCCTTTGATTTGGCCACCCATCGTGGCTATGACTCTGATCACCCCAGGGTCATGGGTGATGTCGGAAAGGCCGGTGTGGCGATCGATTCAGTGGAAGACATGAAGATCTTGTTCGATCAAATACCTTTGGACAAAGTCTCGGTCTCCATGACCATGAATGGAGCGGTGTTGCCTGTATTGGCAGGTTATGTGGTGGCTGCTGAAGAGCAAGGTGTATCGCAGGATCAACTCAGCGGGACGATTCAAAATGATATTTTGAAAGAGTTCATGGTGCGCAACACCTATATCTACCCGCCTGAACCCAGCATGCGAATCATTGGTGACATCATCGCCTACACCGCTGAGAAGATGCCCAAATTCAACTCGATCAGCATCAGCGGTTATCACATGCAAGAAGCTGGGGCCAATCAAGCCTTGGAGTTGGCATTGACTTTGGCTGATGGACAGGAATATGTCAAAACCGCCATGGCCAAAGGCTTGGATGTGGATGCCTTCGCCGGTCGCTTGTCGTTCTTCTGGGCCATTGGCATGAATTTCTATCTTGAAATTGCCAAGATGCGTGCAGCCCGCCTGTTGTGGTGTCGAATCATGAAAGATTTTGGCGCTCAAAACCCCAAGAGCTTGATGCTGCGCACCCACTGCCAAACCTCTGGTTGGTCACTCACGGAGCAAGATCCCTACAACAACATCGTTCGGACAACCATTGAAGCCATGGCTGCAGTGTTTGGTGGGACACAGAGTTTGCACACCAACAGTTTCGATGAGGCCATTGCGTTGCCTACCGAGTTCTCATCGCGCATTGCCAGAAACACCCAACTCATCATCCAAGAAGAAACGCATATTCCACAGGTCATCGATCCCTGGGCGGGCAGTTACATGATGGAGAAACTGACCCAAGACATGGCAGACGAGGCTTGGAAAATCATTGAAGAAGTTCAGGCCATGGGTGGCATGACCAAGGCTGTGGGCTCTGGATGGGCCAAACTCAAAATTGAAGCGGCGGCAGCTGACAAGCAAGCGCGCATCGACTCCGGTCAAGACGTGATTGTGGGCGTCAACAAATACAAATTGGCCACACAAGATGACGTGGAAGTTCGTGACATTGACAACGTCAAGGTCCGAGATTCTCAAATCACCCGCCTCAAGAACATCAAATCAAAACGTGACCCCAAGGCGGTTGAACAAGCGCTGCATGCATTGACTCAAGCAGCTCAAAACAACGCTGGTAACTTGCTGGATTTGTCCATTGACGCCATGAGGGTTCGTGCCACTGTGGGCGAAGTGAGTGATGCCCTGGAAAAGGTCTTTGGTCGCCATCGCGCTGACACGCAAAAAGTCAGCGGGGTTTATGCGGCTGCCTATGACGCGGCCAGCAGTGAAGGAGACACCATGGCCTATTGGGAACAATTGAAATCCGACATCGCGACTTTTGCAACTGCACAAGGTCGACGCCCTCGGGTCATGATTTCCAAATTGGGGCAAGATGGTCACGACCGTGGTGCCAAAGTGGTGGCCACTGCATTCGCCGATTTGGGCTTCGATGTGGACATGGGCCCCTTGTTTCAAACGCCAGAAGAATGTGCCCGCCAAGCCATTGAAAACGACGTTCATGCGGTGGGGGTGTCAACCTTGGCTGCAGGGCACAAGACGCTTGTCCCTGCCATCATTGAAGAACTTCGCAAACAAGGTGGAGAAGACATCATCGTCTTTGTTGGCGGCGTGATTCCCCGGCAAGATTACGATTATTTGTATGCCGCAGGTGTGAAAGGCATTTACGGTCCAGGCACGCCTATCCCGGTCAGTGCCAAAGATGTCTTGCATCAGATCCAATTGTCCTTGGACAAAGCTTCTTGATCGACCATTGGAGATGAATCACTCCTCCATCTTGGCTGAGGGGCTTTTAAAGTCTAAGGGCATTGAGCAACGTCGTCATCTGGCCAAGGCCATCACATTGCTCGAATCAACCAGGGCTGATCACAGGGCTCAAGCGGATGAACTCCTCACAGCCATCTTGCCGCACACGGGTCGTTCGTTACGCATCGGGTTGAGTGGTGTGCCTGGTGTGGGGAAAAGCACCTTGATTGAAACACTGGGCCTTTGGTTGTTAGACCAAGGTCACAAAGTGGCGGTGCTGGCCATTGATCCGTCCTCCACAGTCTCGGGCGGCTCCATCTTGGGCGACAAAACGCGCATGGAGCGCTTGTCTGTCCAAGAAAACGCATTCATTCGTCCCAGCCCGAGCAGTGGCACCTTGGGCGGTGTCGCCGAAAAGACGCGCGAATGCATGCTCTTGTGCGAAGCTTCGGGTTACGACATTGTCATCGTTGAAACCGTGGGTGTCGGCCAAAGTGAGACCACTGTTTCAGGCATGACTGACATGTTCATCTTGATGCAGCTGCCCAACGCGGGTGATGACTTGCAAGCGATCAAAAAAGGCGTGATGGAATTGGCGGATTTGGTATTGATCAACAAAGCGGATCTGGATGCAGATGCAGCTGGTAGAGCCCAAGCTTTCATTCAAAGTGCAATGCAACTGTTGAGTGGACACCACCATGCAAACAATGCCTCATCTGATCCGACATGGCAAGCGCAAGTCATGTCCATCAGTGCCCTGGATGGTCAAGGCATCCATGCTTTTTGGGGCAAGGTGCTGGAATTCAAACAGCTACAAATGACCAACGGGCGGTGGACCCACAGACGGCATACCCAATCCCTGACTTGGATGAATGAAAGAATTCAATCCGGGTTGAAACAATTTTTCGATAACCATGCGCAAGTTGCCAAGGCGCTACCCCAAATGACCGAGGATGTGTTGCAAGGCCGCATGGCTGCATCCACAGCGGCAAGGCAGTTGCTGGCTTTGATTCTTCAAAAGTCATGAGAGCAACACACAGATTCAATGGAGAGGCAGGACCATGCAAGAAATCATTCAACAACTAGAGAAAAAACGTGCGGCGGCCCGATTGGGCGGCGGTGAAAAACGCATTGCATCTCAGCATGCCAAAGGCAAACTCACAGCGCGCGAGCGTTTGGAGATATTGCTGGACGAGGGCACCTTTGAAGAATGGGACATGTTCGTCGAGCATCGTTGCACCGATTTCGGCATGCAAGACAGCAAAATCCCAGGTGACGGGGTGGTCACTGGCTACGGCATGATCAATGGTCGACTGGTTTTTGTTTTCAGCCAAGATTTCACGGTATACGGCGGCGCATTGTCTGAAACACATGCCGAGAAAATTTGCAAAATCATGGACCAAGCCATGAAGGTTGGCGCCCCTGTGATTGGTTTGAACGATTCAGGTGGCGCACGCATTCAAGAAGGTGTTGCCTCTTTGGGCGGGTATGCCGAGGTTTTCCAGCGCAACGTGTTGGCCAGTGGGGTCATTCCACAAATCAGCATGATCATGGGGCCTTCTGCAGGTGGTGCGGTTTATTCACCTGCTTTGACCGACTTCATTTTCATGGTCAAAGACAGTTCCTATATGTTTGTCACTGGGCCTGATGTGGTCAAAACGGTGACCCATGAAGAAGTCAGCGCAGAGGAATTGGGCGGGGCATTGACGCACACCACCAAAAGCGGCGTGGCCGATTTGGCGTTCAACAATGATGTCGAAGCCTTGCTCATGCTTCGTCGCCTCTACAACTACCTGCCATTGAACAACCGAGAAAAACCACCCGTGCGGCCCAGTGGTGATCCGACGGATCGCATGGATGTCAGTTTGGATACCTTGGTGCCAGACAACCCGAACATGCCCTATGACATGAAAGAGTTGATCACCAAGACAGTCGACGATGGTGATTTCTTCGAACTCCAGCCTGAATACGCCAAGAACATCTTGACGGGCTTTGCACGGATGGCTGGCCAAACGGTCGGCATCGTGGCCAACCAACCACTGGTGTTGGCAGGCTGCCTGGACATCAAAAGCAGCATCAAGGCCGCTCGGTTTGTGCGCTTTTGTGACGCCTTCAATATTCCGGTCCTCACTTTCGTGGATGTCCCTGGTTTCATGCCAGGCACCTCGCAAGAGTTTGGCGGCATCATCAAGCACGGCGCGAAATTGCTCTATGCCTACGCCGAGTGCACGGTTCCCAAAATCACCGTCATCACACGAAAAGCATATGGCGGCGCTTATGACGTCATGGCGTCCAAGCACTTGCGGGGCGATGTGAACTTTGCCTGGCCCCACGCGGAAATTGCTGTCATGGGCGCCAAAGGTGCTGTTGAAATCATTTTCCGTGAGGACAAAGGGGATCCCGTGAAATTGGCAGCCAAAGAGGCTGAATACAAAGATCGATTTGCCAATCCTTTTG
>JACCEC012975144.1_pt1 | contig 15852 bp, 14 predicted proteins | sample 7450121 | NCBI WGS metagenome assembly JACCEC01 (sample SAMN15323455, study PRJNA562643) | freshwater metagenome | isolation source: river surface water | place: USA:Blue River Watershed | collected 2017-08-18 | reverse complement strand
GAGCGCTGGCGCCAGACCTTTCTTCAGCTCGCTCAGCTGTCAGCCGGCCAGATCCGTTTTTTTGGGCTGGTCGCGATACTGTTTGGTATCCTCCTGCTCGCCCTTCACCATTTCACTGCTGACGTCTGATTTTCATGCCTAATTGGCTACTTCCCGAGAATATCGCCGATGTCTTGCCGTCTGAGGCGCGCAAGATAGAGGAACTGCGCCGTCGGCTGCTCGACCATTTCCGGCGTTACGGCTACGAGCTGGTGATGCCTCCCATGCTTGAGTACGTGGATTCCCTGATGCCGTTCACGGATCAGGACATGGATCTGCGCATGTTCAAGCTGGTGGACCAGCTCTCTGGCCGCACCATGGGTTTGCGTGCCGACATGACCACTCAGGTCGCCCGTATCGATGCCCATTTGCTTAACCGCGCCTCCGTCACCCGCCTGTGCTATGCGGGCAGTGTGCTGCATGCGCGACCTTCCGGATTTCACGCGACACGCGAGCCCTTGCAGATAGGCGCCGAAATTTACGGTCATGCAGGACTCGAGGCCGATGGCGAGATTCAGACGCTGGCACTGGCCTCGTTACGTCTGGCGGGTCTGTTGGACGTGACGCTTGATCTTTCGCATCCGGGTATTTTGAACGGTATCCTCGAGGGTGACGCAGTCGCACTCAAGCAGCAGTCACAAATCGTCACGCTGCTTCGATCCAAGGATGCGCCGGCGCTGCATGACTTGTCCGCGACTTTCTCTGATCGCGTGAAAAACGCGTTACGTATACTGCCTGAATTGCATGGCGATCTGACTGTGCTCGAGCGTGCACGCGAGGCATTGCATGCCAATACTGCCGTTACTCACGCGCTTGATGAACTTTCGCTGCTTGCAAAAGCGGCCGGGGGAGTGCGCGTCAACATTGATTTAGCAGATCTCTCGGGCTACCAGTACGAGAGTGGCGCGATGTTTGCATTGTATGTGCCGGGTCTGCCGAACGCAGTTGCGCGCGGTGGCCGTTACGATCATTTGGGCGAAGCCTTCGGACGGGCGCGTCCGGCGACCGGTTTCTCGATGGATTTGCGTGAAATTGCACGTTTGCTGCCGTCTGCATCACCGGCCAGTGCCATCAGGGCGCCTTGGGGTCGCGAGCCCGAACTCACCTCACTCATTTCGCGTCTACGTGATGAAGGCGAAATCGTCATTCAATCCTTGCCGGGGCACGAGAACGATCAGCAGGAATTCGATTGCGATCGCGAGATCGTTTCCGAAGGTGGAAAATTCATTATCAAAAAACAGAACTTACAAGGTTCGTAAATATCATGGCTAGAAATGTAGTTGTCATTGGTACGCAATGGGGCGACGAGGGTAAGGGGAAAGTCGTCGATTGGCTCACCGATCATTCGCAGGGTGTCGTGCGCTTTCAGGGCGGGCATAACGCGGGGCACACCCTGGTCATCGGTGGACAAAAGACCGCGCTGCAGTTGATCCCGTCGGGCATCATGCGTGCCGGTGTTGCCTGCTACATCGGCAACGGTGTGGTCTTGTCCGTGCCAGATCTGCTGCGCGAAATCGACAAGCTCGAAGCCTCTGGTATCCAGGTTGCCAATCGTCTGAAAATTTCCGAAGCTTGTCCGATCATCTTGCCTTATCACACGGCATTGGATGCAGCGCGCGAAGCTGCGCGTGGCGATGCCAAAATTGGCACCACGGGGAAAGGCATTGGCCCTGCTTATGAAGACAAGGTTGCACGTCGCGCCATTCGCGTTGCGGATCTATTGAATCAAAAACGTTTCGAAGAAAAGCTGCGCGAGAACTTGGATTATCACAATTTTGTCCTCGTGAACTACCTCAAGGCACAGTCGGTTGATTTCCAAAAAACCTTCGACGATGCACTCGCCACGGTCGATCGCATTCGCCCCATGGTGACCGATGTCTCCAGTGCGCTGTATGCGGCGCACAAGGCCGGCGCCAATTTATTGTTTGAAGGTGCGCAGGGCAGTCTGCTCGATGTCGATCACGGTACCTATCCGTATGTCACCTCCAGTAATTGCGTCGCCGGTAACGCTGCGGCTGGTTCGGGTGTGGGTCCGAATATGCTTCATTACGTACTGGGGATCACCAAGGCCTACACCACGCGTGTCGGCTCGGGACCTTTCCCTTCCGAGCTATCGACCGACAACGGCGTTGGCAAGCATCTGTCGGCAGTCGGTCATGAATTCGGCACCGTCACCGGTCGCGCGCGTCGCTGCGGCTGGTTTGACGCCGCATTGCTCAAGCGTTCTGTACAAATCAACGGCGTCTCGGGCATGTGCCTGACCAAGCTGGATGTATTGGACGGTATCGAATCGCTGAAAATCTGCACCGGCTATCGTCTTAATGGCAAGCAGGTTGATATCTTTCCGTCCGGTGCCGAAGAAGCCGCCGCTTGCGAACCGATTTATGAAGAGATGCCGGGCTGGAAAGAGCCGACGGTTGGTGCGAAATCCATGAAGGATTTACCAGCAGCGGCAAGGGCCTATGTGGAGCGTATTGAAGCCTTGGTGGGTGTGCCGATCGACATGGTCTCCACAGGTCCAGATCGAGAAGAGACGATTGTCTTGCGCCACCCATTCGAGTGAATGATTTTCCCACCATGCCTGCGCCTCAAGCCGGACATCGGTGGGTCTCATGGGATGACTATCATCTGTCAATAGAGTCGCTGGTCAAAACCGTTCACCAATCAGGATGGCAATTCGATCAGGCCTTGTGTCTTGCCAGAGGTGGACTGCGTCCGGGCGATGTGTTCTCGCGCCTCTTCAAAGTACCGCTCGCCATTCTTTCCACAAGCTCTTACCGCGAGGCTGCCGGCACACAGCGCGGTGAGCTGGATATTTCCAATAGCATCACCTCTACCGCTGGCCCACTTGCCGGGCGCATTCTGCTGATTGATGATTTGGTGGATTCCGGTGTGACCTTGCAGCGTGTGCAGGAACACCTGCGTATTCACTTTCCTGATGTGACTGAAGTACGCTCAGCCGTTATTTGGTATAAAGCCTGTTCGGTCATGCGGCCGGATTATTTTGTCGAATACCTGCCTGACAATCCCTGGATACATCAGCCTTTCGAGATCTATGACGACATCAGTGCCGAGCGGCTCTAGTCGCCAAGTCGACGAGCGGGTTTTATTGCGTGCGCGGATCAGCGACGAATCGGTAGCTGGCTTTGCTTCAGGCGCCGCAGCACGAAGCTTGATTTGCTGTGACGGATGCCGGGGATCTTATACAAACGCTCTCTAAGGAAGCGCTCATAGCCACGTGTACCTTCGACGGCCACGCGAATATAGTAGTCGTAATCGCCAGAGACCAGATAAGCCTCCAGCACCTCGGGAATTTCCTCAAGGGTCTTGCCGAATTCAAACAGCGCCTCGTCCGAATGGCTGTCCAGCGTCACATGCAGGATGACCGTTTCGCTCAGACCGACTTTTTCGGGATTGACCCGAACCGCATAGCCCTCAATCACGCCAGCGTCTTCCATGCGCCTGATCCGCGTCCAGCAGGGGGATGCCGTCAGGCCAACTTGCTTGCCGAGTTCTTGCAAGCTTAAGCGCGCATCCTTTTGCAGCGCCTCCAAGATCGCGATATCGAATTTATCCAATTCCATTCTGCAAAAATTTAGATTGACGAAAGAATCTTCTGAATTATAGGTAGTGGCATCGATAATCAAAAGCATTTTCTGCAATCCGCAGACTATATTTATGGCATGAATACCGTACACAGTCCGCCGTTCCTGAACCCTTCGGAAGCAAAAGCCGCCGAAAGCCTCGCACAAGCCCCCGCGCCCAATGGTGCTGCGGTGCTGATCCGCACCTTGCTGGATCTGGGTGCGGATACGGTGTTTGGCTACCCCGGGGGCGCAGTCCTGCCGCTCTACGACGCACTCTACGCCGAACCGCGGTTGAGGCATGTGCTGGTTCGCCACGAGCAGGCGGCAGTGCATGCGGCCCAAGGCTATGCTCGCAGCACTGGCCGTCCCGGCATCGTCTTTGTCACCTCCGGCCCTGGCATGAGCAACACCACAACGGGCTTGCTCGATGCCATGTCTGATTCCGTTCCGGTGATTTGTATCAGCGGTCAGGTGGCTACTGCCGTGATTGGCACAGACGCGTTTCAGGAATGCGATGCACTCGGTATCTCCCGCACCATCACCAAATGGAATGTCCAGGTCAGGGATGCAGACACGATAGAGGCCACTGTACGCAAGGCATGGGGCATTGCCACTGAAGGCAGGCCAGGTCCCGTATTGATTGATGTGCCCAAGGATATTCAGTTAACGCCTGTGAACTCCGCTGCTGTATTGACTGAGAGATCTACGCCTTCGCGCATCAAGGCCAAAGGTCGTATCACTGATGCTGCCGAAGCGATTCGGGTTGCTCTGCGTCCTGTCTTTTATGGCGGCGGCGGGCTGATCAATTCGGGTCTTGAGGCCTGTGAGCGATTTCGACAGTTGGTGGAAAGTTCCGGCGCACCGTGTACGCTGACGCTGATGGGGCTGGGCGCGTTTCCGGCATCAAGCCCTCAGTGGCTGGGCATGCTGGGCATGCACGGCACGCTGGAGGCTAATCTCGCCATGCATCATGCAGATCTGGTGATTTGCGTAGGTGCGCGTTTTGATGATCGGGTGACCAGTCGACTGGATGATTTTTGCCCAGAGGCGAAGATCATTCATATTGATATTGATCCCGCTTCTATTCATAAAATCGTCCATGCCAACATACCCATCGTGGGCGATTGTGCCGATGTGTTGGGTCAGTTGCTGGAATACTTCGTTAGCACACCCGTCGATAAATCGCGTTTGTCTGGATGGTGGTCGTGTATTGAAACCTGGCGCCAGCAACAATCACTGGCATTTGACGACACCGCCGATTCGATTGCGCCGCAGGCGCTGATGCGCAGTCTGCAGCGGCAAATTGAAGGGCTTGACGCGATCGTCTCGACGGATGTAGGTCAGCATCAGATGTGGGCTGCGCAGCATTTGAAATTCGAGAAACCCATGCGCTGGCTGACCTCAGGCGGCGCCGGCACCATGGGGTATGGTCTGCCCGCCGCCATTGGTGCGCAGATTGCTCACCCAACTAAAACCGTCGTTTGTGTGACCGGTGACGCATCGATACTGATGAATATTCAGGAGTTATCGACCGCCATGCAACATCGCACGCCAGTCAAAGTCATACTCAGCAACAATGGTTACATGGGCATGGTGCGTCAATGGCAAGAGCTGATTCATGGTGCCCGTTACAGTCACAGCTATACTGAAGCCTTGCCAGATTTCGTTGCCGTAGCGCGGGGTTTTGGTTGGCAGGCGCGCACGGTGAGTCGCCGAGAAGAGCTTGATGCCGCCATCGCCGAATGTCTGGCCAGTCCAGGTGCTTTTTTTCTTGATGTTCATGTCAGTGCTGAAGCGAATTGTTTTCCCATGATTCCGGCGGGGGCAGGGCATCACGAAGTCAATCTGGGTCCGCGTTGATCAAAGGTAGGTAACGAAACCAAAATGAACCTGCAATCTGGCGCATGGCACCGCAGCGCGGACTTTATATAAAACGTTGCCTTATTTCACATCTCCCTTGTATAGAAAATTAAAATGAAAACAATGCCAAAGCTCACATTAGAGAGTGTCAGTATTCGGGCAGTATCCGTGCCACTGCGCCGTCCTCTGGTCGCCAAGGTAGGGCGGTTTAACGAATGGCCTTTCATTCTGATTGATGTCAAAACCAAAGAAGGCATCATCGGGCGCAGTTATCTTGAGCCGTATCTGCGAAACGCCGTTCGTTATATTGGTCCCGCGATTGAAGATATTGTCGAGTCTTTCAAGGGCAAGCCGCTGGCACCGCTGGATATGTACCGCGATGCAATGAGCACGCTGCATTTGATCGGACGTCAGGGTGTTTCACTCATTGCGATGGCCGGGCTGGATATGGCGATCTGGGATGCATTGGCGAAGGCGGTCGATTTGCCGCTTGCAGAATTGCTGGGCGGATCCGTAGGGCAGATTCGTACGTACAACACCAATGGCTGCTGGTTGCTGCCGACTGAAAAGTTGGCAAAAGAAGCTGAAGAACTGGTTAAGGAAGGTAACTTCAACGCGATAAAAATCCGACTTGGCCGTCCCAAGTTGGCTGACGACTTGACAGCGATTGCCAATATTAGAAGCGCTATCGGTGATGACATTCACCTGATGTGTGATTTCAATCAGGGACAGACGCTACAAGAGGCTATTTCGCGTTGTCATGCGCTCGATGATCAGGGTTTGTATTGGTTCGAAGAGCCCATCGTGTATGACAATTATGCGCAAAATGCACAACTCACTCGCGAATTAAAAACACCGGTGCAGATCGGCGAAAACATTTACGGCCCGCGTTCTTTCTTCGATGCGGTGCAGGCAAAGGCGGCCGATCTTTATATGCCGGACCTCATGCGTATTGGTGGTGTCACCGGCTGGATGCGCGCAGCAGCGATTGCCGGTGCTGCTGGTCATCCTCTGTCCAGTCATTTGTATCCTGAAGTGTCGGCCCACTTGCTGCGCGCTTCCGAGTCGGCAGACTGGCTGGAGTGGCGCGATTGGGGTAATCCCATCATCGCTGAGCCGTTCGAAGTGAAAGATGGTTATGCGACCGTGCCATCGCGGCCGGGCAATGGTATTGAATGGGATGAGGCTGCGGTGAGCAAGTACGCTTATTGAATTTGCCTTTGGGTGAAAAAGGAAGTTATCACTTAATTATTATTTTTATGGTAGCTGCTGAGATAAATTATTATAAAAAATACAATTGTGTTTTGGCGAAAATTTAATCCGGGCGGTTATTTTTTTGTGCATTTCATGTATTCTCTCGCCCCAATAAAATTTGTGGCAGACTCAAACACAATAACCGTGTCGAGCAAAGAGAGCTTCGATCTCAAGCTTGATGCGATTAAAATCGTCTTTGGAGGAGAATATGAAAAAAATAATCGTGGTTTTGGCTTTGACTCTTCTGGGTTTGGTCGGTTCTAGCCATGCCGTTTCCATGGAAGATTGCGAAAAACTCGTTTCCGATTTGGAGACTGACAAGGCTATGACCTGTCTTGATGTTCAGCGTAAGCTCGCTTCCTTGGAATTAATCGATGCTTATCAAGATAAATTGAAGGCTCTTTCGAAGAAAGAACGTTCTAGCTTGGTCGCAGCACAAAAAGCTTGGGAATCATCACTCAAGTCTTGTACCAATGAGTTCGTAATAGAGAAGGAATCAGACCACCTTAATGTTCTGTTGTGCGAGATCAGCAAAATCAGAGGGCGGAGAGTAGATATCAAAGCATCAAATTAAGTTGTTTATTTGCTTATTTTGATGCTCTTGGTGTTTTAATTAGCTGTCGTCGGTTCCGTGTCCTGTGAGCTACTAGGCAACTCGGGGCAGCGGTTCAATTGCCTTTCTGTTGTCCCAACAATCGTCAGCACGTCTGCAGACACTGAGTAGATTGTCGATGTTTCCGATTGAAGTGGACCCGACTGACACGTTTCGATGATCTTGAATTTAAGTTTTTCCAGCCGTTGAATTTTCTTTGGTCGGCAGACTCCTCCCCCAGGCAGAATAAGAGTGTTCTTGTTAAATTGAAAAGGATCTGAGCACGACTCGTCCCCTACTGTCAGTCGCCATTTGCCGTGAAGAGGCTTTGGGTAATCTGAGGCGAGAGCCTCCCCGCTCATTGAGATCACAGCTAAAAATGGCAAGATGACAATCCAAAGATTAAGTTTTTGTGACATGTGATACCTGAATTGTTGAAAAGTAGTTCGTGTTTTGGGTGGGTGTCTCAAATGCCTTGCATGCATCGTTTGACTAGAAAGTATCTCATACAAGTTTACTCAAATTACCGCAGTGTTTTAGTTCCGCGTAAAATTTATTTTTTAGTAACCACTTGCCGTTATTAAAACGTTAAATTGTTAAAAAATCAATTTTAGAGGCAGCAATAAGTTCATTTAAATTGGATTATTTCTATCTTTGAGGATGGCGCCATAAAGATTCCAGCGTTCTGTTGCAATTCAAAACTTTTCGTAATACCATTAAACGTGAAGTGACATTATTTATATCGGAGCCACGATGAAAATCCAAAAAAACCAAGCAGTTGCGGTTATTTTTTTTGCACTATTTAGTTCCCTTGCATTCGCTGAAGGCCCTCCGCTGACCCAGCTGCAGCCGATTGATGAGTCACGGTTTGACCTGAATAATAAGGTGTTAGTTGAGCGCAGCAAGGTTTACTACCCTATTAGCAAAGACTTTTTTGATCGCGATGTGTACAGCGTTCGCGAGCGGCCAGAAGCTCCGAAGACAGCATACATCGTACGCGAAAAGCAAGTAGTAACCCGGCCTGAAGAGCGTGACGTTTATGTGGTTGTTACTCCGCAAAATTCTGCGAACTGGCTTTACAAAACTAAGTAATACTTAGCTAGTGGCTTGGTGAGTTCGTTCTCTCGGGGTAAGCCTCGGTTGTGAAGTGCAGATATCTGGAAATACATCGGCTTGATACCCTATGTTATCCGGAAGAGTTCATTGAGAAGTGCAGCCAGTGCTTGCTGAAATTGAGTCATTAGTGAAAAAAAACCGGCATGGAAGACATGCCGGTTTTTTTATTTTCGCGATATTTACTGTAATACTTGCTGGCTGCGGGACACCGCGAGAAAATCTCAAGAATTTAGAGGGGGGCGAATGTCGGGAATCTCCGAATTCAAACTTTTCGAAGCTGGCCAATGCTTTGCAAGATGCTTTGAATCGCGGAAAGTGGCGCGAGGGATTCGACCTTGAGGATACCGGTCAAATCTTGTTGAAAGTGGGTAGTCAACTTGTTTTGGTTGGCAAGTATTCCCGAGAGGCTAAAAGCGCTTACCTTGGCTTGTTTTCGGACCGTTCAAATTCATCATCTTGTGTAATAAGAAGTCGCAAGTCTGGGGTCGAGTATGTATTCGTCGATCTTCCAAAAAAAGTCGACCTTATGGCGGGGTCAGGCAAATATCTTTTTGTCTATCCAAATGTCGCACATCGGAGATACGCCAGTGAATTAGAGCAATTGTCAAAAAAAATTGGGAAAATCCTAGTCGTCCAAGTGCAAGATGCCTCGACGGAGAATTTGCAAGAGGTTCGTAAAATCATCGTACATGAAGGCGCCCACTTTTTTGGTCAGAGTACGATTGCGCATCTCGAGCCAGCATCTCCTGATGGACATCAATCAAGTAGGGCTTACATCGAACACTTGGCGCTTCACAATGCCAATTTCAGATACTCCGTTCAACAGGAATTTTGTCTAGCCGGGAAGTTGTTTGCCAATGATAATTTAGCTGTTGATAGCAAAAGGATTTTGCATATCAAATCGATACTGCTTCAAATGCTTGACTATGAAAATCAAAGAGGTGGTTTATTTAATACGGCCGATCAAGAGGCGTACTGGTATTTTGTGGAGGGTATCCCCCAATATCTCGAACAGTTGATTGATCTTGAAACAAACCCACTTGCCCTGCAGCAGCGGTATAGCAGGTTATGTGCTGGTGCAACCGAAGCTGATTTCTCTTTGTATTTTAATTATCTTGGGGCGGTAATTCTGCACGGATTAGATCTCATTTCTGAACAAAAATCTCGAGAGAGAGAGTTTTTTTATTTCCAGCATGATAATGTTCTGAACTTCAGACAACGTACCCGGAGTTTTTTGGTCGGGCAATAGAATCGTAACTTTGAAAATTATGAAAAAAGCACTTTTTGCATTACTTTCCTTCGCTTTGTTAAATTTGTCGTTGATTCAATCATCCTTTTCCCAGGCAGGTGGAGAGAGAATTTCTGGCAAAGTTGGCGTGTTGGGTTTTACCACTCTAGCCCCCGCTGGCTGGCGCGCAGGAACTGAAGCAGAAGAAAAAGCTAATGAGATTCTGGCAAGTGAATCGGTAAAGCAGAAGGCTTTGTTTGCCACTATGTTTGGACCGAAGGGGCCGATAATCTATGCCACTTGGAAAGATTTCCCCGCAGGTTATTCACTCTCTGCTGCCCAGATCGCCGGAAGCGTATCTGAGTCTGCCTTTCCGAGTGGCTGGAGCCTAGTGCCAGGTGAATTGAAGGTTCAGACGAGAATGTTACCTAGCCGGATAGAGTACGCTTACTGGCGCATCGTCGCAAACGGAGACGGAAGACAATTCGGGGGCGGTCGGAGCTTAAAGACCTTGGGTATTTGGATCGATATACCGATAGCCTACAAAGAAGGTGGCAAAGTCGGCGGTGGTATTGCCAGCTTGTATTTAAGAGGTGCCGAGGCGGATTTTAAGGCGTCATCCAAGCACTCTGCTGAGCAACTTTTGATTGCCCTCGCAGATTCTCTTGCGCCAGTTAATGCAGAGATAGTTCCGCTCGATACCGTCATGGCAAATACGGGCAGTAAGAAAGTATCAAGTCAGCCTACTTCATCAACGGTGTCCGAAAATCTGTCGGAAGCTGTAGTCGAAATGCAGCTGGGCCAAGCAACGGGTATCATAAATGATCAAAATTCCTCGGGCGTACAAATGCTCGCGGCTTGCGATACGATCAAACAGCACATGGGTTGGAAACAGCGTCCTGGCTTTAAATCTTTAAATCCAGAATTGCAGCGGCTAGATGCAATTTGTGAAAGTCGATTAGAGAGGGCTGTTTTATCTGCGAGGATTCAGGCAGAAACTAGCGATACCGAGAAGTTGAAATCTTACTTGGCTCCTCTTTACGACAGTGCTCGCAAGGCAGGCCCCAGTGCCCTGTGTGAATTTGTCCGCTATGTCGACTCGATCTGGGAGAAAAACGACTTCAAGCGCCCGAATCAATGTCCATGACCGAGGCTGAACTTTAGGTAAGTTCTCGCGCAAAGCACGCAGGTGCTTTGCTCATGGGCGAAAAGAAAAAAGGGAGCTTGCTTGCGCAAACTCCCTTTTGTATCTGGTGCCCACGGGAACTCGCTCACGTACCGCGACCCCGGCCGCGCTTGCAAGCGCGTCCTTTCGAGTCCCTCGTGCAAAGCTCGCAGGTGCTTTGCTCATGGGCGAAAAGAAAAAAGGGAGCTTGCTCGCGCAAACTCCCTTTTGTATCTGGTGCCCACGGGAACTCTGTCACGTACCGCGACCCCGGCCGCGCTTGCAAGCGCGTCCTTTCGAGTCCCTCGCGCAAAGCACGCAGGTGCTTTGCTCGTGGGCGAAAAGAAAAAAGGGAGCTTGCTCGCGCAAACTCCCTTTTGTATCTGGTGCCCACGGAGGGACTCGAACCCCCACACCTTGCGGCACATGGACCTGAACCATGCGCGTCTACCAATTCCGCCACGTGGGCCTAAAGAAGGCGAGATTATAGCGGAATAATCTCCTGCGTCAATGAAGGAAAGCCTGCTTTTCCTCTAGAGTCGGGGTCTTTTTGAGCACAGGTCTCGCTCGTCCGTTACACTATCCGTGTTTTCCCTTCCGATCGAGACACACATCTTTTGAGCCAGCCCCCGTACAGCATCCCCAGCCGGGAAGAAATCCTGGGCATTCTGCGCACATCCGCAGACCCGCAGACACTTGCCTCGATCGCCAAGGCGCTTTCTGTGAAGGACGTCGAACTTGACGGTCTCACGCGTCGATTAGCCGCCATGGAGCGCGATGGTCAAATCAAGCCTGACCGCAAAGGTCGCATCCAGCTCGCCAATACAGCCAGTTTCATCGAGGGCAGGGTATCTGCACATCGGGATGGTTATGGCTTCTTGATCCCGGACGATGGCGAGGATATTTTTCTTCCTGAAAAGGAAATGCAGAAGGTCTTGCACGGCGATCGTGTGCAGGTGCGTGTCACCGGCCTGGATCGGCGTGGTCGACCCGAAGGAACCATTGTCGAAGTCATCGCGCGCGCCAATACCCATGTGATTGGGCGGCTGGTCAATGAAAATGGCGTCTGGCTGGTGGTGCCCGAGGACAAGCGTATCAGTCATGACATTCTGCTGGCCGCCGCGCCGGGCAAAGCACGCGCGGGGCAGGTGGTTAGCGTGGAACTGACCGAGCAACCGTCACGCTACGCGCAGCCGGTGGGCATCATTGCCGAGGTGCTGGGCGATATTGATGATCCCGGCATGGAAATAGAAATCGCCGTACGCAAGTATGGTGTGCCGCATGAGTTTTCCGAGGCAGCCAAAGCGCTTGCTTTAAAACTGCCGATGGAAGTTCGGCCGGTCGATCTGGAAAATCGTGTTGATCTGCGTGATGTACCGCTGGTGACCATCGATGGCGAGGATGCGCGTGATTTTGACGATGCGGTCTATTGCGAGCCTGTCAAAATCGGTCGAGGTCATGGTTTCCGACTGATCGTTGCGATTGCCGATGTCAGTCATTACGTCAAGCCCAATGATGCACTGGACGTCGATGCGCTCGAGCGCAGCACCTCGGTGTATTTCCCGCGCCGCGTGATTCCGATGCTGCCGGAAAAGCTGTCCAACGGTCTGTGTTCACTGAATCCTGCCGTCGATCGTCTGACCATGGTGTGCGACGCTGTCATTACTGCCAAGGGCGATATCCACGCCTATCAGTTTTATCCGGCGGTGATTCACTCCGCAGCGCGACTGACATACACCGAAGTGGCCGCGATTCTCGGCAACACGCGCGGTCCAGAGGCCACGCGGCGCGCGGGGCTGTTGCCGCATTTGCAGAATCTCTACGAGTTGTTTCAGGCCTTGCTGCAGTCGCGTCGTGAACGCGGTGCCATGGATTTCGAAACGACGGAAACCTACATCGTCTGCAATGCGGCAGGCAAGATCGAGCAGATTCTGCCGCGCACTCGAAACGATGCGCATCGTTTGATTGAAGAATGCATGCTCGCTGCGAACGTTTGCGCCGCAGATTTCATGGAGCGTCACAAGCATCACGGCATGTACCGTATCCATGCTGGCCCTACCGAGGAAAAGCTCAATCAGCTCAGGACATTCCTCAAGCAACTCAGCCTCAGTCTGGGTGGTGGTACCTCACCGACTGCCTCGGATTACGCGGCGCTGATGGAAAAAATCAAGGGCCGCCCTGATGCGCTGCTGTTGCAGACCATGCTGCTGCGTTCCATGCAACAAGCCGTTTATAGTCCCGATAATATCGGTCACTTCGGTCTTTCGTACGACGCCTATGCGCATTTCACAAGTCCGATACGGCGCTATCCCGATTTGCTCACGCATCGGGTCATCAAAGCCATTTTGCAGAGCAAGCAGTATCACCCCAAGGGTATTCTCACGGAGAGCCTGAACACCAACCTTTCACCTGCAGCCAGAAAAATGCAGGCCAAAGACAGGGCAGCGGGCAAGAAACGCGCCGAGGGCGATCTCGCTATCTGGGAATCGCTGGGTATACATTGCTCGGCCAATGAGCGGCGCGCGGATGAAGCCTCACGCGATGTCGAAGCCTGGCTCAAGTGCTACTTTGTGCGCGACAAGCTCGGGGAAGAATTCACCGGCACGATTTCCGGCGTTGCCTCGTTCGGTATTTTTGTACAGCTCGATGCGCTATTCATTGAGGGGATGGTGCACGTGACGGATCTCGGTGCAGATTATTTCCAGTATGACGATGCGCGACATGAATTGCGCGGTGAGCGTACCGGCATACGCTATCAGCTCACTGATCGTGTCACGGTACAGGTCAGCCGTGTGGACCTCGATGCTCGTCGTATTGATTTGCGTCTCGTCACCCAGCCCGGCATACGAACACAGCTGAAAAACGAATCGCGCCGCGCAGACAACGCTCACGCGCCCAAGTCTGCGAGCAAGAAAACATCAGCCAAGCGGGCACCATCGACGACATCAGAAAAGAAAAATGCAGGTGCAGCCAAAAAATCCCCGGCTCGTAACGGCAAAAAGAAACGCAAATAAGTACCGTAAATAAGTACCGTAAATAAGCACCGATCATGAAAACCCGACTGATTTTTGGCTTTCACGCAGTCACAGCCCGCATACGCCATGATGCATCGACGATAGAGGAAGTCTATGTTGACGCCTCGCGTCATGATCGTCGCATGGGTGATCTGTTACGGGCCGCCAAAGCGGCCAATCTGAGAATCATTCAGGCAGATGATCAGCGGCTTGATGCGATGGTGGGCACGCGGCGGCATCAGGGTGTGGTTGCCCGTGCGGGTGAACTATCACTGGCGCGCAATCTCAGCGAATTGCTGGATGCCATTCAGGGACCGCCGCTGCTGTTGCTGCTCGACGGTGTGACGGATCCACACAACTTGGGTGCCTGCCTGCGCGTGGCCGATGGTGCGGGTGCGCACGCGGTGATCGCGCCCAAGGACCGGGCAGTGGGTCTGAATGCCACCGCCTCCAAGGTCGCCAGTGGTGCTGCGGATACCATGCCTTACATTACCGTCACGAATCTGGCGCGCGCCATGCGGGAGTTGCAGGAGCACGATATCTGGCTTACCGGCACCACCGAAGATGCAGAGCAGACGCTCTACGACATTGATTACACGGGCGGCACTGCCTTCGTCATGGGTTCGGAGGGCGAGGGTTTGCGTCGCCTGACGCGCGAGAATTGCGATCGACTGGTGTCACTGCCCATGCAGGGCTCTGTGGAAAGTCTGAATGTGTCCGTCGCATCCGGCATTTGCCTCTATGAGGCCCGCCGTCAGCGTATGCTTACCACAAAATAAATCCAATAAAATTCATTGTCAGCCTATACGTTCAGCGTCCCATGTTCAGCCAAATTCAGGAAGATATCAGCAGCATCATCGAACGCGACCCAGCAGCCCGCAGCCGCTGGGAGGTCTTGACCTGCTATCCCGGTCTGCACGCGGTCGTGATGCATCGCTGGGCCAATGCCTGCTGGCGTGCAGGTTTCAAATGGGTAGGACGATTTATTTCCCATATTGCACGCGGTCTGACGGGCATTGAAATTCACCCCGGGGCGACGATTGGTCGGCGGGTATTCATTGATCATGGCTTTGGCGTGGTCATCGGTGAAACCGCCGAGATCGGTGATGATTGCACGATCTATCAGGGCGTCACTTTGGGCGGCACCTCGCTCTCCAAAGGCACCAAGCGGCATCCCACGCTCGGTCGCGGCGCCATCATTGGTGCCGGTGCCAAGGTGCTTGGCTCGTTCACAGTAGGTGAGGGCGCCAAGGTTGGCTCCAACGCCGTCGTGGTCAAGGAAGTACCGCCCGGTGCAACGGCGGTGGGTAATCCCGCACGCATTATTGAAAAAGAAGTTCTCAGTTCGCGTGAAGATGCGGCAGCGCGCATGTTTGCCGCGTATGGACTAACACCCAATGGTGATGATCCCTTGTCGAAAGCGATGCACGGTCTGATCGACAATGCAGCGTCGCAAGAGCTGCAGCTTGTGAAGATTGTTGAAGCGCTCAAGGCAGCGGGAATTCACTGCGAGACGGTGCCGGAGCTGGATAAATTCAATCGAGATCAGTTGAGCAAACTGGTGGAGTAAATTCGGCGACGTGCTCAGTTACACCCAGCCACATTCACCCGCACAATCTCACCCGCAGCATCCATCGCAATCCACCCGCCGCGTACCACATCAGCATCGCAATCCCAGTCGGGCAGTACATGCCGAATTCGCCCATCGTGCTCATGGATCTGCGGGCGGTGCGTGTGCCCGTGAATCATCAGCGGCACGGCATACGCCTCAAACAGGTCCGCAATCTCTCCTGCATTGACGTCCATGATGGCCATGGGTTTGTCGCGCTGCGCCTGACGACTGCCTTCGCGCATGCCGCTGATGATGGCCTTGCGTTCGGCCAGTGAGCGAGCAAGAAATGCGCGTTGCCATTCCGGGTCGCGTACTTGTGAACGGAATGCCATGTAGGCCGTATCGTCTGTGCATTGCGCATCGCCGTGCAGCAGCAATACACGTT
>JACCEC010103517.1_pt1 | contig 15852 bp, 10 predicted proteins | sample 7450121 | NCBI WGS metagenome assembly JACCEC01 (sample SAMN15323455, study PRJNA562643) | freshwater metagenome | isolation source: river surface water | place: USA:Blue River Watershed | collected 2017-08-18 | reverse complement strand
GGGAGCAGATGTCCTGAATCCGTTTCGATTGTGAGAGTAGGGTGTGGCGTTGGGAGAGTTCGTCGTCCTCGTTCGGTTTGATTTCTGCGTTTCCGATTTCGGATGACTGGTGTTCGAGGAGGTCTATTTCGCGTTGAAATGCAGCATCATCGCCACAGAGCTCCTCGAGCTGTTTTTGGATGTCGAGCGATCGGCGGTGCAGGGCTTGGTACGATTTGAGCGGTACGGGGTTGCCGGCAAAGGCGTCGAGGAGTTGGCGTTGGAGGTCGCAGGAAAACAGCGATTGATGGTCGTGTGGTCCGTGAAGGTCGAGCAGTCCCTCTCCGAGTTGCTTGAGGGCTCCGAGAGTTGTTGGGGAGCCGTTCACGAACTGTCGATTGGTGCCGGTGGTGGCGATGGAACGTTTGATGAGAAGTTGACCGTCCGAGCATGGATCAATGCCAAGGTTCTCGAGAGAGGTGTCGAGTTCTTCGGGGCTTGATTCGGTGTCAAAAACGGCCTCGACCGTGCAGTGGTCGGCACCGAAGCGAATCAGAGAGCGATCGGCCTTTTCTCCGACGAGGAGCTTCAGGGCGCCAACGATGATGGACTTCCCTGAGCCGGTTTCGCCCGTGACGACAGTGAACCCCCGCGCGATGTCCCAGTGGAGTTCCTCGACGAGGGCGAGGTTCCGAATCCGTAATGAGCAGAGTGAAAGGCGCATCTTCTTTTCAGGGCGTGTGCGGTCGGTTTTGGGGTGGGTTTGGAGTGTAGCTCAAAGCGCGGAACGTACAACCTGACGAGGAATCAAGGCAAAACGCCACCTGAGATTACGAGTCACGCAAATGCGCAGAGTGCTTATGTCAAGTTGGATGTGTGTGACGGTTTGAAGTGCCGTTTTCAGACAAAAAACCTGAACCTTCGACTGAATTGGGAAGTTCTAGACTCGCAGAGTCTTACAATTTGCGCTGGGGTGTTCTTGCGGAGTGTGCTGGATAGAAGATGCTTGCGAGTCTCGGATAAGTCAGCGATTGGTAGCCGCATGTCTACTCTGACAAAACGAGATATTGTCCTTCGTGTAAGCGAGAAAGCGGGAGCACCACAGGCACTGGTTGCCGATGTTGTGCAAGGTGTGTTGGCTGAAATCACAGATTCTTTGGCGCGTGGTGAAACAGTTGAGTTGCGGAACTTCGGTGTTTTGAAGGCGCAACTGACCAAGGCCCGCGTGGGGCGCAACCCGAACGAGCCTGAAAAGAGCGTGCCGATTCCTCCACGCGCTACGGTCAAGTTCAAGGCTGGCAAGGAGATGCGCGAGCGTGTTCTCAAGCTGACATCCTCCCTCAAGCGTGGGGGGAAAGAAGCGGCTCCTGTGAAGGCGACTCCTGCGAAGAAGGCGGCGAAGCCTGCGAAGAAGAAGTAAGAGGTTCTTAGGTATTTGATAACCGCTGATAAAGCGCTGAAGGGTGTCCGCCTTGGGTGGACACCCTTTTTCTTGGATTGCTGGCTTGCGTTGATGCCTTGCGGAAGCGGGGACCTGAATTTCCTTCAGGAGAAAGGTCTCCTCTTGGAAGGAACGCGCCCCTGAGAATCCACGGTGGTCGTAACTTTGTCCGTGGTGGACTCCTATTTTTTTGTGGATTTGGCGGCGTTCCGCTTGGGTTTCGGGCCGCGGCCTTTGAAGGTGAGTTCTGCGATTCCGCTCTTGTCTAAGTGGCCCAAGCCGGCGTCCACCATGCGCTGGTATTGGGCGAGCGTCGCGGTTGCCAAGGGAAGCTGAAGGCGCTGCTTTGTGGCGAGGGAAAGCGCGATTCCGCTGTCCTTGGCCGCGTGTAGAGCGCTGAAGAAGCACGCGTGATCGCGATTTACCATGTCTTCACCGTCGGTTACGAGCACGCGGCTATTTGCGCCGGTCTGAGAAAACACCTCGCGGAGCATCCCAAGGTCGAGTCCCAACGATTCACCGAGCCCGAGGCCTTCCGCCAGTGCGGCCGTGTTGATGTTCATGACCATGTTCACTAGAGCTTTCACCTGAGCGGCCTGGCCTGTTGCCCCGATGAGGCGGAGCAGTTTGCCTCCGTCGGAGAGCGCTTCGAGAACGGGACGCGTTTTGGTGAAGGTGCGTTTATCTCCGCCGCACATGAGGTAAAGCGTTCCGTTTCGGGCTTGGGTGATGGAGGACGCCATGCAGGCTTCGAGACTTGAAGCACCGGCTTTCTTTGCGAGAGCGGCTATTTTGACGTGTGTCGATGGGCTAACCGTCGCGCAGTTGATGAAGGTGCGGCCTTTGGCTCCGATGAGGAGGTTGTCGCCCTTTTGGGTGAAGATTGCTAGTTGGGACAAATCATCCGTGACAACGGTGATGATGGTCTTTGCAAGGCGCGTCACGTCAGAGAGCTTTGAGCAGGCGGTTGCTTTCACTTCGGACGCCAACGCGGCTGTGATGGATGCGTCTTGATCTAGGACAGCGGTCACGCGAAACCCCTGATCGTGAAGGTGCCGTGCCATGTTGGCGCCCATTCTGCCGAGGCCAACGACGCCGAGGGTGGTTTTTTGGGAGGGTGTGCTCATAGGGGATTAATGGGGGGTTAGCGGTTACTGCGCAAAGAAAGGGTTGTGGCGACGTTCCTCTCCGATGGAGGTAGCGGGACCGTGTCCGGGACAGACAACGGTCTCGTCGGGCAGCGACAAGAGGCATTCAAGATTAGTCCGCAGGGCGTCGGCGTAGGAGATTTTTCCGCCACCCATTGATCCCGCGAAGAGGGCATCGCCGACGATAGCAACTGGGCGCGCCAGTCCGCGGACCACGTAGGTGATACCGCCCTTGCAGTGGCCCCAAGTGAGTCTGGTTTCGATTTGAAGCGCGCCGATGGAGAATGATTTGCCTACTTGAAAGCTGGTGGCTCCATCGACGGGCTCCCGTTCACCGGTCCACGCGGATGCGTTGGTGTGTTCTTTGAGTCGGTCGAGGTCGAAAATGTGATCACCGTGGGAATGGGTGATGAAGATTTGTGTGATGGTGAGATTTTTCTGGCGCGCGAATGCGAGCATGTCCGAGACGTCCGCGCCGGTGTCAAATGCAGCGGCTTCGCGAGTGGCAGGATCCCAAACTAGGAAACTGTTCACGGTCATGTCGTCGAAAGGGGTGTTGAATCCCTCGACGCCTTCGAGACTAACGGTGGCCGGTTTGATTGAGTCGGACGCGAGCGCTTGAAGCGAGGGGACATGAAGGCCGAGGACAGGGCCAAGTTTCACAAGGGTCTCGGTCGAGGCGTTTCCGTCGAGGGCGCTTTGGATGTCTTGTTCGGCGAGGCTGGTGAGTTTGGCGAGGTCTAAGGTGTTGAGGGTGAGGCCGCGTGCGGCTTTTCCGAGAACGTCGGAGAGGCGGTCTTCGAGGGGGACATGGTGCAACATGCGTCCGAGGCTAAGGGGGGCATTGGTCGGTTCAATGATGAACGCGGTGTGGGGTCAGGCATCCATGGGGGCGAGCACTGATGGACTACTGATGATGGAAAGAGGAGTTCCAGATGATGTCGCCGCCTGGGGTATTCGGTGAAGGCTGAAGCTTCGTCTGTTCGATTTCGCCGTTGTCGTCTTTGAGGTCGAGGCCAACGGACCAAAGGCGGAAGGAGCTAGTCGGTGCGAGAGGCGTGACGGCTTTGAATCGCATGGGACGCGCTGCGAGCGGGTCTTCATTGGTTGAGAGAATAGTGGAGGGCAGTTCGTTGAGGCTGCTGGGGAGTTTGTTTTTGCTGCGGCGGTGCATCTCGATGGCGCACGCCAATCGAACGAGGTGGAGCTGTGCTTCTGCGGTCGCGGCGGTACGTGCCACGGAAAGTCGGGCTGACCGTAGGGGAAAGAGTTTTTCCGTGAGGTCTTGAAGAGGCGAGTGCGTCGCGTTTTGCCAGTCTGCGATTCTTCGCAGATGGGCGGGCATGCCTTCGCTGGAGAAAGGTGTTTCGTGGGCGAGTTGATCGAGGAGTGTCCGGAGAGCGAGATTTTTCATGGGTGCTCCTGAGAAAGCAAAGAGCAGGGGACGATACGCGGTTGGTATGGTTGTCGTCTGATCTTCAATGGCTTTTTGAATGTGAAGTTCATCAAGTGAGTCGATAAACTCGAGACCGATTGCGGCCTCGCCCGAGGAGGCTTTAGCGTACGATTCGATTGGTCTGATCTTCTGAAGACAGGATGAGATGTCTTCGATTTGATGAATGGTTATCTTCTCGCTGGAGAGAGCGAGTCGGATGGGATCATGAGCGCTTCGGAGAACTGAAACGGCCACAAGGCTCGAAATGTAAAGGGGTTCATCGAAGTTAGCGTCGGCGATTTTGATGATGGCTTGAATGCAGCGTGTTGCCTTATCGGGAGCGTTTTCCTCGAGGTAAACGACCGACAAGGCGCCGAGTAGTTTGGCAAGGCCCAGTGACAGGCTGGGTTGCTGGTTTTGGGCAAACTGCACGGGGCCCTTGAACTTTCTAATCCGAAGGGCGGGTGTCCATTGCGCGTTTGGTCGGTTGGATGCATCCAAGAGTTCATCCAACTCTGGAAGGAGCAAATTGAGAGTTGCGAGGACAAAAGCCGAGTTAGAGGCGTTTGCTGGAATGGCATCGGGAGGGGCGGGGGGAACTGTCGCTCTGAAGTGGGTTGCCCAAGTTTGGATGTGTGTTTTTGGGTCTTCGCAGAGAGCCGTAATCTTAATGTCGGAAGTCGCTTTTTTGACCCGACTGAAAAGGTCTTTTACGCGTGCTGTGACAATGGCATCGCGCTCTTCGTTTCCTGTTCCTCCAGCCGAATCTTTCAGACACGGGATTGCACAAAAGTTCGAGGTGTCTTCTGCGACGGGTGACGCAAGTTCGCGGAACCCTTTTCCCTCGTCGCCGAGCCGAATCTTTCGCGCAATCTCGCGTTGCAGTTTGCGATTGTCCCACTTGACGTAACTCGCGGCGAGGATGGCTAAGGAGAAGAGGGTGACTGCGATTTGGAGAGCCTTTGGGAGAAGGCGCCTCCAGAGAGGGGCGGTTGGCGGGGTGTGGGCTGTGCTGCTGTGCGTTATCATTGCGGCGGTTAGCGCAGTTGGAGTTCGCGTTTGAGGGTGTGGAATCGTACGAGGGGTGTGATGGTGCGGAGACTTTGGCCGTTTCGGCAGAGTTGTTGGAAGGTGGCTGCGGAGGGGCGCCTGACGGGCGGGGTATTAATGGGTGAGTCTGGGGTGATGACCTGGAGTCCGGCGGCGGTGATCCAGAGGGCAGCCCACGCGATGCGAAGCGGGATTGGGACGAGAGTTGATGGTGAGTGATTTCCGATGCTTTTCTCGGACACAGAATCCGCGGCTCTCATTGCGGTCGCCAGAATTTCTAACTTCCATTCCGCAACCTGCCGAGGGGGAGGGACATGGGCTGTATGGGCTGATTCTTTTAGGAAGTCGACAAAGCGTGAGGCGTCTTCAGGGTCGGGCGGGAAGGTCTCCGGGGCGGTGTTCATTTCAGGGAGTGGTAAAGGGGTTCGAGGAGAGGTCGGAGTTTGGCCAGAGCATATCGAAACCGACTGGTGACGGTGTTGAGCGGAACCGATTGGATTTTTGCGATTGTGTCAAATGTGAGCCCTTCCCATAGGTGCAGGCGGGTGATGGATGCCTGTTCTTCGGGCAGTTGTAAAAGCGCGTTGTGAAGCGCCGACGGGTTGGACGAGGCGTCGGGTTTGGGGGGGAGTTCTGATTCTTGGCGTGGCTGAAGCGAGAAGGTTTCTGTGTATTTTTCGCGTGTCCGATTTCTTCGGATGTGATCGATGGCTGCGTTGTGCGCAACGCGGAACAGCCACGCTCGTTCAGATTCCTGCGAGGGTGGGCGGGTATTTTTGGCGAGATGGATGAAGGTTTCTTGAAGCACGTCTTTTACGTCATGCTCGTTGAACAGGATGCTATAGAGGTAGCGGAACATGCTGGGGGCATGTTCATCGTAGAGGCGCTCGAGGGTGTGGGGAGGCATCGATACGAGGGGGGGGCAGCAGTGGGACGCGCGAGCTCCCCTCTTTTGTCTGGCAGGGAGCCGTTTTTTTTTGCGTGCCGGCGCTCAGGACTTTAGCACAGCCGCGAGGGTGGTTCGTTGTCCGAACAAATCGATTTTCGCGCTCGAGCGAGTCACTGCGGTGTAAAGGAGGTTCCGCGATATCATTCGTGAGTCTCCCTGCTCGGGGAGTTGGATGACGATGTGTTTCCACTCGGATCCTTGGCTCTTGTGAATGGTGATGCCGAAGGCAGGTTGATGCGGGGGCAACTGGGCGATGGGTATGAGGCGCGGAGCTGTTTCGCTTCCGGGAAAGAGAGCGACGATGGCGGGTTGACCAGGTGCCTGGGATAGGGCGATGCCCACGTCGCCATTGCTCAGGTTCAAGGAGCGGTTGTTGGCGGTGATTAGCAGAGGGCACCCATGGGGAAGCATGTCGTGCAGATGGCGTGCGTCGCCAATCAGGGTGCGTCGTCCAAAATCGTTTGCAGCGACGACTTGTGCATTAGTGCTGCAGAGCAGCTGAAAATGTCCGAGAGCGTCGAGCGCATCAGAGGCTTGCTGAGAGGAGGTGAGGGTCGAGGTGTTGGACAGGAGCGATGTCCAGTGAACGGCGCGTTCAGCCCACCTTTTCCAGTGCGATTCGCAGTGGCTCAGACAGGTTCGAGCGTTGCTTGTGTCGATCCAACGCAAGTTGGGGGTATCCTTTCGAGTTTCATCTTCGATGAGTTTTTCGATTTCGGTCTCGGTTGAGAGTGAGCCTGGGCGAGTGATGTCGGCCAGTTTGAGCACCCAGGGAGCGTTCATGGCGCGGCGACTATATTTTAGACCGAAGGCGATTCCGCTGAGCGGGCGGAGAGAGGGCTTGGAATGAGGTGTTTCGGGGCGAGGCATTCCCTCTAAAAACGCGCATTCGATATCTGGCTCGTTGAGACCGAGGCGGCGCGATAGGCGCGCGGTTTGATTTGGCTCGAGTTTGGGTCCTGCGGCGGCTCGTTGAACGAGTTCCGCGAGAATCCCGCCTACGTCGACGCTGCGCAGTTGGTCGCTATCTCCGAGCAGGAGCAGGGACGCATGGGGTGGGAGGGCACTGATGAGCGCGTGCATCAGGGATAAGTCGACCATGCTCGCCTCGTCGACGAGGACGACGTCCGCGTCGAGAGGGCGGAACCTATTTCTGCGGAAGGGGCCTCCTTTTTCGGGGGGACTAGGACCCCACTCGAGTGCGCGATGCAGCGTGGTGCACGGGATAGATTTCAGAAAGTGTTTCTCGTCGCGGGTGAGTCCTAGAAGGTGCTGTGTGGAGCGAGCGAGTGCTTCTGCGATTCGGCATGCCGCCTTTCCTGTGGGGGCGGTGACTAAGACGCGCGCGGCGGTGAGGGACGGGTTGAGGCGCTGTTTTAGAGCGAGAAGTGCGGCTGCTGTGGTGGTTTTTCCTGTGCCTGGGCCGCCGGTGAGGATGCCTGTTTGGGCGTCGACGAGGGCTGCGATGGCGAGTCGTTGATGGAGGCTGGAGAACAGGGGTTCGCCGGAAACGGGGTCTTCCACCGTTTCGTGTGGGAGCAGATTATTGAGATGGTTCCGAACCGCGTCGTCGTCGGTTCGTTCGACGGATTGATGAGTGCGCTCTTCGAAAAAGCGTCTCATGGATTGTAGTTGGTGGGCGTATCGCGGGAGCAGAACAAGGTCACCCTCCAGCGCGATAAAGTTGTGGAGTGGGGCAAGCGCGGTTCGTTCGTTTGGTTTGAGGTTGAGACTCCGAGCGAGAACGCAGCCCTCGCCTTTGGCGGCGGCGGCGAGGAGTGAAGCGAGGATTTCTTGAACGCGAAGGAGTGGGAGGTCTGCCGATAGGTTATGTCCGGATGGGTATGCAGCTCGGGCGAGGGGCATGAACGACTCGAGCCTGGAGGGGATGGGGAGGTTGTTCATGAACGGGCTGGGGTGAAAAGGTTGGATAGCGATTGAAGAGCGGCGGGGTCGGGACGCTCGAACCAAGTGCCGCCGTTGGGCATATCTCGAACGAACAGGTAGACCACCCCGCCGAAGTGGATTTCGGGGCGATACCCCTCCAGGTGGTGACTGAGATGTCGGTGCAGCGCGACGCAGTAGATGCGCGACTGGAGCAAGTAGTGGTGATGGAGCATTGCGTCCTCAATGGCTGCGGATTCATAGGAACGGAGCCGATTGCTTTTGTAATCTGCCACGTACCACCGGCCATTTTTCTCAAACAAAAGATCGATGAAGCCCTGAAGAAATCCGGAGAACCGCTCGAATCGCCATCCTGCGATAGATTCGGCCCATTCGCGGCGAGGATTTCCAGGCTGGGAAATGAGTGGGTCAGTCAACAGCGCGCGGGAGAGTCCCTCCGCTGAAAAGCGGTCGGTGGGCATGTGAAACTGCATTTCGGTGATTGCCGTTGCGCGGATGTCACAGAGCCGGACGCGTTCTTCTGCGAGAACGATTTCGGATTGAGTGATTGTCGTCAGGGCCTGTTCCCACAGGTTGGGGGGCGTCAGGCGCCCTGCAATCTCGGTGAGAGACCGTCCGTTACCCAGAAAATCCTCGAGCGCTCGGTGGAGGCGGTCTCCGAGTTCGCTACCGGCTTTGCCCAAGTCTTTGAGAAGCCCCTCGCGGTTATTTGATGCTGTTTCCTGTTGCGCCGTTTCATCATCACGGTCAGGAACATGTGAAGCGTCGTCCGGAGAGTTGCTGGACTTTGAGAGCGACGAAAAGCTGCGCTTAGTGAATAGGGGACCGCGCTCCGGAGGTGGGCAAGGTTCGGTAATGAACTCGTCCGGTGCGGACGGCTCGGCAGATGCCTCCTCGTGGAGACTTGTTAGGCGTACCGGTGCACTGGCGAGAACCACGGTTGCTGGGTCCGCAGAGGCATCTGGGGCTTGAGCTTGCGCCAACACATCGGAGAGGTTGGGGAGAGTCATCAGGGCAGATTGCGCTGATCCGTTTTGATGTCCTCCTCCTTCAGCAATATATGCTAATCCGATGTACAGGCGATGTCTGGCTCGGGTGATTGCGACGTAGAGTTTTCGGTATTCTTCGTCGCGCTCTTGTCCGATTGCTTTCGCTCGATTCGCGTCTGGGTCATTTTCCCGCGCGTCGAGTAGCCACCCTGTCGATTGGCGGAGCGTGGCGACTTTCATGTTTGTTTTGGCGCTTCGCGCACTTCGGAGATGCCAGAGGAAAGGACAGAAAACGACGGGGTACTCGAGCCCTTTTGAGGTGTGAATCGTCAGGAGTTGGACGGCAGGTTCGTCGGTCTCGAGTTTCATGAGGCTCGATTCGGTTTCGTCGTCGTCTTGCGATGGGTTTTCCGCGCTTCGCTTTCGGTTGAGCCAGTCTGCGAGTGTGGCGGGGGACCTCATTCCGCGTGCGAAGCGAGTTTGGAGAAGGCTCCCGATGTGGCGCCAGTTGGTGACTCTGCGGTCGCTACCATGGTCTGCTTGGGTGATGGCGATTCCTGAAAGATGGTGGATGAGTGCGGGGAGGGGGCCGGACCGAGCGAGGAGGGCAGAAGTTTTGCGGAAGGATTCGCAAAGGGTGGCGATGCGCTGGGGATTGTTTCGAATCTCGATGATTTCGCTGCTCGAGGCGGACCCGAGGGGAGTCGCCAGAAATGCGCAGAGTTTTGAAAGGGTATCGCCTGATTCTAGGAGAACTTCATTCAGTTGGAGCCATGCGAGAATATCGAGTGCCTCATCACTTTTCAAAACGCTACCGAGACCTTTGCCATCCATTTGGCACGGGATACCGCGTTGCGTGAGTTCGCTGCGGACGAGTCTCAGATCTGCTTTGTTGCCGGCAAGAATGGCGATGTCTCCGGGGAGAAGTCGACGTTGGCTACCGGAATGGCGATCACTGATTTTCGTTTGGCGGTGGAGCAGTCGGTGGCATTCCGAGGCTACCCAGGCTGCGAGTTCGCGTTTTGCGGACTCTCGTTTGTCACTGTTTGCTCGGTGAAACACGAGGGCTCCGCACAGGTCGGGATCATCGATTCGTGTTTCGGTGCATTTTGCCGAAACTGGAATGTAGTGGGTTGGAGTGGCGGACGAGGAGTCATCGGGAAAGGTGTAGTCGTTCCCGTAGAGACGGTTGATTGCCGTGATGAGCGGTCGATCAGACCGGTGATTGACGGTCATCTGCGGTGCACGCATGGAGCTGTCCGCTAGCTCCTTGTAGCTTGCTAGATCGGCGCCGCGAAAGCGGTAGATGCTTTGTTTCGGATCTCCGATGACGACGAACGAGCGTGTGTCGACATGTCGAAAAAGCGTTTGAAAGACGCGTATTTGGGTGGTGTCGCTGTCCTGACACTCGTCGATGATGGCTGCAGAGAGGCGCTGTCTGACGGATTGGGCCAGCACACCGTCGGGGCCTTGGCGATCGAGTGCGTTTCGGACGATTGTGAGGATGTCATCGAAGGTTCGGATTCCCGCGATGGATTTGCGTTCTGGAAGTTCCGTTCGGATTTTTTGATTGAGCAGGGCGGCGGGGCCGTCCTTGTCGGCGAGGAAGGTTGCGTGGGTTCGGGTTGCTACGTGGGGTGCGATTTTGCGCAGGGAGTCTGGCAGTTTTTGGGGATCGATGCGTGACTGGTCTGAGAAAGCGAGGACGGAGTCAGAAACGATTTCCTCCAGAAGATCTCCACAATCTTCCACGAGGGTGAGTCCGGGATCACAGCCGAGCTCGAGGGCGTGGCGAGCGATGAGCGTTTGACAAAATCCGTGGATGGTTGAGATGGGCGCTAAATCAAAGCTGCTGAGTGCTTGTCCCAGACGTTTTTGGAGAGAGGTGCGGGCGGACAGGTCGCCAGCGATGTAGGCGTTCACGATGGTTGCCTCGGGGCCCAGCAAGGTGTCTGCGGTGGATTCTTGGGGTTGAATTCGATACTCCTCAGCCGCCTTGAGTGCGCGTTGAAGCGCATGGAGGAGACGCTCTTTAAGTTCTGCTGTAGCGGCGCGTGTGAACGTACTGACAAGGATTTGCTCGACGGAGAGTTGTTCCTCAATGAGCAATCGGAGCCAGAGAACGGTGATGGAATAGGTTTTTCCGGTTCCTGCGCTTGCCTCGATGGAGTGAGTGCCTTGGAGCGGCTGCGTTAGCGGGTCAAACATGGGTTAACGCTTTTTTTTGGAGGGTTGGGATTTTGCGAAGGAAGAGGGGATGGCGTTTTTCCAGTCGTGGAGAAAGCGAGCGACTCGCCACGAGAGTGGGAGGCCCTCATCGGGAAGAAATGTTGTATCGATTTGAGGGGTCCAACTCCACGGATCGTCGAGACCTCGAAATGCGAGGCGACTCGGTGGGTCTTCGGACTCGGGTGGTCGGGTTGAGTTGTACTCGCGAGCGGTCCACTTTTGCTTCGCCGCCTCGAGTAGCTCTGAGGAGTACGCAGTTGGTGGTGAGGAAAACAGTTTTGCGGACGCAATCGGCCAGAAGGGCAGAGGGAGTCTTAACGCAAGCTGGTGCAATGGAAGCAAGCGATCAAGGTGTTGGCGGGCCCAGTCTGAGTTGGAGACTGTGACCGTGAGGGAACCGTCCTTGAAGACGCCGGTCGTCTGACCGGTCACGGGTTGAGAGGCGGTTAGTGCGAGTGCTTCGAGTTTTAGAAGTAACTCCTGCTGCCAACCGGAGCTTTCATATGAGGATGCGGAAAAGTAGGCGAAATCATGGGATTCCCTTCGCTGATACCACCCTGCGCGGGGGATGCCCTCTAGCACGATGTCAGGCTGTCCCGAACCGTGTCGGGAAAGCCTGCAGCGACAGGATTGGGCAACGCGTTCCGCTGCGGAGAAGGTGCCGGTTGCTGGGAGATCAGATATGGCAGCTTGAAAAATCGATGCTCCAATCTGGCCCCGAGGCAGACGCCCCGCGAGAACGAGTTGAGTCTCAAGACTCGTCGGGCTCTTGCCTTCGACTTGGGCTAAGAGGAGCTCGTTCCTTAAAATCCAGCGCGCAAGTCCATCGAGTTCGATGAGATCACGGCCGTCCGGTTCCAAGCTTTCTTCCGGCGTGCGGATTCCCAAACGGGCGAGGAAAAGTTCGACGGGATTCTTGAGAAGAATGCGCAAATCGCTGATGGATGGGATGGTATCTGGGGCTTCCGGGAGGATGTCTGCCCAGAGTCCGCGGTAAGATTGTGGTTCCGTTTGTTCACCACGAGAAAGGGCTACGCGATAATCGGCGGGGTTGAATCCGGAGGCGTTTCGGTTCGTTCCTCGCAGGAATGCCCGCCGACTTGTTCCGTTGAGCGGGTGATGGTGAAGGATAGCGTGATGGGCTGGCTCATTAGTTTCGCTGACGATGAGGGTGTCGACGGTTGCGAGGATGTCGGCGAGGGCTGTGGAGGGGGGGCGTTCTTTTTGATCTTCGTCTGATTTACCGCGAAACGAGAGGACGAGCCGATCTTTTGCCGAAAGGATGGCGAGCAGTAGGGAGTGGCGATCAGCGTCCCGAAGTGAGGGGTCGCCGCAAGCGGGTTTTTGGGCGAGCGGGTGCCAAGCGGGGCGATCCTCTTTTCGAGGAAAAGTGTCGTTGTCCAGTCCAGCGACGAGGATGAGTCGTGCTGGGACTCCGGCAAGTTGTCTCAAGTCCCCAATCCGGACTCCGCCGTGGCCTCGGTTTGCGGAGTCGTTGAGGGACGAGACCTTCTCGAGTAAGAGTCGGGTGAAACCGCTGGTTTCAAAAACGGCAGATACGTTATCGGCACGCAGGAAGGCGGGAAGGATACTGTTTTTCAGGGTGTTTTCATGGCTGTGATCAGACGAGGAGAGGGGGGTGATAAAGTCGGCAATCAGATTCGTCGCGGCGGCTACCCACGCTTCCAATGTCTGCTCACGGCCGACGTGCCAGTCCGCCGCTGCTCTCTCGAGACTTTCGAGAAAAAGGGCGAGCTTCGCGAGGAGTTCGAGAGAGAGCCCGCTTGCGCGCTCGAGGGGAATGAGGGTGGAGTCTGCGTGGGTGAGAATCTGAGTTGGCGCGTGGTCGTAATCGAGAGCGACAATCCCGCCGAGGGCGAGTCGCTGAACGGCCCAGCGGAGGCTCCATCGCTGCTCGGGGAGGTGCTGGAGAGATAGGCGTTGGTCGGGGTTTAGTCCCCATCGGAATCCGGCATCGTGCAGCCACCGGAGCACAAGGTTCGCTTCATCCGAGGTCGGTTCGAAGCCGAATCGGCTCGCAATCAAGGGGTGTTCGAGCAGGGACTGGACGTCTGGCAGCGAGATGCGTCCGGACAAGGAGCCGAGGAGCAGTTCGATGGCTGCCGCAAAACTGGCCGGAATGGTTTGTCCGGCGCCGGAGAGGCGGAATGGCACGATGGCTTCAGGCGCTCCGTGAAAGGCTGCTTCGACAAAGGGGGCTTGTTCTCGGGGGTTGGCTAGGAGCACGAGGATTTCTTCGTGTCGAAGAGATGGCAAATCATGGAACGCCTGAAGGATACGGTCGCGGCAAACCTCCATCTCGCGAAGGTAGTTATGCGCTGTATGAACGGTGAGAGACGCGTCATCTTTCTGAAGAACCGAGAGTGTTTCCGGGGGTGCAGAGCGTCGGCAGGACTCTTGGAGGCGTCCCAGAAGTGAGTCTGGGCAGGGTGGACTTTTGATTTCAACGCCGCCGCTGCCTTGGGCGAGCAGGGGGGTAATAATTTGGTTTTGAAAATCTTGTGAACATCGACCGAGTGACCAGAGGAGGCCACCTGGATTTTGTTCGGAGTCAGCATTGGGCCGACCGAGACGATGGTTTCTGGAGCGGGTGAGTTGTTCACTCCAGTATTCAAAACTGGGGCTGATCGCGAAGAGCTGGATATGGTCTTCCAAATGATGCTCTCGGAAAAAATCGAGGGTTTGCAGTAAACGCTCGAGCAGGCGTTGGGGGAGACCGGCATCGAGTTGAACCCAGAGGTAGGGAACACCACCTTGAGTGCGCCAACGGTTGAGCCAAGCGGTCGCTGCGTCGAGGAATGCTTCGGGGGTTAGCAGACCTGGATGCCGATCGAGCGCCGTTTTGACGGTAGGGTGGTTTGCGAGGTGATCGAGAAAGGATTGCGGAGCCCACGCCTGATGAAGCGTTCGGCACTGGAGCGTTTCATCGATGGCTCGTGCGAGGGTCGTTGCCCATGCCAGCCGAGTCGCGTTCAGTACGTCGCAGGAGTTTTCCGAAGCGATAGGGAACTCTGGATGACTGGAGAGCTCTGGGAGGATGGCGGCGATAGCAAGTCGTAGCGCATCAAAATCGAAACGCTCGCGGCTGCCGGCAGCGATTTGCTCGAGCAGAGTTCGAAGTTCGAGTTCTTGAGAGTGGGATGCGATTCCGCAACGGGCAGCCCATGCATGCAGGACGTGTTCGGACCGGCCCTTGGCCGGGGTGATAATCCAATGACGTGCGCGTGGATCTCGCACCGAAGCGATTTGCTCTGCGATTTCCGATAAAATGGCTGCAGGTGTCTCGGCGTGACGGATCATGAAAGGGATAGGGTTGCCTCGAGAGAAGAAATGCCTCAGATCGCTCGTGGGGGAGGTTATTTTAGTGAAAAGTTTGTTGGTGTGTACCGCGCGGGCGGGAGCTTCTCGCAAGCTGGGTGCGCTCGATTTCGGCCTTCGTCACTCGCCGAGCAGGGCCTCCATCTCGCGCGGCGTGTCGAAGGGTGAGGTGATTTGGGGGACGACACGAATCTCCTTCCCATTCGCATCGAAGGCTGCGACGCGGCTGGGGAGTGTATTGTGGCGACCGCGGCGGAGTTGGTCGTTCGTGCTGTGCGGTAGGCGGTCTTGATGGAGTCGGCCGCCTGCTTGCACCGCACCGAGTCCGAGGCGTGCGATGAGCGGGAAGTTGCAGGCGATACCACGCCATGGATCGGGTTGAAGGTGCTTTCGATTGGATACCCGTCACGGAAAACGTGCCCAATCATGCGGCGTGACGGCGACCTCGCTCCAGATGACAAACGCGATGCCATGCCTAGCGAGAGGCCTCAAGAACTTCGCGAATGAGAGTGCCATCGATTGAGGGAGGAGCCCATCGGACTTCTCGCTGCAACCGCGTGTTTCTGACGAGCATTTCGAGCCCGTACAATGGCGAAAGACGCGAGAGAATGGTCTCAAAACCTTTCTTGATTGGCTCCTGAAAATCAACGGTTTTCACACATGCACCGTAGCATTCCGCCGCCCCACCGCAACCTCACCGGTTTGGTATGCTTCGGGTCGTGTACCTTCGTTGAGGCGGCGCCGAAAAGGATTCATGGGGCGGTTGCCGATTCGCAGGGAGTCGGTGTAGCCGGCGATGGATTTGGCTGATGGCTCGATGTTGAGCGGGGATGTTTCTGTGCGATGTTCGTCCCGATGAACTTTCTAGTCCTCCTCTTTTTTGTCATGACCACTGCGTTGGCGAGGGTCGTTGCCGCTCAGGGTAACTCGCTGATGAGCAATGGGGATTTTGAACGAGCCACGGATTCAGCGAAGCCAATGGATTGGGGGTTGGGTGAAAATGCGACATGGGAGGATGAGAACGGAAATCACTTCATGCGGCTGAGAAGCCCCCAGTCGGGCACGAATGTTACGGTGTATCGGGCGATTCCGCTCAGACCGGAGGTGAGGGCTCTTGAGCTGAGCTACCGAGTTCGTTACGAGGGGGTGAAGCGTGGCAAAAAGGCGTGGTTCGATGGGCGCATCATCATGAACTTCAAAGGCGTGGCAAAGCAGCCGGTGAATGCTGCTCCGAAGCCGCCAGCGTTCCTTGGCACCTCGAATGGTTGGGTGACGAAGACGCAGCAGTTTCGTGTGCCCGAGGGCGCGGCGACCCTGGAGATGTTGTTCACGTTATTTGAGGCGGAGAGCGGACAGGTTGATTTCGATGATATCACGCTGGTGCCGAT
>JACCEC011887704.1_pt1 | contig 15857 bp, 14 predicted proteins | sample 7450121 | NCBI WGS metagenome assembly JACCEC01 (sample SAMN15323455, study PRJNA562643) | freshwater metagenome | isolation source: river surface water | place: USA:Blue River Watershed | collected 2017-08-18 | reverse complement strand
GCCGCCAGGCCCTCCCCCACCGGCGTCACCGTATCCGCCGCCGCCGCCGCCTGCGACTACAAGGTATTCAACCGTCGGGGGAGGCGTAGTCGGAATAGGAACACCACCTACCAACATAGCCAAGATTCCACTCACAACACGTTCCCCGACACTACGCAGACGTTGCTGCTGATAAATAGAATGGTCGCTACGCCACGAGTTGAAAGTGTCATCGTCGCTTTGTCTGTATTTGTGCCGGCGATGTAAGCGGTTGTGATACTGCAAGTGATCGTAATGTCAACTGAGGTGTTGTTAAACACTGACACAACATCGCCCTCAGCAAACGTTGCGTCTGGGATCGTGATGCTGCCGCCAGAACCAACCTGAACGTATTTGCCAACATCACCAAGCGTCAGCGAATAGGCGCTTGTCTTGACTCCTGCGGTAGGTATGTTGCGGAAGCCAACCGTAAAGTCTTCATCAGGAATAGTGGCTGTTCGATTTGCCGACAGCGTGGTTGGCGTGACAGTGGTGGCATACGATGATGTACCGCCTGCTCGGCCAGCAATGACCACTGCGTCCTGCGTCGTAGCTGCTTCCGACCGGATAGCGTTGGCAGCGCGGAACGTCTGCGACGCGGTAAAGGTGTTGGCTTGCTTCGTGAGATCGAGACCGGTTGCGCGCACCGTCCACGCACTGAGCGTGCCGGTGCCGCCGATAGCCGCCACGTTGACGACCAGGGCGCCGGTGCTGGCGTTGTAGCTGGTGACGCTGCCGTCCATGTAGTTCACGTTTGCATTGGCGCCAGACTCACCCACGCGCACGGGCATGCCGGCCACAAATGCGCGACCGGTTTCGATAGTGAGACTTTTGCTTCCAGTGCCGATGGTGAGCGTGCTAGTGCTGGTGCCGGTGATGCTGGTGCCTGCGGCTAAGGCCATGGCGGCTGCGTTGCTGGCCGTGGCGGCGTCTGCATCCACCGCAGTTTCCACCGCGTTGGTCTGCGTGACGAAGGTGTTTAGCGCGGCCACCAGGTTGAATGCCTTTGTGTTGAAGGTTGCCTGGTTGTCAGTAGGCAGCGGCGCTGACGGCAGTGGATCGATGGGCATAGTTTTGGCGCTTTCAGGACGTTGGTTTGGTTGCGTGTTGGCCGCTCAGGTCAACCCCTCCAGGTCAAGCTGGCACTCGGACAGCAGGGCATAGCTAATATTGATTTCAAAGTTCTTGTAGAACCCGTACAGCACGGTCGATTCATACGGGCCTTCGGCCACCCACAGTGCCGGTACGGCGCGCAGATCTGCCAGGCTGGCCTGCAGGGTGTCCACTTCATCTGGCGGCAGAGAGACGTTCAGCGCGGCCCGCTTGGCGAAAGCGCGCTGCACCAGCACGGTGTCGCCAAAGTCGTTGGTTTCCTTGCGGCTGTAGTCGGTAATGCCGACGCGGGCGCCATGGTTGACGGCCATGCCAAAGCGCTGCTGCTGGCCAAGCAGGATGACGCCAACGGCCAATGAGGTGCCGCCGCTTAGGCTGATAGCGATGTCGGCGTTTGGGTAGCTTGGCAGATCAAGGCTCACCCACTGGCGCGGGGCACGGCGGGTGCCAAAGAACCAGGCATGCCAAGTGCTAAGCAGGGGCAGCGCGGTGAAGTCGAATGTCTTGCTGAAGACGGTGCCGAACGTGGGATCTGTGACGGTGACAGTGAGGGTGGTGGCGCCGGTGACGTTCAGCAGCGCCAGGGCGGTGATGCTGGTGGCCGGCCGCAGGGTGTAGGTGATGCTGGTGGTTTGGGCGGTTTGCGTGCTGTTGGCGCCGTCGAACACCTTCCAGCGGTTGGTGGGGCTGACCTCAATCCACCAAGCGGCCTGAGTTGCAGGGTCTTTGCCGGTGTTACTGGCCTGCAGGCTTTCATACACCTTGTGCGTGCTGGTGAGGATGACCCGGGCGCCCAGCGCGTAGGTGGTGCCGACAGCCCAGGCGGCGTAGTCGTTTTCGGGTACGTTGGTGCTGATGAGCATCGCATCGGTGATGCTCAAGGGGCGCACGATGACAAGGTTGCTGCTCATGAAACCACCCGCGTTTCAGGCATGCCGTCTGCGTCCCATCGCTCAAGCACCTTGTTCATGCGGGCCTGCATTTGCACCAGGCCGCGGGCCTGGGCGGCGTTCTCGGCTCGCAGCTCTCTAATTTCAGCAGACAGCACTTCTTCGCGCCGTTTGGGGTCAGACAGCATGGCTTGGGTGTCGTTGAAGCTCCAGTAGCGCGCCGGGCCCGTTACTTCTAACTCGGGGCCGCGCTCGCCTACCAGGCGCAGGCCACCCATGTGCATGCCGCCGTTTGCAAAGCCCTTGTAGCCGTTGTTCAGCATCCAGGCGATGTCTGCGGGGCTGGTGCCGAATTGCTTGAGTTCTTCCACGCTGACGCGCTGGGCGTTGATCCAGGCAATCTTTTGCTCGGCTTCCAGCGCGTACCAGTTGCCGGGCATCATGGCCTCAAGCTGGTCTTTGCTGCGCGTGACCGTAGCGCGGTTGGCGCTGCCTGCCGGGCGGGGTACAGCGGTAGATGCAGCGACGGTTTGAGCGGCTGCAGCGGCTGCGCGCGCTGTTTGCTCCGCGCTGATGGCGCCAGACAACTCCCGCAGGGCCTCGCCCACCGTGAGCAGCCGCGTGTCCACGTTACGCAAGAGGTCCACCTGCGCTTGCGCGGCGGCCAGCTGTTCGGTGGCTGCGTCTTGAATGGCCTGGGTCTGCTGTTCAAACAGCGTTCGGGCTTGCTCGGAACTATCTTCTAACGCAGCCAGTTGGTCTTCGGACACCCTCAAGGCGCGTTCGGCGGTGCTCATCTGCACGCCGGCTACGTCTTGCAGCTCTTGCAGGCTGCCGGCCAGCAGCAAGGTGGCGCGGCGCTGTTCGAAGGCGGTGGCGAAGTTGGCGGCGCTGAGGCCGCCACGGGCCGCGCCCACGGCCTGCGCCAGGGCGGCCTGGTCAGGCAGCACGCCGGTGGCGCGGGCGGCGGTGATGGCGTCACCAATGAAGCGCTGCGCGGCGGCGGCGCTCATGCCGGCGCCTACGGCGCCGCGCAGGTCTGCAATCTGGTCGCCCAGGTACTTGAAGATGTCACTGGCCAGGCGCAGGGTTTCGGCAGCGGCGTCACGCGAGGCGGTGGCCGCTTGCTGCTGGCGCTGGATGGCCTGGATCTGAGCGTCAAACGCTTGCGTGAGGGCGGCGCGGGCGGTTTCTGCCTGGGCCTCAATGGCGCGGCGCACCAGGGCAAAGGCCACATCGGTGCTGGCCGAGGCTTCGTCGGCCTGGCGCTGCTTGGTAGCGGCGAAATCACGCGCGGCGGCCTGGCGGGCGCCGGCCAGGTCAGATTCGGCCTGGGCGGCGGCTTGGGCGGCGGCCTGGGTGTCTTGCAGGGCTTGGATCTGGTCAAACAGGGCACGGTTGCTGGCGTCCAGCGCGGCGCGCTCCAGGGCGCGGATGGTGGCGGTGTCGCCCTGAAGCTGCAGCAGTTGCCGCTCCAGGCCCAGGCGCTCCTGGCCGATGCGCTGGGTTTCAGCCGCAGCAGCGCGGGCCGCTTCCTCAGCTGCGGCTACGGCAGTGCGGGTGGCTTGGGCTGCAGCGGCTTCGGCGGCCTGGCTGTCTTGCAGGGCGGTGATGCGGTCGAACAGCGCGCGGTTGGATTCGTCGAGCGCGGCGCGTTCCAGCGCGCGGATCGTGGCGGTGTCGCCCTGAAGCTGCAGCAGTTGCCGCTCTAGGCCCAGGCGCTCCTGGCCGATGCGCTGGGTTTCAGCGGCGGCAACGCGGGCGACTTCTTCGGCTGCGGCTGCGGCCGTGCGCGTGGCTTCGGCTGCGGTGGCTTCGGCGGCCTGGCTGTCTTGCAGGGCGGTGATGCGGTCGTACAGCGCGCGGTTGCTCTCATCCAGCGCGGCGCGGTCCAGTGCCCGCAGCGCGGCGGTGTCGCCCTGCAGTTGCAGCAGCTGGCGCTCCAGGCTCTGGCGCTCGCGCAGGATGTCGGCCGCGCTGCGCAGAGTCTCGGTGGCTGTGTCTCCAGCGTCAGCCAGGTCCTCCACCACGGGCGTGATCCCGGCAAAGGTGCCGCTGAGCTGCACCAAGGCGGCGAAGTTCTTGCGCCCGGCTTCGGTGTTGAGGTCCTGCGCCTCCACCAGCTGTCGGTAGGCGTCGCGCGTGGTGGGCAGGCTGATGCCCAGGCCGCCTAGCGCTTCAGTCAGCTGCTCGGTGGTCTTGGCGGTGCGCTCGGCTTCGGTGTAGAACTCTGCGTAGTAGCCGGCTGTGGCCTGGGTGAAGTTCTCCAGGTTGCCAAAGGCGTCGGCCAGTTGGCTGGCCAGGTCTGCACCGGCCAGGCTGGTGGCGTACAGGTTCAGGCCCAGCTGGTCAAGGGCTGGGTTGATGGTGCCTAGGCTGCCGGCTAGGCGCTGCAGGGTCTGGACGTTGGTCTCGCCCTCGCGGCGGTAGCTTACGCCCGTGGCCTCTATGGTGCGGGTGACTTCGCTGACCTGATCGACAAAGCCATTGAACACGCGGCCTTGCTCGGTCTCACTCCAGCTTTCCACGCTGGTGGTTAGCGTCTCGGTCACAATGCGGCTGGCGCCGAGGATGAAGGCGGCCAAGTCTTCGTTGGCCTGGCCGAGCGCTTCTTGCACCTTGGCCGCGGCCTGCTCAGGCGTCAGGCCATCGAGCTTGATGCCGCGAGCCGACAGGTCGTTCTGCAGCACGTCGTTGCCCAGCCGCGTGGTGAAGTTGCGCACAGCGTCACCGCTGAGGCCCAGCGACTCGGCCATGTTGGCGGCGTTGGTGCGCAGCGCCTCGTAGGCCGCCTGAATGGCTTGGCTTTCTGTGCTGAGCTTTTGGTTGACTAGCGAATATTCCGGGCCGCTGAACAGCGTGCCACCGCGGCGCTGCAGGTCATAGCTTTCGATGTCGCCCGCGCCCAGCGTGCCGATGAGGCCCCCGCCCACGACCCTTTTGCTGCGGAAGACGCCCAGCGCGTTGGCCACGGCGAGCGCCGCGGCCACGTAAGGCACCGCGGCGGCCACGGAAGCACCCGCGCCCATGGCACCGCCAGCACCTGCCGTCGTGGGCCCCATCAGGCCCGGGGCCAGGGTGGCGCCTTTCATGCCCGCGGAAAACGCCGTGAGCGCGCTGCTGCCAAACGTGGTGCCGGCCGAGCCGATGACATTGGCGATGCTGCCGGTGAAGCTGCCGGTGATGGCGCTGCCCAGGCTGGCCAGGCTGTTGATGCTGCCCAGTGTGCTTAGCGCGCCGCCGCCGCCACCACCGAGGCTGCCCACGATGGGGTTGACGATAGCCTGGATGACAGGCCGTAGCACCATTGAACGGAACAGCCCCTTGATGTACTCCCAGGCAGATTTCCCGCCCGTCATCAGCGCGTCCGTCAACGACTGACCGATCTGGTCTGCGGTGCGGCGCCACTCTTGCTCGATGGTCTTGGTCTGCTCAATGCTGGCGCGCACGGTTTCGCGGTTGAGCACGGCTTCGCGGATCTTCTTGGCGTACTCGTCATAGGCATAGGTGCCTTTTTCCAGGCCTGCGCGTTCCAGCTCCAAAAGCGCGGCGCTTGTCTCGCGCTCAATGTTGCTCATCTGCAGCGCTTCAGTTTCGCGGTTGATCGCGTCCACCAAGTCTTTGGCCTTGACCAGGTTGGCGTCGATGGCCTGTTCGCTGGCCTCGTATGCCTCCACGGCTTTCATGCCGCGGGTGGCGGCCAGCTCGAGCTCGGCTTTGGCGCTGCGCTTGAGTTGTTCTTCCAGCTCGGCCTCGGCCTTGTCATACGCCACGATGTTGGCCAGTTGCCGCTTGGCCAGGATGTCAAGCTCGGTCTGTCGGTCTTTGGCGGCCTTCAGGGCCGATTCATCCGCAGCTCTGCGGCGGGCTTGCTCGGCGGCGATGTCAATGACGGACCGGCCGCCGCCTGGGACGAAGCCGCGGTCTTCGCGGGAGCGGGCTGCATCAGCGGCGCGCATGGTGTTTTGCACGCCCAGAATGCGGGCTTGCAGGGCGTCCAGCTCTTTGCGGGCCTGGATGGAGTCTTCGATCAGGGCCTTGCGGATGAAGCTGAAGCCGGCGAAGTCTCCCTTGGCCAGCGCTGCGATCTGGGCAGCGATGCCGCCAAGGTCGCGGCCGACACCCCTGAACACGAAGGCCACATCGGCGGCCAGCACAGCCAGCGTCTCCAGCACTACTTTTAGCCCCGTTCCGAAGAACTTGGCCAGGGAGTCGCCGGCGGTGTTTACGCGGTTGAACTCGGCCGCAATGGCCGACAACGTGGGCAGCAGTTCCTGCGTGATAACGCGCGCCGCATCGCCAGCATTGGCCTGGAAGGCGAAGAGTTGCTTGTTGAACTTGGCCGCCTCATCGGCCTGCTGCGCTGTCACGCTGGCATTCAGTTCGCCTGCCTCGGCCAGGTCATTCAGGAACGGCGCGGCGTCGCGCACGCTTTTGCCGAAAAGCTCCTGCGTGATGCGCGCCTTGTTGGCGTCGTCGGCAAAGCCGGCCAGGGCCACGGCCGTCTGGCGCAGGGCTTCGGCGGGGTCCAGCTGGCGCAGCTTGGCGGCTTCCAGGCCGATGGCCTGCAGGGCGATGCTGGCGCCGTTTTTGCCGTCTGCTTCCTTGAGCTGGGCGTTGAACTTGACCAGCATGCTGCCCACCTGGTCGAGGCTGGCGCCGTTGCGGCGGGCCACCTGGTCAAGCTTGCTGATTTCCTCGATGCTGGCGCCAGTGGCGTCAGCCAGGTCGTTCATGGCGTCTATGGCGTTGACCGTGCTGCGCACGAAGGCCACCAGGCCGCCGACAGACAGCGCGCCGGCCAGCGTGGGCGCCAGGGTGGACAGAGCGGTGCGCACGGTGTCCACCTGGCCGCTGAGCTGGCCCATGCTGGCCTGCACGCGCTGCAGGCCGCTGGTGACCGTCTCAGCGCCTTGCAGGCCGATGCGGATGCCGATGTCGCTGGTGGCCATGCGCTGCCCTACCTCAAGGTGCTGACACGCGCAGCGGGGTGCTGAGCGGCCTGCTGTTCGTCACGCTCGCGCTCGCGCTGATCGGCCCACACTTCCAGCGTGGCGCGCTCAGCGGCCTGGATGCCGCGGAAGATGTCGGGCCGGGCTTCGCGCTCGATGTCCGGCTGCTCGTGCAGGTAAGCGCGCACGCCCGCATAGTCCAGGCCTGTGGCGCCTGCCATGCCGGTGCGCCACTGCGTTTGCACGCCCACCCAGCACGCCCAGGCCTGCACGTTGTCGGGCCAGAGGTAGGCCTCGCGCTCGGTTGGCGGCTGCTGCTCCAGCGCACCCAGGCCCGCCAGGGCTTCGGCCCAGGCGCTGCCAGGAGGTGGTGCGCTAGTTGTTGCATTTCGTGCGTGGGTTTCGGCCAATTCGCGGGCGAGCGCGGCTAGTTTTTTTCCTTCGCGCCCACCTCGCTCAGGTAGGTGCGAAAGGCCACCAGCGCCACGCCGGGGATCTTGCACAGCTGGCGCCAGGCGCTCTCGCTGAAGTCCAGCGGCTTGTCGTCGGCGCCGCGCACGCCGGCCCAGTCCTCGATGACCTCCAGCAGGAAGTCGGCCACGCTGGTCTCGCTGTTGTCGCCCAGCTTGGTCTTGATCTGGTCGGCATCGAGCCGGCGGCAGGTGAGGTGGAAGTCAAACGGCTGGTCGGTGCCGGCATCGTCTTTGATGGTGCCGCGCACTTTGAACTTGACCAGGTTGGAGACGACGATCTTGATTGACATTGAGGGTGCCCGATGTTTGGTGCCCGAGGGGTTGGGGAGCGCGGCGTGGCACGTTCGGGGCCGACGTGCCGACCGGTGCGGGGTACGCACCGGCCTGCCGCGCTGAAAGGTTCAGGCGGGGCTGCGGCCAGCCCCTGCGCACTCAGCTGTAGCTGATGGCTCGGCCCAGCATCGTGAGCGCGGCGTTGACCTGGTTGGCCTGGTTGCGGCTCAGTGTGGGCGCCTCGGCCACGCTCATGTAGCCGTAGCCGTACATCGTGCCGCCGCCAGACAGCACCAGCTTCAGCGCCACCTTGCTCAACGTGCGGCTGATGTCCAGCATGGTCTGGTACGTGGCGTTGGACGGGTCGTGACCCATGGTCAGCGTCATGCTCAGGGCGTTGAAGCCCGTGGGCACGTTGATGTCGTTGCGCTTGGCCAGCGGGCTGACCGTGGTAAAGCGTGCATCACCGCCCGAGGTGCTGATGTTCAGCACCTGGGGCACTGCCGACCAGGCCGAGAGCTCCTGGGTAGTGCCTGTGCCACTGCCAGCCGGGAAGAAGCTGGTGTTGCTGGTGTTCAGGCCTTGCAGGCTGAACGTGTTGGCGTCGATCACGGTGACCTTGTAGACCGTGTCCGTCGCGTCTTCCCAGCCTGAGGTGAACAGCACCTCGTCGCCGGTCACGTAGCCGTGAGCGGTGGAGGTGAGCACTGCCGGGTTGGCGTTGGTAGCTGCCGTGATGGTCTTGGCAGCGCCCAGGGTGTTGGAGAACTGGATCGAGCTGCCTTCGGGGAAGTAGTAAGCCATGATGGGCTCCTTTCGGGTGAGTCAGGGGATGTGGTGTTTTCAGAACGTGGCGGCGGCCACGCGCTGGCGAGCGTTGAAGATGAAGGTGGCGCAGACGGTGTTCTCACCATCAGCGTCGAAGTCGTAGGCCACGGACTGCGGCTGCAGCGCAATGACGGCACCGCCGAGCGTGGGGTCAGCCATGAGCCTGGCGTACACGTTGGACACCAGGGTGTCCACCGCCACGTCAGGCGCCTGGCCAGCGGCGGCGCGGGCGTAGCACTCCACACCCAGGCGCGTGTCCCAGGTGATGGGCTGGCTGCTGAGCACCGAGGCCTCCAGCACCTGGCTGTCCACCGGCCGCACCACCACGGCGGTGCTGCTGCTGGCAGACACCGGCCGCAGCCGCACGCGGCCGACGTTGGCCACCGCGGGGGCTGCGCTGAGCGCGGCCACCACGGCGCTGACGGCGGTGTTGATGATGCTCATGCGCGCTCCAGCAGCAGCAGGCTCACGCCTGTGCCATCCGGCTCGTGCGCGGCCACGGTGTAGGCCACCGCGTTGACGGTGACGGCCTGGCCCACCGGGTCAGCCGCCACGTCTGCCGTGCGCACTTGCAGGCTGGGCTGCGTGCCCGCCATGCCGACGCCCACGCTGCCCATGGCAAAGCCGTTGTCAAAGATCCCGCGCACCGCCTGGCCGGCCACGGTGGCATCCACCGCGAAGTCGGCAAAGAAGGGCGCGAGGTCTTCTGTGAACACGGCAGCACCTGGTGCGTCAGTGGCCTGCGGTCAATCAGACCGTGATGGCGTCCACCATGGTGGCGAAGGACTCGGCGTGGCGGATGGCCACGTCCACGTCCTGCAGGGCCACCACGCGCACGGTGCCGGAGGTGCTGTTGGTGTACGGGTCCACCATCAGGTCCAGCGTGCCCCACATGCCGATCAGCAGATCGGCAAAGTTGCCGAAGACGATGGCCGACAGGTTGGTGCCCGTGCCCTTGGTCAGGTTGGACGGCACGGCGTTGGTGACCGCTGCGCGGTAGCCGTTCAGCGGCGTGTCGCCACCTTCCCACACAAAGCCGTTCTGGCCGGCCGCCTTGGACGTGCCCTTGAGCTGGCCGCGCCCCTTGGCGTTGGTGAGGTAGCTCAGGGTGCCCACATCGGCGTTGGCCACGGACACGTCCGTCTCCAGCTCGACGATGTTGGCCCAGGTGGGCGCAGCGCCGTCGGTGCCGCCAGCCACGCTCGGGGTGATCAGCGTGAGCAGGCCGCTGGGCTGGTTGCTCAGGCCGGTGCCGTTGATGGCGGCTTGCTGGATGGCCAGGCCCAGCACGGTGGCCAGGTCTTGCTGCACCAGGGCTTCCACGTCCAGGCTGGACTGCAGCAGCAGCTTGCGGCTGATGTCCGTGTAGGCGCCCACCGTCTTTGGGCTCATGGTGACCTGGTCGAAGGTCTGCGAGCTTTCCGTGGGCGCGCCAGACTCGGCCACCCAGTAGGCGGTGCCAGCACCGCTGTGACGCGGAATGGCGATGTTGCCATTCAGGCCCGTCAGCATGCGCGTGCCCATGCCCATGATGACCATGGCGTTGCGCATCAGGCTGATGAAGTCGCCGGCCAGCAGGTCGGTGGCCACCAGGTTGCCGCCGGCCGATGCCGTGCCCACCACCAGGTCGCGCTTTTGCACGTCGTGCGGGACGAAGAACCCGCGGGCGGCCTTGCCGAGCTTGCTGCTCACGGCGTCAGAGCACTCGCGCTCAAAGGCGGCGGCGCGCTGCGCGGCGGCGTCAGACGGGTTGGCCAGCGCGTTGAGAGCACGCATCAAGCTGTAGCGCTTGACTTCGGTCTTGGTCATGCCCACGTCAGCCGTGCGCACGGGCGCGGTGGTGAGCTTGGCGATGGCTTCAGCCTGGAACTGCTCGGTGGTCAGGCCGCGCTGAATGGCGTCCATGGCCATCTCGGCGCCGCCGGGCAGGCCCTTGGCGATCTTGGAAATCTCTGCGGCGTGGTTGCGCGCTTCAACGGTGACATCAGACACGATGTGCTCCTTCGAGGATGGGGTTTTGGGTTCAGTGACGGCTGCCATTGCGGCGGCCGGGGGGTCTGCATCGGGGCCTGAATCCAGGCTGCGGCCGACGCCGACCGTGGGGTCAGCTGGCACGGACACCAGCGACACCTCGAAGGGCTCCCAGTCGTTGACGCGGTAGGTTTCCACACCGTCCCGCTCTTCAACCAGTTGCGCCTTGTGGATCATGTAGCCCACGCTCACGTTGCGGCGGATGCCGTCACGGACGTCGGTCCACACTTCCTCTGCGCGTGCACTCCTCCCGAAGCGCACGGTGGCACGGGCTACGCGGTCCGCGCCCACCTCGACAGATTCGATGACGCCGACCACGTCCCGGGAGTCGTGGTCGACCAGCAGATTGGCCCCGCTGCGCAGGCGCCCCTGGCGCATGGCGGTGGGCGTGATGTCCAGGATCTCGATGCCCCAGTAGCGCTCGTAGGGCGTCTCGCTGGCGAAGGCCAGCGTGGCGGTGCGCGCTTGCTCGTCGATGGCGGCGCGCTCCACCTGCAGGGCGCGCTCGGTGCGGCCCTTGGGCAGGGCGCGCTGGAGATTGGCTGGGAGCTTGCTCATGCGCCGCATGGTGCGGCGGTGCTTGTCAAGCGCGTAAGGCAAGCGGCTTGACAGTGCTCAATTCAGTGGCCGAGGAAGACCAGCTCCTCCTGCCGCTTCTTGCGCGGCCGGCGCGGACGCACGGGCACGAAGGGCACATCAAGCCAGGGCCGGTTGCTGAAGGCGCCACCGCCTGGCTGCACCACGGGCGGCGCCTGCACGGCCAGCAGGCCCAGCGAGGCCACGGCCAGCGGGGCGAAGCCGATGCCGTTGAGGGCGACGGCGCGGGGGGAGATCACGCGGCGCGGGCGACGGTGACGGTGCCGCCCGCCTCGGTGATGGTTTGCGTGATGCCGGCGGCCTGGCGCTGGGTGGCGCTGACGGTGAGCGGCTGGCCGGCCACCAGGCCGTGGATGGCGGCCAGGTCCAGTATGCGGGCCAGCTCGGTGGCGATGGCGGCGCGCACTGCGGTGGCGATGGCGTCGTCACCTGCAGCAGTGAGCGTGCGCGCGGCGGCCTGCCACACGGCGTTGGCGGTCTGCGCCTCAGTGAGCGCTGTACCGGTGACCACGTTTTGCGTGACCACGGCGCTGTTCACCAGTGACGACACCACGGCGGGGTAAATGGGCTGGTCAGTGGCTGACCAGTAGGGCGTGGCGTAGTCGTCGCTGTACAGCACGCCCGCGATGGCCACCACCTGGGGATCGTATTCCAGCTTCCAGCCGTTGCGCAGGAAGTAGGTGGCCCCAGTGAAGCCGCCCGGGATGGGGTCAAAGCCCGTCTGGCGCATGGCCAGCAGAAAGCGGGCGTTGTCCTCGCGCTCCACCCAGCGCACCCAGGCGCTGTAGACGTCCTCGCGGATGTCCAGCGCCGTCACCCCGGCGTTGACCGCGATGCGCTTGGTGACGCCGTTGAAGCTGACCTTCTCGGCCAGCGCCCACTCGGCGCCATGGGCGGCCCAGACAGCCAGGGTCACTGGTTGATTTCCTTCCAGGACAGCACGGCGCGCACGTTCAGCGTGCCGGTGGTGGCCGTGAGCGGCTTGGCCACGATGCTGAACACGAGCCGGTCCCCATACAGGCCGGTGGCCGTGCCGCCCGAGGTGTAAGTGCCGTGGGCGGTGGAGTTGTAGGGCGTGGTCAGCGCAGCGTCGGTGTAGAGCGCAATCTGGTTCAGGCCCACGGCCTTGGCGTACAGGGTCTGGCCGTTGATCTCGGTCATGCCCGCCACGCCCGCGATGCTGACGGGGTAGCCAGACTCGCGGATGGGCGACTGCATCTCGCTAAACGTCACCACGGCCGGGCTGGCCTTGGTGATGGCGCTGATGGTGCCAGTGACCGTGCCGCCGCTTTCGGCGTAGTTTTTGAACGAGCCGCCGGTCATGGACTTGTAGTCGGACACGAGCTCGCGGCTGATCTGGCCTTTCATGTACACGGCCACGGCATGGACGCCGCCCGAGTGATAGGTGCCCGCCGTGTCTTTGTCCACCGTGCAGCCTGGGTCCAGGTGCTCGACGTGCTGCCAGTTGGGCGAGCTCAACACGGGGTCGATGTAGACCTCCACCTCGCAGCGGGCATCGTTGCCGGCCTCGTCCCAGGCCAGCACGTTCAGGTGCGTGGGAAAGTACACCGAGCGGTTGGTGTGGTTGCCGATGGCCACGCGCGGCGACAACGAACCCACGTAGGCGTACTCCGCACCAGAGGCCACCAGCGCAGCCACGTCGATGGCCTTGCTGAAGGTGGCCAGCTTGTTGACGCCGAAGGTGGTGATGTCGAGGTCGGCCTCCGACAGCACCGAGCAGCACCACACCCGCATCTCGGACGACGACGCCGTGCCTGCCGTGTTGACCTGCGCGAAGCACAGCGGCAGCGAACCCGAGGTGGCATGCGGCTGGCCACCGTTGCCTTCGTGGTAATACTCGTGGCACACCACGCGCTGGCCTTGGTAGTAGGTGCCAAAGCGGATGCGGCCAGCGCCCAGCCACTGGATGTCAATCCAGAAGATGTTGTCGTCCGTCATGCTCAGCGTCATGCCGGACGGGCCGGTACCGTCCACCTTGTCCACGTTCCAGCTCGACTGCGGCACGTCATGGATCAAGGCCGGGGAACCGGAGCGGTCGCTGCGGATCTGGGCTCGCAGGACGCCATTGACCTGGGCAAACATGAAGCCGTTGTTGGCGTCAAAGTAGCCCCAGCGGCGGGTCAGGCCCGCCTTGCCTGCATCGCCAGAGGCCACGGTCATCACGGCCAGCTGCGAAATGCCCGGAAAGTAGTGGTGGTACACGTTGGAGGTAAACGCCGCCACGTCGCCACTGGCTGTGGTCAACGACAGCACCGCACAGTGCACCGTGTCGTTGTGCGTGATGGTGGCACCGCCCGTGCGCCGGCCGGCAAACATGCCGGGCAGCAGGCCTTCCTTGAACGTGTAGTCGCCCAGCACGGTGGCGCCGCTGACCCGCAGCTTGCCAAAGCTGTCGAGCTGCGGCTTGCCTTCAGCGAAGCGCGTGTAGAGCGCGCCGCTTTCGTCCACGGCCACCATGTAGTTGGGGTTGTCCTCGTCGGCCAGGTGCATGACCTGCGCCTGCACCGCCACGGCGCCCACCGTGTGCTCTTGCGTGAACAGGCGCTTGCCCGTGCTGTCGGGCGGGACGCGGACAAATGAGTCAATCGGCATGCTGTGCTCCTATCAGGCCACGTAGGCGCGGTCTTGCTCTGCCACCAGGCCGATGACGATGCCCTTGCTGCGGCTGATGATGCCTGTGGCCACCACCGGCTTGGCCACGCCCTTGTTGCCGGCCACCACCGTGACGGGCACGTCACCGCCGGGGCTGGTGAAGACCGAGCGGCCGCCCTGGGTGTTGGTGTCGTAGGCGAAGGTGAAGCCCTTGGTGGCCGCGTCGATGGTGCCCGCGATGGGGTTGCCATCCTTGTCGTTCACCGTGATGGCGGTGGCGGTGCCGTAGTCATCCGTGCCGGTCACCGAGTCGGTGATGTACATGCGGTAGTAGCCCGTGCTGCCGCTGGTGAGGAAGCTGTTGAACTGCAGCTGACCAGCGGCTGCGTAGTTGTACTGGCGCGCGACGCCGTTGTCGTCGATGAAGTAGACGTTGTTCAGGAAGTTGGGGTCGATGTTCTGGATGAACACGCCCTGACGGCAGAACAAGTCCGGGCCGACGAAGTACATCAAGTCGTTCTGGATCTTGCCAATCTTGGTGCCCGCGCTGTTGGTGACAGCACTGTTGATGTCGGTGCCCTGGCGCAGCAGGTACTGCACCTTGGTGTAGATCTCCTGCAGCGTGGCGCTGTTGCCCTCCACGATGATGCTGAAGGGGAAGTTGTCGCTGACGGTGTTGATGTCAATCGACTGCGCTACCGAGTAGTAGCTGACGTTGATGCCGGTGTAGGGCGCAACGCCGATGCCTGCGTCCGCCACCAGGGTGTTGAGGTCGTCCGCGTTGGACAGCAGCACGTTGACGGTGTAGGCGCCCGTGGCGGTCTGGCCGGTGTCGGCCAGGGTGGAGCTGGAGTAGGTCTTCTGCTCTTCGCGGGCGTAGGCCTTGAAGAATGCGCGCTTGTCGAAGGTGGTGGTCGTGGCGTCGGCGGCAATGTCGCCGTAGACCTGGATGCCTTCGTTCACCTCATCGGTGAAGGTGAAATTGGTCGGGCCGTCTGCGGCTGCGCGCTGGTAGTAAAGCTGCGCGCCTGTGCTCACCTCACCCAGAGACACGATGCCGACGTACTGGCGGGCCAGGAGGCCACCGGAGGTGTATTCGCTCCAGCCGCCGTCACGCAGCATCTGGCGCGTGGTGTCATTGGCCGGCTTCCAGCCGCTAAAAGACCCGCCGTCGGTGCCGAACTGGAACTGTCCCGATTTCGCGTCAATCGCGTACATGGGGAACGGAAACTTGTTGTAAGTGTCCGTTTCCCACAGCTTGATGAACTTGGAATACAGCGCCTGCAGCGTGACGCCGTCCTTGGCCACAAGGTTGCCGGCCGCCACCAGCGTGAACGTCTTGGCGGTTGTGTTGATGGTGATTTCGGTGCCGACGTTCAGGTTGTCGCCGTCGATGATCTTGGGCATGGCTTACTCCAGGGTGATGACGTAATTGCTGTTGGCCAGCACAGTGTTGTCGTGCAGCCGCTTTTCGACGTTCATGGTCTCGCCATTGGCGAAGGTGATGACCTCGGCGGTCTCGTCGACGCGCTCGCCCAGGTGCTTCTTGTCTGTGGAGTCCACGACGGTTTTCATGGGGTGTAGTTCCTGTCGACCACCTGCGCCACCGGCAGCGAGGCGTTGCCGTTCTCCAGCAGGTAGGCGCGCACGATGTAGGGCACGTACCCGGCCTTGTAGACGGCCACGTCCACGTTGACGCCTGCGCTGTAGGTGTAGCTGTAGGCGAAGCTGGTGACGGGGTTGGTGGCGCCGTCGTTGATGGCCAGCACGGTGTCAGTGCCGGCCGTCAGGATGACCACATCCGAGCCGCTGACGATGTTGGTGATGGTCAGCGTCTTCTGCCCCGCCACCACCGTGACGGTCGCCCCTGCGGTGCGCACGCTGATGGCGCTGTCGCTGTTGATCGTGACGTTGCCGCTGGCGATGTTGACGTAGACCGCCTCGTTGCCGGTGCTGCCGTTGCTCGCGGCGTAGCCGCTGAAAGTCAGGCCATTGAGCGTGTGCGTGGTGCCACCCGTAATCTCAATCGCGTGGCCGGTGCCGTCCGAGATGAAGCTGGTGTTGCTGAG
>JACCEC011090151.1_pt1 | contig 15861 bp, 17 predicted proteins | sample 7450121 | NCBI WGS metagenome assembly JACCEC01 (sample SAMN15323455, study PRJNA562643) | freshwater metagenome | isolation source: river surface water | place: USA:Blue River Watershed | collected 2017-08-18 | reverse complement strand
GAAGCCGCTATCATGTTGTCATGCGCATCGTCCTCCTCACCGGCATCTCGGGCTCGGGTAAATCCGTCGGCCTCAACGCACTCGAAGATACGGGTTATTTTTGCGTTGACAATCTGCCGCCCTCCTTGCTGCGAGCATTGGTGGCTACCCGCATTACCGAAGGTGCGCAAAATCTGGCCGTCGCGGTGGATGCCCGCAGCGCTTCTTCGCTGACCGATCTACCGGACGATGTACTGTGGCTCAAAGAGCAGGGACATCATGTGGACGTGATTTTTCTGACTGCCAAAACCGAGTCACTGATCAATCGCTTCTCCGAAACGCGCCGCAGCCATCCGTTATCGCACCGCATTGCACCGCATGACCAGCCAGCCGACATGCCGACGCTGGTGGAATGCATTCGACAGGAACGCGAAATGCTCTCGAGTATCGAGGGCATTGGTCATCTGATCGATACCTCCGGACTGTCGGCCAATCAGCTGCGCCAGTGGATACGTGATTTGCTGCAGACGGATCAGGGCAAGTCCTTGTCACTGCTGTTCGAATCTTTTGCGTTCAAATTCGGCGTGCCGCTCGATGCGGATCTGGTCTTTGATGTCCGCGTGGTGCCAAATCCGTTTTATGACAAGCAGCTGCGTCCGCTGACGGGTCGCGATCAGCCTGTGATCGATTTCCTGCAAGCGCAGCCGGATGCGATGCACTTGATGACGGATATTCAATCCTTTGTCGAAAAATGGCTACCCGCTTTCGAACGCGACAATCGCAGCTATCTGACGGTGGCGATTGGCTGCACGGGGGGTCAGCACCGTTCGGTGTTCATGGTGGAACAACTGGCGACGCATTTCCGAGACCGGGCGCGCGTGCTGGTACGTCACCGCGAGCTGGGTCAGTAAATCCACACGGCGAGCGCGAGATGAGTGATACAGCCTGGTTGCCGCTTTTTCCTCTGAAAACCGTTTTGTTTCCCGGCGGTGTGCTGCCCTTGCGTGTATTCGAAACCCGCTACGTGGACATGGTGCGCGCGTGCATGAAAACCGAATCGCCCTTTGGTGTCGTCGCGATTCGCAGTGGCGTCGAGGTCGGCATGGCCGCTGAACCGTACACAGTCGGCACGCATGCGCATATCGTCGAATGGGACATGCCGGAGCTGGGCGTCCTGCTACTGCAAACACGGGGTGGCACGCGCTTTCGCATCCTTGAAACCCGAGTGCAAAACAATCAGCTGCTCGAGGCGCGTACGGAAGCGCTGCCATCTGACGAAATAAACACGACCGAGTACAGTGAAAGCGCGCTGGCTGTGTGCAGCCGTGTACTGCGTGTGGTGATGGATGAACTGCTGGAGCGCGCGAGCGCGGAAGCGGGCCGTGACTTCGTTAATCCCTTTCCTGAACCACACCAGCTTGACCATGCCGGATGGGTCGCGAACCGCTGGTGTGAAATGCTGCCAATTGACCACGATGAAAAGCAGTCACTGCTGGAAATCACCGATGACAGCGAGCGCATCCTGCGTGTAGAAGCCTATCTGCAGCAAAACGGCGTTCTGTAGTTGTACGCAGGATTCAACGGTCTGTCGTCGCACTGACTGTCGCCAGCAGTTTGCGCACCGGAGAGGGCAATGCGGCCTCGCCGATTTGTGCCAGCGCACGCCACTGATAATCCGACTGCGCCGCCATGACATGGCGCTGCATCAACCTAACCTGGACAGGCATGACCGAGAGACGGTAATGCGTGAAGCCGTGGACGAAACGGCTGAGCATCGTGATGTCATCAATGTCACCGAACGCCGACAGGGCTAGCGCGAGCTGTTCATGAAGATCGACATCTGAATCGCCTGAGGACAATCGATTGAGTTCGGGCAGCGACAGCAAGCCTCCCCAGATGCCTTCGGGCGGACGCTGTTCCATCAGTATCTCGCCTTCATGCACGACCACCAGCATCACGGTGGATTTTTCCGGTATCGCTTTTTTGGGTTTGCGCGCAGGCAGTTCCGAGGTGCGGCCTGAAGCATGCGCAACACAGCGTGACTGCATGGGACAGCGCTCGCAGGCGGGCCGCGTGCGCGTGCACAGTGTTGCGCCGAGATCCATCAGTCCTTGTGTGTACGCTTCGATGTCTCGCGCCGGCAGCAGTGTCTCGGCACGTTGCCATAGGTCGCGTTCCACGGCGACCTGCCCGGGAAATCCTTCGATGCCGAATACCCGACAAAACACCCGCTTGACGTTGCCATCCAGGATGGCCGCTCGCGCGCCATAGGCAAAGGCAGCAATGGCAGCGGCGGTTGATTTGCCAATGCCGGGAAGCGAGGCGAGCGTCTCGGGATCGGGCGGAAACTTGCCGGCATGCTGCGCAACAATCTGCTGCGCGCAGCGATGCAGATTACGTGCGCGGGTGTAGTAACCGAGACCACTCCAGTGCGCCATTACGTCCTCTGTCGGCGCAGCAGCCAGTGCGGCGACATCGGGAAAGCGCTCAAGGAATCGCGCGTAATACGGAATCACCGTAGCGACCTGGGTTTGCTGCAGCATGATTTCAGAAAGCCAGATGCGATACGCATCGCGCGTACCTTGCCATGGCAGTTGATGACGGCCGTGCTGCTTTTGCCAAGCGATCAGCGCTTCGGCAAAGCGGGTGTCTTGCGGGGGGGATTTTTTGACGATACGTTTCATGAGGGTCGTATGCTCTAGCGCTGACAGCGTGCGCAGTAGAACGTGGAACGCTGGCCCTGCACGATACGTCGCACCGGTGCATCGCAGTGACGGCAAGCGTCGCTTTCGCGGTCGTAGACAAAATAGTTCTGCTGAAAATAACCCGACTGTCCATCGGCACCAATAAAGTCGCGCAGCGAGCTGCCGCCTTGTTCGATAGCAGCAGCGAGCACACGACGAATAGCGATCGCGAGCTTTTCATAGCGCGCGAGAGAAATGCGTCGCGCTGCGGTGTTCGGATGAATGCCGGATTCGAAAAGACTTTCGCATGCATAGATATTGCCGACCCCGACCACGATGTCGCCGGCCAGCAGCACTTGTTTGATCGCCGCGCTGCGATTGCGCGTCTGACGATGCAGCAGCACGGCCAGATTGTCGGACGTGAGCGGCTCGACACCCAGACTGCGCAGCAACACATGCGACTCGATATCACCCTCGGCTTGTGCATGCCATAGCACCGCACCGAAGCGGCGCGGATCGGTTAGGCGCATGAGTTGCTCGCCCAGCAGCAAATCGAAATGATCATGTTTTTGCGGTGGATGATCTGCCGGCAGCATGCGCAGATGGCCGGACATGCCCAAATGAATGATCAGCGTGCCGTGCGAGAAGTGAATCAGGAGATATTTGCCGCGCCGCCCGGTCGATACGACAACTTGGCCCGTGAGCAGCTTGTCGAGACCCACAGGAAAAGGCCAGCGCAAACCATTGCGACGCTGGACCACGCCGGTGATGCGACGGCCCTCAAGGAAAGGCGCGATACCGCGGCGGGTGACTTCGACTTCGGGTAATTCTGGCATTGGGGAGACGCTGAATAAATCCACATTTGATGGCGAGCCAGCATAGCTGTGCGACGCGGGGATCAGCTAATTCATGGCGTTATCACGGTTATTAGCTGAAAAACTTTCTTATTTTGTTTAACCACTGCTTCTTTAGCGCTTATTGCCTTTTTACATACGACTCACCGTTCCGGCAAGCCTTGCGGGAGATTGTCAAAAACACAGTTTCGGGTCGACGCGGCGGTTTTTACTTTCGTCGTAAAATCAACGTCCCACACCAAGCCCCCGCGGGCAACCCACAGGACAGTGCCTTGAAAAATTTTGCAGCCATTCTAACGCTCTCGGCATTACTTGCCTCGGGCAGCGTCGCACACGCGGCACCCGATACACCCAACAATACGGATGGCTTGCCACTGATCTCGCTGTCCGAGGATCTGATGCTCAAGTATCTGTCGGCCGAGCTGGCATTTCAGCGGGGTCAGGCCGCCGGCGCGCACTTGGCGATGATGTCACTGGCCCGTTCAACCGGCGATCCGCGGCTGGCGCGGCGCGCGACCGAGATGGCGATTGCAGCGTCGAGTTCGGCTGATGCACTCAAAGGCGCCAAGTTATGGCGCGAGTTGGCGCCGCGTTCGGATGAGGCCTTTCAGGTGTTACTGGGTCTTCAACTGAACAACAATCGTCTGGATGAAGCCAAACAGGCGCTGGCGCAGCAACTGGCCGCCAGCACACCCGACCAGCTGCCCGCAGTGATTGCGACCATGCAGCGCAATCTCTCACGCATGTCCGACAAGTCGAAAGCGGCCGCTTTGCTGCGCGAACTACTCGAACCTTATCGCGGCTCTGTCGACGCGCATCTGGCGATTGCGCAGTTTTCTATGGTGTCGGGCGATCGTGCCGGTGCGCTGCGCGCAGCACGCGAAGCGCTGGTCAGATTTCCGAAATCTGAGATCGCTGCATTGGTAGTGGCTCAGATCGAGGACAAGGCCGAGGCGGCTCGCGTACTGACTGAATTCCTGCAAAAAAATCCCACATCTCGCGAAGTCCGTCTGGCCCACGCCCGTATGTTGTACGAGCAATCGAAACTTGCCGAGGCAAAAAAAGAATTCAAGATTCTCATTGAGCAGAAAAAAGATGACCAGACCGCATTGTTTGCACTGGGTCTTCTGTCGGTACAAGCCAATGAGCTTGCGGATGCCGAAAAATATCTGTCTGCCTACATCGACACACTTGGCGGTCAGCCCGATCGGGAGCGTGATGCGACGCAGGCCTTGATGTTGCTCGCTCAGATGGCTGAGGACCGCAATGATGTGGCGGGTGCCTTGAGATGGCTGGAGATGGCAGACACATTGACACACCAAGGCTCGGTGACTGCGATACTCAAGCGCGCGCAACTGCAGTCAAAAACCGGCAAAGTCGACGCTGGTCGTCAACTTCTGGCCGAAGCTGATGCCGACAGTGATGATGACCGCGTAAGGCTGATCATTGTCGATGCACAGATTCTGCGCGATGCTGGCCGTCTGTCCGAAGCCATCAAGGTAGTCGAAGATGCGCTGGAGAGCCTGCCGGGCAATATTGATCTGTTGTACGAATACGCGATGCTGGTCGAGAAAAACCGCGAGTTCGAGACCATGGAAAAAGCACTGCGCAAAATCATCCAGATTGCGCCCGACAATCCACAAGCCTATAACGCGCTGGGCTACTCTTTCGCGGAACGCAATATCCGTTTGCCCGAAGCCTATGACCTCATCAAGGTCGCACTGGCGCTCGCGCCAGATGATGCTTTCATCATCGATAGCATGGGATGGGTGGAATTCCGCATGGGCCGGCTGGAAAAAGCCGAAGAGCTTCTGCGCCGCGCATATGGACTGCGACCCGACCCGGAAATCGCTGTCCATCTCGGTGAAGTTTTATGGTTGCTTGGTCGCGAAGATGAGGCGAAAAAGCTCTGGCGCTATGCCAACGGCAAAGATCCAAAGAATGAGTCTTTGAAAGGCACGCTTGAGAGATTCCAGGTGAAACTCTAATCAGTCATCCGATGCGGCGACTCTTTCTTCTGGCATGCGTGTCTCTTGCCGCTTGTACGACATTGCCTGAGGGCCCACTCAGCGAGCGCAATTACCAAAGCGCGATCACGGTGGGCGGTCGCTTGTCGGTGCGCTACCAGCAAGGCGGCCAGCCACAATCCCTCCAGGGCAAATTCCGCTGGCAACAGCAAGGTGAGCAGACAAATATTACGCTGTACTCACCGCTCGGACAGACGATTGCGACCATTCAGATCACACCGGGATTGGCGGTGATGACGCAATCCGACGGTGAAAAAAAACAAGCGCCCAATGTCACTGCACTGACGCAAGAAGTACTTGGCTGGCCGATGCCTGTGGATGGGCTGCGCTACTGGCTGCAAGGCTTCGTACAAAACGCCAATGGCAAACTGGACATGGCTTCGCCAGAAAGCACGCCTAGTTTTCAGAGCGATGGTTGGCGCGTGCGCTATGTGAGTTGGCAGCGCAATGCGAGAATTCAGTATCCCAAGCGTTTCGATATGGAGCGCACCACGGCAGAAGCCGGCGATATCGTCTTGCGGCTTGTGATCGATGACTGGAACGACCGCTAGCCACATGAGGTATTTGCACGACTGTCGCGCGCCCGCCAAGCTCAACTTGTTTCTGCACGTCGTCGGTCAGCGTGATGATGGCTATCATTTGCTGCAATCGGTGTTTCAGCTGATCGATCTGTCAGATGTGCTGCATTTTGATCTGCGCGACGATGAAGCCATCGTGCGCGTGACGGACGTGCCCGACGTGCCCGCCAGCGATGATCTGATCGTGCGTGCGGCACAACTGCTGGCTGACGCCATGGCCCAGCGCGGGCGCAAGCCAGCAGGAGTGAACATCGCCATCGAAAAACACATTCCCATGGGTGGCGGTTTGGGCGGCGGATCCTCGGATGCAGCCACAACCTTGATGGCGCTCAATTACCTCTGGCAGGCCGGTATGACGCGCAACGATCTGATGGCACTGGGCTTGCAGCTCGGCGCCGATGTGCCTTTCTTCCTGCTGGGTGAAAATGCCTTCGTCGAAGGCATAGGCGAACAGCTCACGGCGGTACCCACACCGACCGCCTGGTTTGTGGTGATACACCCCGGCATTTCGGTGCCTACGCCCTTGATTTTCAGGGCACCCGAATTGACACGCAACACCAAAGCGGTCAGAATAGCGGACTTTTCTGCGAGCCCCTTGGGCTTCGGAAGGAACGATTTGCAAGCAGTAGCCGCCCGGGCTTTTCCTCCTGTTGCAGACGCCGTTGAATGGCTGTCCGGCTTTGGTGAGGCCCGCATGACCGGCTCAGGCGCCTGTGTTTTCGCTGCCTTCGCCTCGGAATCCGAGGCAGACGCCGTGCTCCAGAGTGTGCCCGCCGCGTGGCGTGGCTGGAAGGCGCGTTCGCTGGCAGCACACCCGATGGTCGATCTGCTGCAGTCGTAATCAGGAATTCGTCCTGGCGCGTTGTCGCCGGACTCAGGGTTGTGTAGGGGAATCGCCAAGTTGGTTAAGGCACTGGATTTTGATTCCAGCATTCCAAGGTTCGAATCCTTGTTCCCCTGCCATTTAATTGGTCTGCCACTGCAAATGTACGGTAGGCAGGCTCGCAAAAGCCACCCAATTCGACGAAGCCGCCAGTGCCGGAATCAGTACCCGGTCGTGGCGGCTTTTCAAACTGTTAACAGACTGTAGTCAGGGATCCCATGTCGCAAGAGAACCTGATGGTTTTTACCGGAAACGCCAATCCGGCACTTGCTGATGGCGTTGCGCTCCAGCTGGGCATCCCACTGGGCAAGGCAGTGGTGTCGCGGTTTTCGGACGGCGAGATCGTGGTCGAGATCAACGAGAACGTTCGCGGCAAGGACGTCTATGTCCTGCAATCGACCTGTGCGCCGACCAATGATCACCTGATGGAAATCATGCTGATGGTCGATGCGCTCAAGCGCTCTTCCGCTGGCCGGATTACCGCTGTTCTGCCTTATTACGGCTATTCACGGCAAGATCGCCGCCCGCGCTCTGCACGCGTTGCGATCTCGGCCAAAGTGGTGGCCAATATGCTGCAGGAAGCAGGCGTGGACCGTGTGCTGATCATGGATCTGCATGCGGATCAGATCCAAGGATTTTTTGATATCCCTGTCGATAACATTTACGCCTCGCCCATCCTGCTGTCGGACTTGGTGGAAAAGCATTACGACGACTTGCTGGTGGTGTCGCCCGATGTCGGCGGCGTTGTCCGCGCAAGAGCGCTGGCCAAGCGCCTCAATTGCGATCTGGCGATTATTGACAAGCGCCGGCCGAAAGCCAATGTGTCGGAAGTGATGAACATCATTGGTGAAGTCGAAGGCCGCAACTGCGTGATCATGGATGACATGGTCGATACCGCTGGCACGCTGACCAAGGCGGCAGAGGTATTGAAAGAGCGCGGCGCAAAAAAAGTGATTGCTTATTGTACGCATGCAGTGTTGTCGGGCCCGGCGATTGACAGGATTGCGAAATCGCCACTGGATGAACTGGTCGTCACCGATACGATACCGCTGAGCGATGAAGCAAAAGGCTGCAAGAAAATCCGTCAGCTCTCATGCGCTGCACTGCTGGCCGAGACGATCCGGCGCATCAGCAAGGGTGACTCAGTGATGTCGCTGTTTGCCGAGGATGAGGCAGCCGGCTGAATTTGATTTGGGCAAGCATGCAATGTTTGTCTTTTTCCAGTCCCCTGGTCGCGGGGGACTTAACACCAAGGGCGATTAGCCCATAACAGGAGTTCACATGAAAGTTGTCGCATTTCCACGCACTGAGCAGGGGTCCGGAGCGAGCCGCCGCCTGCGCAGAGCTGGCCATACCCCTGGCATCATCTACGGTGGCTCAGCTGCACCGGTCAACGTGTCACTTGACCACAATGCGCTGTTCCACGCACTGAAAAAAGAAGCCTTTCACTCGTCGATTCTCGACATGGAAGTCGATGGCAAATCCGAGAAAGTGCTGCTGCGTGATTTCCAGATGCACGCGTTCAAGCCTCTGGTATTGCATGCTGATTTTCAGCGCGTGGACCCGAACCAGAAGATTCACATGAAGGTGCCGCTGCATTTCATCAACGCCGATATCGCACCTGCCATCAAGCTCTCCGGCGGCATTATCAGCCACGTCATGAACGAGATCGATATCAGCTGCTTGCCTAAAGATCTGCCCGCATTCGTGGAAGTTGATCTGTCGAACATGCAGGTAAACACCTCGTTCCACGTCGCCGATCTGAAACTGCCTGCTGGCGTGGTGGCTGTGCATGCCAAAGACAACCCCACGATCGCAACCGCGACGGTTCCCGGTGGCAGCAAGGCCGATGAACCTGCTGCTGCGCCTGAAGAAAAGAAGTAATGGTCTAAGCCATCAGGCAAAAAAGCCCGTCCGTGCGACGGGCTTTTTTTCGGCTGGCGCGATGACGGCGGACTGTATCGCGGCTTGTCGGATAATCGCCTTGCACACCACTCAATCAATACCCATATGTCCATACGTCTGATCGTCGGGCTGGGCAATCCCGGCGCTGAATATGAAGCTACCCGCCATAACGCCGGGTTCTGGCTGGTCGATCGCCTGGCGTCTGGCCAATTGCGGCGGGAAACGCGGTTTAATGCGCTGGCCGCGAAAATCCGTATGGCGGGCGAGGAAGTCTGGTTGCTGGAGCCGCAGACATTCATGAACCGCTCTGGCCAATCCGTTGGTGCGCTGGCGCGTTTTTACAAAATTGCCCCTGAAGCCATTCTGGTCGTCCATGATGAACTGGATCTCAAGCCGGGTATCGCAAAAATAAAAAAGGGGGGCTCGTCCGGCGGGCATAACGGGCTCAAGGACATCACCGCCGCACTCGGCACACAGGATTACTGGCGCCTGCGCATCGGCATTGGTCACCCGCGCGAGCTGCAATTGCAACAGCCCGTCGTCGACTTCGTGCTGCATCGCCCGCGCAAGGAAGAGCAATCGCTGATCGATGACAGCATCGACAAAAGTCTGTCTGTGATTCCGCTGCTCTGCGAGGGCAGATTCGAACAGGCGATGATGGAACTGCATACCGACAAAAAGTCGGCATAGTGGGCATGAATTCCGCTCCTGGCGGTCCGCTTGGTTGTTACCAGCCCTTCGAATAATCGACTCGGCGCTCACTCGGGGCAGAGTCGATTAAAAACCATTGGAAACTTTCAGGCACAAAAACGGCCGCCTGATATTTGAGTTGTCTGCCTGCTGTAATGCATGGCTGGACAGGTTCTGCATGCATCGCGGATTTTTTCGACTTCTCCCTAATTCAGATCAATGGCATTCCGCCGCTGCAATGAAACAATAGCTTCAACGCCATAGTATTAAGCGTTTATGGTTCGGATACTCCGGTAGTCGCCCAGCACATTAATGGGGGGAACAATTCAAGAATATTTCCATGGATTAAAAGTAATTTACGAAGATCCATAAAAATCAGCAACTTGGATTATTTTTACAAAAAAGGCAATTATTAATACTTTTTTGATAATGGCTCACCTATAATGCGCGCACTGGCCACAACAATGTCCGATACGTTGTGTGTTGAATGAAACTTCACTTGATGGGGATTGAAATGACGAGCTACAAGGAACTGCAGGGTCAGATTGAGAAACTGCAAAAGGAAGCTGAACTGGCCAGAAAAAATGAGCTGGCTAATGCGATTGCAGATATTCACGCCAAAATGAAGGAATACAACCTTTCAGCGGAGGATTTGGGGCTTGGCGGCAAGAGAAAACCCATGAAAATGGTTCGCCGCCCGGTGGCACCCAAGTATCGCAATAACATCACTGGCGAAACCTGGAGCGGACGCGGAAAGCCACCGAAATGGATGGCCGGTCGGGACAAAGCCCAATTCCGCATTCAGGGCGTATGAAATCCTGCGCTCAGGTGAGCACAACAGCTAGCCGCCTCAGGGCGGCTTTTTTACGTCCGACCGCTGCCTCGGAATGCCATTCCCGGAAAAAACCGAGCCCGTTTTCGATGGCTGAATGCGGTTGATAGGTGCTGATCAAGCAGCTTTCTCTGGCAGAAACGGCGCCACTGCCGCCCGCAGCAGAATACGCACATCGGTCAGCAAACTCTGGCTTTCGATATAGCGCTTGGCGTATTCGAGCCTCATGGGCAGCACCTGTTCAACATAGGCTTCCTCCAGCGCCTCGCCCTCGAGGCTGGCCAGCATTTTTTGCTCATGGCGAAATTCAATGGAAGCCAGATCGACGAGCCCGGGTTTGACCGACAAAACGAGTTTGCGCATCGCTGTTGGGTAGCAACCTACGTAACGCGGCAATTCAGCGCGCGGCCCAACCATGGACAAGTCACCGCGCAACACCGTCAGCAGCAAGGGCCAACGGCCAATACCAAGTCGGCGCAATACAGCGCCGATCCGCGTCACCTCCTCACCCTGACAGCCGCCTACGGTCTCCATCGCATCGGGCTCGGCGTTCGCCGTGCGGAATTCCCAGACCTTGACCATGCGGCCATTGCGGCCGACACGGTGCGAGCGCGTCATGATGGGGCCCGGTGAATCCAGACGAATCAGTACCGCAATCAGCACAGCCAGTGGCAAAGCCATCAACAAGAGCACGAGCGCAACAACAACATCAACAACGCGTTTCATCCGATTCCTTTCACAACAGCTATTTGTCTCGCCGGGTGCCGCAGTGTAAACAATTTTTACTATGTACCGGCTGCGGTCTCATCGGTGGCTGGCTTGGTTACAATAGCGGCTTTCGCACCGTGCTCAGTTCGAGCCCTTCATACCGTCCGAACCTGCACCCGCTTCGCGCCATCCCAACGTTTCAGGATCCTCTCCATGAGTCTCAAATGCGGCATCGTTGGTCTGCCCAACGTCGGCAAGTCCACGCTTTTCAATGCACTGACCAAGGCCGGCATCCCGGCCGAGAATTACCCCTTCTGCACCATCGAGCCCAATGTCGGCGTGGTCGAGGTACCCGATCCGCGGCTGGCCCAGCTGGCCGAGATCGTCAAACCGGAACGCATCCTGGCTGCCACGGTCGAATTCGTCGATATCGCGGGACTGGTGGCAGGTGCTTCCAAAGGGGAAGGTCTGGGTAATCAGTTTCTCGCGCACATTCGCGAAACCGATGCGATCGTCAATGTCGTGCGCTGCTTTGAAGATGCGAATGTCGTGCACGTTGCCGGCAAAGTGAGCCCGCTGGACGATATTGCCGTGATCCAGACGGAACTCGCCCTCGCAGACCTGACGACCGTCGAAAAAACCGTGCAGCGCGAAACCAAAAAAGCGCGCTCGGGTGACAAGGAAGCTGCGGCTCTGGTGAGCCTGCTGGAAAAAGTGCAGGTGCAGCTGAATGACGCCAAACCAGTGCGCGCGATGGGTCTGGACAAAGAGCAAATGGCGCTGCTCAAGCCGCTCTGCCTGATCACCGCCAAACCCGCGATGTATGTGGCCAATGTGTCGGACACGGGCTTTAACAATAATCCGCTGCTGGATCAATTGACCGAATACGCCCATAGTCAGCACGCCCCCATCGTCGCCATTTGCGCTGCCATCGAAGCCGAGATTGCCGACCTCGACGACGAAGACAAAGGTGCCTTCCTGGCCGACATGGGCATGGAAGAACCAGGCCTGAATCGCCTCATCCGCGCAGCTTTCGGACTGCTCGGCCTGCAGACCTATTTCACCGCCGGTGTGAAAGAAGTACGCGCCTGGACCATACACAAGGGCGACAGCGCGCCCCAGGCCGCCGGTGTCATTCACACCGACTTTGAACGCGGCTTCATTCGCGCACAGACCATCGCGTTTGATGACTACATCGCTTTCAAAGGCGAGCAGGGCGCCAAAGAGGCCGGCAAGATGCGCGCCGAAGGCAAGGAATACATCGTCAAGGATGGGGATGTGCTGAACTTCTTGTTCAACGTCTGAACTACCGCACCCTTACTGAGAGCCTGTCCCATTAGGCCGCTAGCGGCGTTGGCAGTACCTTGCCGTACGTCTGTACTGTCTGCGGTACTGCCGCCTTGCCATCGACCTAATGGGACAGGCTCTAAGTCGGCCGAGGGAATGAATCCATGAAGGTGGTGACAATCAACGGTTATCAGGCGGTCATCGCTTTCGACGCGGATACCCAGGTGTTCCGGGGAGAGTTCGCGGGGCTCAACGGCGGCGCCGACTTCTATGCAAAGGATGTTGATGCCCTTCACCGCGAGGGTGCGATCTCGCTGCGAGTCTTCCTTGAAGCCTGCGCCGAGGATGGCGTCGATCCACGCAGACTCAGGCGGTCGACGCCTTCATGATCAGGCGCTGATATTTCGCCTCTAGCGCCTCACGACTTTCGGTGTGAGCGGGGTCGATGGGAATGCACGCCACGGGGCAGACTTGCTGACATTGCGGTTCGTTGAAGTGTCCGACGCACTCGGTGCATTTGTCGGGATGGATCTGATAGATCAGCGGCCCCATGAAGATGGCCTCGTTCGGGCATTCCGGCTCACAGACGTCGCAGTTGATGCAATCGTCGGTAATCATCAGCGCCATGATCTTCTTTCAGGCTTCAATTCGTTCCGGCGGCTTTATCTGCCTCGATTTTTTTCAGCAGCCATTTTTCGACTGAAGGAAAAACGAATTTCGATACATCGCCGCCCAGAACGGCAATCTCACGAACGATGGTACCGGAAATAAATTGATATTGATCAGAGGGTGTCAGGAACAAGGTCTCGACGTCCGGCAATAAATAGCGGTTCATGCCCGCCATCTGAAATTCATATTCGAAGTCAGACACAGCGCGCAGACCGCGCACGATCACACGCGCATCATGACGACGAACAAAATCCTTGAGCAAGCCGGAAAAACCCTCGACCACCACATTCGGATAATGACCCAGAACTTCACGCGCAATATCGAGCCGCTCATCCAGTGAGAAGAAGGGGCGCTTGGCCTTGCTGTCTGCGACGCCTACCACCAGCCGGTCAAACAAACCCGAGGCACGACGCACCAAGTCTTCATGACCGCGCGTGAGCGGATCAAAGGTTCCGGGGTAAACAGCTGCAACCATGACGAGGCCCTCTGACGGTGAAGCCGCGGGCAGTTTTATTGCCCGGCAGAATACGAAGAACGCGAATTATGCACCAAGCAAGGCCTGATGAAACAAAACCGGAAACTTTCGTCGCTGACCAAGTGCCCCCCGCGCTTTTTCAGGTCGCCGCATCGCATGGCTGTGCTGGCTCGCCATAAAACGCGACTCAGTTCAGCCCCTCCCTAATTGAATCCCGTGTCATCCGGAGCGAACAGGCCAAAATGCACCGTACCCGCCTTGTCGAGACGAACTACTTTCCAGGCGCTCATCCAATCGTCCGTATCCGGGCCAGTAAACGGCTGATCGGATTCAGCATAGACCAGCCCACCGGGCTCAAGCAAGTCCCGACACCGAGGCAACAAGGCCGGTAACCGCTGCTCCGAATACGGTGGATCAAGAAAGATGAGGTGGAATTTCTGGGTCTGGCGCGTGATCACCTGCGCGGCATCGCCACGCTGTATCTGCACGTTACTGGCCGAAAGCTTGTCGCGCGTGGCCTCCAGCCTTTGCACCGCCCGAGCGTCGGATTCCACCAGCAGAACGCGCTCGGCACCACGACTGGCTGCCTCAAACCCCAGCGCACCTGTCCCCGCAAAGAGATCCAGGCAGCATCGTCCGCGCCAGCTGCGTTGCTGCAGATGCTCGAGCCAGTTAAAGACCGTTTCGCGTACCCGATCAGGCGTGGGACGCAATCCTTCGACATCGGGCACGGGCAAGGGGGTGCGCTTCCATTGCCCGGCAATGATGCGCACCTGCCGGGGAACGGCGGGCCTGCGACTCATGAGGGATTACTTTTCACCACCGACCACAACCGTGACCAGATTCTCCATCACCAGCTTGCGCGCGAAGGCGGCACGTATGTCAGCGATGGTGACTTTTTCGACGCGCGCAGTCCAGGTATCGAGGTAGTCGAGCGGCATTTGATGGAAGCCGATCGCCGCCATGTTATCCAGAATTTTTCGGTTGTTATCGATTCGCAGGGGAAAGCCGCCGATCAGATTGTCTTTGGCTGCTTTCAGTTCGGCTTCGGTGGGGCCGTCACGCAAATACGTTGCAATCGTGTCGCGCACGACTTTGAGTGCCTCTTCCGATTGATCCTTGCGGGTCTGCAAACCCGCCTGATACGGTCCGGGCTGGGCCATTGCACTGAAGTAGCTGTAGGCGCTGTAAGCGAGGCCGCGTTTCTCGCGAACTTCACGCGTCAGGCGTGAAACAAAACCACCGCCGCCAAGGATGTAATTACCCACCGTCAGCGCAAAGAAATCCGGATCGCTGCGCGCCAGGGCGGGTGTGCCGATCAAGATATGCGCCTGTGTTGCAGCATGGGGAATACGCTGCTCGCTGCCAACCGGCTTGGCGACTGCGGACATCTCAGGCAAGGGCTCGCCCTGCGGCAAACGACGAGTGAGCTCCAGCGCAATAGCCTGCGCCTCTTCGCGAGTGATATCACCAATCATCGCCACCACGGCGCGGTTGGCGACATAGTGTTTGGCATGAAAGCTCAGCAAGTCTTCTCGCGTGATGGCTTCTATGGATTCAACCGTCGCCTCCACGCCATAGGGATGGTCGCCATAAGCCAAACGCCAGAAAGCTTTGCTGGCAATGGATTCCGGCTTGGTCAGTGATTCGCGTATGCCTGCAATGGTGCGCGCTTTATCGCGCGCAACAAATTCAGCGGGCATCGCCGGTTGAGCGAGCAGGCGGGCCAACAGACGAACTGCTTGCTCACGTTCTGCCTTGGAGGAAAGTGTGCGTATCGCCATGCCCGACCGGTCAGTGCCGGCACCACCACCGCGCTGCGCGGCGATGTCGGCAATGGCGTCGGAGATCTGCGATTCCGTCATCGCCGGTTCGGTGCTGCCATCAGCGAGCGTGGATGCTGTGATACCCCGTGCAAGCATCGCATTGGTCAGCGAGGCCATACCGGATTTGCCAGCCGGATCGCGCCGACCACCGGCATCAAAATCCACGTTCACATCCAGAATCGGAATCGTGTGGTTCTCTACAAAATACACACGGGTACCATTAGGCAATGTCCAGTGCTGGATATTCAATGCCGCATGCGCTGTACCTGTAATGCACAGTACCGCAATGATCAGAAATTTTTTCAACATCGTCTTTCCTGGTTGAGAGCTCGGCGAAAATCTTAGTGACGAAGACCGGAAACATCCGGCTTGCGCTCGGCCTGCGCCGCCACGGGCAAGGGTTCAAGTGTGGCCACCGTCAACTGATCATCGGAAAAATATTTTTGCGCGACTGCCTGCACCTG
>JACCEC010767167.1_pt1 | contig 15865 bp, 21 predicted proteins | sample 7450121 | NCBI WGS metagenome assembly JACCEC01 (sample SAMN15323455, study PRJNA562643) | freshwater metagenome | isolation source: river surface water | place: USA:Blue River Watershed | collected 2017-08-18 | reverse complement strand
CTCAACCTTATTGTTCAACATCATGTCATAGAACATATCAGGTCGAGAGTCTGGACCATAAACTGTATGGAAACGCATGCCTACTGAATATGGTGGCGCAATTTCTTCCATTGCTTTCTTGGAAGTAGCATATGGATTTTGCCACCACTCATAGATCGAGGATGAAGATGCATATACACAACGAAGGTTGAGTCGTTCGCACTCAGAAAATACTTTGGCGGAACCAGTTACGTTGACGTCCCAATATTCTTCAGGATTCTGCCAACTCTTACGAACACCTGCCAGAGCAGCGAGGTGTAGCACTGCACCATAGTATTCTGAGATCTTAAATTCTCGAATATCGCCTTCATACGGGATAACTTCAAAGGGCTCGGACAGAATGCGTAAAGCATTCCGCCCGATAAATCCCTCATGTCCTGTAATCAGAACCTTCATGCGTTTTCGCGCAACCAATTCAGAATGTTTTCAGGTGAAGTTTCGCCGTATGGATCGGTTTCGCAGTTGTCTTCCATTCCTGGTTCAACAAACCACTTTTCAATCTGACCATTGTTCACAACGCAAGCATAACGCCACGAACGGCGGCCGAATCCGAGATTGTCCTTGTAAACATCCATCTGCATTGCTTCAGTAAACTTACAGGAACCATCAGGAATCATCTTGACCTTCTTGATCTTCTGATCCTTTGCCCAACAATTCATAACGAAACCATCGTTTACCGAGACGCAATAGATATCCTTGATACCCAGCGACTTGAATTCAGCAAAGTTGTTTTCAAACCCAGGCAACTGATACGTTGAGCATGTCGGAGTAAACGCACCAGGAAGCGAGAATAGAACTACACGCTTACCAGCGAAGTAGTCATAGGTAGTCTTATCTTCCCAGCGGAAAGGATTCGGACCTTCAATCGAGTCGTCGCGAACACGTGTCTTAAATGTAACAGCAGGGACGATATCGGGAAGTTCTACGTCGCGAGGTTCATCATCCCACTTAGACTTATACTTAATCTTCTCTGCCATTTATGCCTCCACCGCACGAACACCGACATCATTCAGGTCAAGAAACTTGTTAAACTGACGAACGATTTCGCTAGGATTGTCAAGATCAAGATCAAACTCAATGTTCACGTTACGATTTAGATGCGCATCATCACTGTCATAGGGTACACGTGCACTAAAACTAATTTCCAACTTATTCATATTTTATCTCCAATTAAACTACCGACGAAGGTTCCATCGCCAACCAGTATTCAAGTTCCTTGGTGGTGTTCTTGAAGTGCATTGCCTTCTTACGACCAAGAGCAACAGTATACTCGTCGCCGACAACCTTTAGATTCTCAACCTTCAGTCGACAATCGAAATCACCAACGTCAGTGGTGGTCAGTTCCTTGCGATAGGCATTGGCGCGAGGATTGCTCGGATCGCTTACAGTCAGCGTAACCTTACCACCCTTCGATACGATGCTCATCGTAGGAGCAGACAGAATCGACGCTGCCTTCTGCACCATGCTGATGTCAGCAGCAGTCAGAGTGAAGGTAAAGAACGGATCAATCTCCAGAGTCTTATCGGGAGCAGCAGTAACTACGCTCGGATCAGCGTAACCATACTCGAACTCCGAACCACCATCACGGAGAAACATACCAGTTTCTTCAAACTCAATCTCGGGATTATCCCACAGACTCAACAGAGCGAGGAAGTTGTTCAGATCATAAACAGCAAACTCGCGATCGAATGTTTCAGTAACAGTCGCACGAGCAAGAATATTCTTACCTGCACTCACAGTCGAAAGCACATTGCCCTGACGAACCAGAATGTTTGTATTAATTCCCGCAAAGTTCTTCAACAGAGCAAGAGTATCGTGTGAAATCTTCATAATATATTAGTCCTTTTTCTTCTTGGTTTTATTGTTCAAACCGTCAGTAATACTTATACTATCAACCTTGAGAGAAGTCAATGGAGATTCTCCCATGGAGTTATAAAAAGAGTCTACGTAACCAGTCGCAACGTCGCTAGGACTAATTGTGATAGTTCCACTATTGTTAAGAACAGTCTTCAGTGAACCGCCGCCGACCTTATGTTCATCCCAATCAGGAGGCATGATGAAGGTATCTTCTTCGTTTTCCTTATCATGCACATACATTGCGATGATGGCATAGTGAATCACCTTCATCAGATCCTTGCGCCAGTCTTCGGGATTACCCTTGTGACCGTAGCGCTGGGCATACTTCATGATGTTTCCAATGGCGAATCCTACACCATGTCCACCATCAATAATAAACTCCGTCGCCTGGAACTTATTCTGAGAATAATGTTCATCGTAGGTGGAGTTTACGTAGTCGGTGATCTGCCGAAGCAGATCACCCTCGTTATACTTATACTTAATTGTCATCTTATCTCCTTAGAACGGGACTTCTTCATTCGGATCGAAATAGGGTGCGTCATTGTCAGTTTCCTCAACAGCACTACCAGCGTCAACCTTCTTGTAAAGATCGAGGAACGCAGACTTGGTGTCAGAATCGAAACGATTGACACAGAGTTCGATTGCCTTGTTGCGCGAACCGAACATCGCATAGGCATTGACGATGTGCTCAAGGCGACGAGTCGAGATAAGTTCTTCGACGCCACCGTCGTAGAAAGTCTTGCGGATAATATCCGCCCAAGTCACCAACTTATCAGCGAACTCTTCGTCAACCTTACCAACCTTTTCCATCTTGTTGAGGATGATCTGCTTTTCGATCTTCAGGGCAGGATATTCCTGCTCAACAGTGATGGCAAAACGCTCAAGGAACGCATCGTCAAGAATCTGAGCAGACATAAACTTACCATCGTCAGAACCACGACCCTTGGTGTTAGCAGTAGCGATCACGTTGAAACCTGCCTTCGGATAGACAGTTTCGCCAGTCTTCTTATTGAAGTAGGGCTTACCTTCGAGGATCGCCTGAAGGCACATCAACTTGTTCGAACCACGGTCGATTTCGTCAAGGATGAGGATCGCTCCGCGCTTCATCGCGGTAAGAACTGGACCTTCGCGATAGACAACGTTACCGTCGACGAGGGTGTTACCACCAATCAGATCGTCTTCGTCGGTTTCAATCGACACGTTAACACGCATGCATTCGCGCTTCAACTTGGCACAAACTTGCTCGACCATCGTGGTCTTACCGTTACCAGACAGACCAGAGATGAACGTCGGATAGAAGTTCTGCGACTTGATGACCTTCGTCAGATCGCGGTAGAAACCGAACGGAACATAGGTCGGATCAACCTGCGGGACAAGGTTCTCGATGGTCGTCTGCAACTTGGGTTGGATAACCATCTTCGGCGCGACTGCAACAGGGGCAGGAGCAGCAGAAACAGTCTGCATCATAGGCGAAAGGTCATAGACACCACGCTTGATCATACGATCGCGCTGGAAAATCCAACCAGGATACTTCATGCCAAGATGGGCAGCGGCATCAACGACTTCGCGCTTACGGAAAACACCATTGTTGGTGTTGTTATTGCGAAGGTACTCAACGAGGGTTTCACGATTAGCAGTCATATTCATCACTCCATACATAATATAATTGCATTCTACTACGAATGCGCACAAAAGTCAAGGGTTTTTATGCCCCAAAATAAACAAAAGAACCATCGGCGTTGCGGTCGCCGAGGGCAATCTGAACATTGATGTCACGGAAGGTGACTACGAACTTCATCATTGCCAGCGAGGCATCCGAAAGGTAGGTGACAGTTTCACGACCATTCAGGAAATGCTGAACACCAATCCAAGGACGAACGACACCGTCTGCGCACTTGCGGTCAGCGATGTCAACAACTTCGCCACGTATCGTGCCAGCAGCGGAAACATAACGGACGCGATCACCAACGAGGACAGTTTTCGGAGCAGACATATTATCACCTTTCTTCATCATATATACACTCTACCATATTTTTCGGAAAATGTCAAGCCCCTAAATCATGAAAAAAGAAAAAAGATGAAAAAAAAGAGGGGACCGAAGCCCCCTCGATTCCGAGATCAGGCGACTGCCTGGATCATCTTAGTGAGCAGAACTCGATTGCTCTGCTTGGTGTTCTGGAACTTAGCGAATGCCTTACGAAGTTCTTTCGCATCAGTCGCATCGGTATCCAGAACATCGTCCCCGATCTTGAGATCATTACCACCTGGAATCAGGAAGCGATCGTCAAAACCGTCGGAGTTCTGAGTGTGGAAATACTTCTGTTTCCACTCGTGTCGCCACTTCTGATCAAAGTCAACACCATGCTGATACATACGCTTGGCAGTCCACTTTGCGTTGTAGTCAGCAATGAAGAAGTTGATCACACGCGAACCAGTTGCTTTCTTGTAGAGTTCGAGAAGAACCTGCTGCATCTGATTGCGAATGTCATCGTTATACTTGACAGTGGTGCTGACGTTGGTCGTGGCATCAGTCACAGTGATATGGTTGTGACCATAACGACTACCGATGTTCACGTTGTTGTCGCCATCACCATCGGTCAGGAACACAGTGTTCAGGACTTCGATACGATTCTTAGCACGGAACTCATCAGCAATCGTGCGAGCAAGAACGATCGACTCTTCGAGAGGAGTCGAAGCAAGACCCATAAACTCGGGCAGACGATAGTGATACTTACCACGCGAAGTGTAAGAACTACGCGAATCATAGGCATCAGCAGCAACCAGAAGATTACGGACTGCCTCGTTAAACTGACCAGCAGAGCAGTTGTTTGAAACAAACTGTAGCAGGAAGAACGAGTTGTCGCCAATCGTAAGTTCCTTACCAGTCAGGTTATGACGATTCTGGGTGCGACGAGTCGCACACATAGTTTCTGCTGCGGCATACTCGCTACGCAGAAGTCCATTGTTGGTGAAACCATAGACTTCGAACGGAATGCGAACCTTGCGGCAGAACATCATCAGAGTAACCAACTGCTCGATAGTCCCCTTCATGTTACGCGACATAGAACCAGACATATCCAGGAACAGAAGCATACCGTGGTTCTTGCCATCTGGAACAACGGTGTTACGAGCGAAGAGATCTTCGCTGATCTTATGTGCCCAGACACGATCAACGTCAAGACGACCAGTCTTAGCAGTAGCAGCACGCGACAGTTGAGCAGCGCGACGACGCATTTCAAATTCCTGAACCATCAGGTTGACATACTTCTGGTTCTTATTGCGAAACTGCTGGAACGTTTCGTTGGCGATCGCATCATAGTTGAGTGGAGTATGATCCCACGAATGCTCATAAATTTTAGCACACATGTTCTCAACAACCCACTTCATGGGAACGACATAGTCCTTGACATTGACCTTGCGCAGAACGCCATAAGCATACGGACGCGAGGCAGCATCAACGAAGGTATCTTCCATTTCACGGAAGTGCTGGTCAGTGACGGAGACAGGATTGTCGTTGGTGATCGGTTGGTCATTAGAACCATCAACCTTCTGACCGATCGGCGAACCAGCGGCATCGTCAGACTTCTCTTGCGAGTCATCCTTCTTGACACCAGCAGTCTTACCAGCGGCGTTGTCGGACTTCTTTTCGTCACCAGCATCTGAGTCGCCCGAGTCCTGACTTTCACCATCGCTACCATCAGCGTCCGAAGGTTCGCCAGACGCATCACCAGAGGCATCGTCAGACTTCTCTTCACCAGTGCCAACAGCAGCACCAAGATCATCCATAAGATCATCGAGATCAAAACTATACTCAGGTTCAGACTTCGCCAGTTCGTAGAGTTCGGCAGCAAGAGTAGCAACGTCATCCCAAGTTTCCATCGCGTCGATACGAGCGAGGATTTTACGCTCGTCGTCGGAGAACTGAACGTTGAGGAAAGGACCAACCTTGTAGTGCAGGTTGATACGGTCAATGAAGCGCAACTTGGTCAGGTCGCGATCCTTAACGCCGAAGAAATCCTTGTCGAACAGTTCCTGATAACCAGCGAAGAAGTTACGACGGATACCAGGAAACTTGTCCTTAATCTTACGCTCGATGCGAGCATCTTCGAGAACGTTGAGAAAAGACTTGACGCCCATACCACGCGAGTCAATCTCACCGTGCCAACCCTTGGCCGGGGTGAACAGAGCATGACCGACTTCATGACCGATAAGCAGGTCATAAAGGTCGGTCGACATATCCTTCCAGATCGGGAGGATAAGGGTGCGGTTCTTGAGATCAAACATCGCAGTCTGAACCTTCTGATGTTCAACACGAAGGTTCTCAGTAGCGAGCAACTTAGCAAGGGTAGACTTAGAAGAAACAGACATCACAAACCTCATCAATCAATATAATTTACTCTACCCGATTTTGACAAAAAAGTCAAGCCCTTTTTTAATTGCAGCGAACAGTACGCTTTTCATAGTAATCACCAAAGCGATCATAACCGCTGCTGATGATTTCACGACAGACTGGTCGACGGTAACGAATTTCATATTCGCGATCGTAGACTTCACGGTCATAAACGCGATCGTCGCGACGATTGCTGCTCGCAGCAGCTCCCAAAATAAACGCACCTACGCCGATAGCAATTGCTTCACCAGTGCTGATGCGAGAGTGGTGGCGACGACCATCTTCGCGATGACGTGCTTCAGCAGCAACAGGGGTGGCAAGAACTGCCAATGCAACAAAACCAGAAACGATAGACTTAATCATCAACTTTCTCCTTCTATTATTCCATTCTACTATAAAAAGAATGAAATGTCAAGCCCTAATATTTCGTCATCGTTCCATCATGATGAGCGAGATATGGTTCAAACTTGATGTTCGGATATTCTTTGGCAAGACCCTTGAACATTTCAAGATTTGATACAGCATCGTCGAACAGACGGACGCGAGCGTATTTGCCTGTATCGAGATATTGTTTGATGTAGATTTTTTTTCCTTCCGCAGAGTTGGGAGCATTGAGATTACCAGCGCGATGCACATGGATATCGTCAATGTCAATCCCTTGCTTGCGGAAGGTATCAAGGAAGATGTCGCGATCGTCAAAGTCTGCTCGAGCAGTGATGACAATCATCTTACTACCTTTTGCCTTGACGTTCTTATGAATAGCAATCAGTTTGTTAATTGCCTTCGCGATAGGTTCAGATGTATCGCGGAAGTGCTTGGCATCGCGAAACTCACGGAAGTCAAAGGACTCACCAGCATCCAATTTATAGGTGTTAAATTCTTGGTTCGAAAGTTTCCGAACGATCTTTCCTGCCTTTACGACATAGACAAGTGCTTTAGTGTTGAAGAGGGTCTCGTCAATATCCCAAATGGTCAGACCAGCACCCTCTTCGCGCTCAGAAATATAATCTTTAAAACCAATCATACAATAACTCTACCTGATTTTTCGTAAAAAGTCAAGCCTATTTATTGATCAGTGGTTTTCTTTCTCGTCTTTTTTGGTTTTGCTGGTTCTGCAGCAGGTGTTTCAGGCACCAGTTTTGCCTCGAGACGCTTGGCAACTTCTTCAGCATCCAACCAGATGTCCTTGTTATCAAGCATGGACTTAATTTCCTCTGGTGTCAGGAAATCCTTGTAGAAAGAGTTGAACAGTTTCTCAGACCATGCGCGGAAGTGGGTGATCTGGTCATACATCTCTCCGCCCTTACCGATAGTTCCGCTTGAGTAGTTATGGAACATGAACATGGTATGATCGGAAAGTTCGAAGCGATCGCCCGATAGGAAAATCAAAGTCGCAGCAGACATGCAGATACCTTCCACCGAGCAGACGATATTACCGTTGGATTCCTGCATAGCACGAACGAGTTGCAGAGCAGAGAACAGGTCGCCGCCTTCGCTATTAATACGAATATAAATCGTATCGTTTTCGCTTGCTGCTCGTAGGATCTGAAACCACTCAACATATTCTTCTGCGGGTTTAATTTCACCGCACAGATAGAAAGTTACGGTGTTCGCAACTGGTTGTGCAAAAAACTTTTGCTTTTGAATAAAAGGGTTTTCAATTTCGTTCATAGAATCTCGTGATCGCGGTGATCTTTTCAATTTGATTGTCAATGATTGGTGTCCTATTCGGCCAATGGATGTATTCCTTCTCAGGATTTTTCATCAGATTATATAGTAGTGGTAGAATCATATCTTCTACCTGTTTTAATTTTTCAGCAACTTCCATCTCAACCAGACGCTTATGTTCTGCTATCAGAGTTGTTTGGTCGACGCTCAGCAGACGAGACTCAAGATCGTAGAGTTTCGCCATGATCTCATCCTTGAGGTCACCAGTATCGACTGTTACTTGTGTGGTTGTTGCTGTTGGTTGGGTTTCGGTTGGATCCTCGAATGTAAATCCGAAATCATACGTTGCGTTTGACATAGTTTCTCAGATACCTTTTTGCTCGTTTGTTTAGCGACTTGAGTGCCATATCGAGTTTCAATTGTGAAACATGATCAGAGAAATTCAATCCTTGCATATGATCATATTCATGTTGGGCGATTCTTGCTGGTAGACCAACAAACTTTTCAACAACATGTTCACCAGTTACTGTTTGGTAAGAAAGTGTTACTTCAGTCGGACGCTTCACGCTCAACCACAATCCAGGATACGAAAGGCAACCTTCTTTGGCAAGTTCTGTTTCAGCTGAATATGAAACCACCTGTGGGTTGAAGATGTTCTTACGATTACCGTCATCAGTACCCATAACAAAAACCCTTGCATCAATTCCTACCTGATTGGCAGAAAGACCAAGACCTTTTAGTCGACGACATTCTTCCCATAGAGTATCAGCAAGTTCCTGTGCATTTTGCGTATCAAAATCAAAAACAGTTGGGATCGTGCGCAAAGCAGGATCTGTAAATTTTAGTAGTTCCATTATACCACCATTTCACTATAATTATTTTTCTTTTCAAATTTGATCAGACTGCGGAACTTGTCGAACAGTTGATCGCCCTTGTGACTGATAACAAATACGTTCGTATCTTCACCAATCGTATCGAGTAGCGACATAACATAGTCAGTGCCATTATTATCTAGTGACGAATCAAACACCTCGTCGAGAATTAACAGGTTAGTTGCTACGCTGTTCTTCATCTTAGCGATAGTTCTCCAGGTAAACAGGAGAGCAAGGTCGATACGCTGCTTTTCACCTTCCGAGAATGATGCGTAACTAAAGTCATCGCGATGACGGGACTTGATAGTCTCGTCAAACTTCTCATCCAGATTAAACTGCACAAAGAAGTCCATTGCTTGGAGATATTTATTCACCAACTTATTGATAACTGGAAGATACTGTCGAATAATCTTAGTCTTAATACCAGTGTCCTTGAGCAACGTGGAAACAACTTCCATGTAATGCTTTTCTTCATTTAGTTTTGCCTTATCCTCGTTCTGCGCGAGAACTTCCTTGGCGAGAGACTTCAACTTCTTCTTTTCTTCATCAATATCTGCAGTCTTGGTGGTAATGTCAGCAAGTTCTAGATTAAGTGCTTGGATCAATCGCTGCTGGACAATCATCTCGTTGTTGTAACCTATGATCTCTTTGTTCAGCGCTGAGATTTGATCGGATAGTTTTTCATTCTCTGAGATAAGTTCTTCAAGTTTTGTAAATTCTCCCTGGAGTTTCTCCATTCCTTCAGAAAGTTCTTGGATTTTCTCCTGTCGAGATGAAACGATTGTTTCTTTATGATCGTGAGCAATACCTTGGCGACACGTCGGACACTCGTCTGTCCCCTCATAGAAAGCAACCTCTTTCTGCAAGTCGCGGAGTTGTGTGGAAAATTTGGTTTTGAAAGATTCAAGTTTCTTTTGTTTGGTTGCGAGATCTCCAAGACTGGTTTGGGTTTCTTCAACCGATAGTTTCTGCCTCTCCACATCATTGGCAAGATCCGTAAGACTCGATATTTTCCGTTCGCCATCCGCAATACGTCCCAATATTTCATCGACTCTTTTCTCACGATTTGCCTCCAACGTGTCAACATATTCTTTTTGAATTGATGCCTTCTGTTTTAGAACCTCGAGTTTACTGTCGGCATCTTGAATACTATCCTTCAGTTCTGTCATCTTGTCACGAAGAACGGTGTTCATCGTAGTGAAGATCTGAATATCAAGGATGTCTTCAATAATCTCGCGACGAGTTCCTGGTGGTAACTGCATGAACGGTGTGAACGATGCGCTACCGAGGATAACTATCTGAGTGAACGACTTGTAGTTTAACTTGAGAACGGACTCCTCGAGATACTTCTGATAGTCGCGAGCAGCAGCATCCTGATTGATTACTTCACCACCAACCTGAATTTCAAAGACGTTCGGTTTAATACCTCGAACAATCTTGTAATCCTTACCGCCAGCAGAAAACTCCACTTCAACAACAAGATTTTTCTTGTTGATAGAGTTGAGCAGTTGCGGTTTGTTGATGTTACGAAATGGTTTACCGAACAAACCAAAGCACAATGCGTCAAGCATCGTTGATTTACCACCACCATTCTCACCAATAATCAGGGTGTTCGGCGATCGGTTCAGTTTAATTTCAGTAAATACATTACCTGTCGAGAGCAGGTTCTTCCAGCGAATAGATTTAAAATAGATCATACAGAAACGTGCTGTGCCTCAATATACAAAGTTCGGAGAAGGTTCTTAATCTTGTCTTTATCAAGATCAGTGCTGACTGTGTCAACGAAATCGGAGAGAACTGTCATCGTGTCTTCGATATCAAGTTTATCTTCTTCGATTGCTTCTGCCTCAAACTCCGAGAAGTCTTCGATAATTTTCAGTTCGATCAAGTTGCAGTCATACAACTTATCAACGAATCGATCAAACTTATAGAAATCAGTTTTCTTTACGACAACTAATCGAACACAACTCCCAACAAGTGCGCTAAGATCAAGCAAACTAGGGTCGTCAGCAGTGTCATCATAGTAAATCTTATGAAAGATTCTAAACGGATTTTCATAGAACTCTACCTCATTCGTTTCTGTATCATAGATGTGATACCCTCTAGGATCATTATAGTCAGACCAAGTAAACTCATAAGTATTGCCAAGGTAAAGAATATTACCGCTGCGGCTACGATGATGGAAATGACCAGAACAGACAAGAGGAAATCTATCAAACTCCGCAGTGTCCATACCGTGGTCGTTCTTATGCCCTCGATACATCTCGAAACCAGAGAACTCAAAGTGCCCGAAAACTGCCTGTGCATTGCTTTGCTTAACTACCTCCATGGTTTCTGCATAATTTCCGGAGCAGATCCACGGAACGAGCAGTAGGTTCTTACCGTCAATGATAATTTCTTCTGCCTCTGAATAGGTAATAACATTTTCATATTCTCGAAGTAGAAGGTCCAGCGAGTTGACTTCGTTGGTGTTCTTAAAGAATGTGTCGTGATTACCTGCGATCATGTGCACGTCGATACCGAGGTCACGGGTGCGATCGAAAAAGTATTCACGACACTTCTTCAAGGTGTTGTAATTGATAAACTTACGCCGATCAAAGACGTCCCCGAGGTGAATGATCGTCTTGATTCCCTTTTCTTCCAGATGCGGAAAGAACGTTTCGGTATAGAACTTCGCAAAGAAGTTGTCGAACGGAATAGAGTCAGATCGTGCACCGAAGTGAGTGTCTGTGATCAACGCAATCTTCATACTTTAACCTTGTTTTCTTTTTGATACTTATTTAATGCTTTGTCACAATAATTCCTGATGTTTTCAACAGTAACCATGTAGTTGTGACGAATGTTAGAAGGAGTGTTCTTGTCCTGCATAGTTTCGACCATTTGTTGGACGATTGCAGGAACAATTAGTTCCTTAGTCATATTTCTCTCCATTACTTTGCTGGAGGAGTCGCCTTAGCAGTTGTATTGCTTGCTTCAGTAGGAACGACTTCCTCCAACTGCTCTTCAGGGGTGGTTTGCGCCTGGATTCCATCCGAAAGACGCTTGAGAACAATCTGCCCTTCGCAGATCATATAGTGCTGACCATCGCCAAGATCGCTGGTCTCAAGGTAGATGCAAGATGCATTCTGCTTAGAAATTTCCTGCACCTGATACTTGTGCTCAGCGGCGCTGCTGATCAGGGAATACGCACCAGTCAGAAACAGAATAGTAAAGATTACCATCCAGTAATTGTCCTGGATCCACTTGAGAGCGGGTGCGGTCTTAATCTTGGTAACTTCAGTCATGATATTTCCTTTGTTCACATTAACAGATAATTCATCTTACTCTAAATCGAGAGAATTGTCAAGCTCTTTTTTATCCAAATATTTTGGTCGCCTCTTTGGCATAGTGGTCTTCTTGGTTTCATCAGGTTTATCAAATTCATCTATCATGTCCATTTGTTTCTTGACATAGTCGATAAACTCGTTGCCGTATTCGCCAGTATCATGATCCTGTGTAATCAAATCGTGAACGTCAATGTTTCGCATGTAACGATACTTCGTTTGCTGCTGCCGCTTTTCTTTCTGGATTCTACGGAGGAATGCATAATAAGTGATCTGGGTGAAGTAGGCAAATGGGTTTGAGGATTTCTCTGGGTTGAAATTGTCAATGTATGTGATGCAATTTTCAATACCATCAGAGATCATTTCCTCGCGATAGGTATAATTGATAAAGTTGCTCTTGTATGCAAGATGGTTGGCAATCTTAAGAAAACATTCCCCAAGATAATTCGGCACACGTGGTTTCTCGCGTCCCTCTTTCTTTGCAAGAAGAACGCTTTCTCGGTACTTAGTCATCTCGACAAGGAATTTTGCGTTGTCCACATAATGGACATTATTTTTTCTGTTTTTTGCCATAGTTACTCCATTCACTTTAATTATGTATACTCTATTTTTTTCAAATAGTAAATGTTTTTTTTCTAAAAAAGGCTTTACGAACTCGTCCGAATAAGGTATAACGACTATGTCGGATTTATGAAATACCTTTTCGAAGTTTAGTTAAGTAAGTTCTTATCCCGCAATAACCCAGCACGAATGGTCTCGAGATCAACATCGACGTCCTCTTCAAAAGAATCGTCGAGATCCGAATGTTTATATTCGGGAGAGACATACCTGTTATACTGTTCTAACAAGTTAGGCCGGAGGGTGCAAACTGTCATTATTTCTGACTTACGAATCAGGAACGACCTCTCTTCAGTAATACCAATCCAAGGTTTTAGAAGAAACGTCTCCCCAACGATTTCGCCTTGCATCATTGGATACGGGACAACCATAATAGGATTTTCTATCCTAAGTAATCCTTCTTTATCCTCGTGCAATGTTGCAATCACGAGATCACCGTTTTTAAATTTAAGTACTTTTGGTGTTTCCATCTGTAGAGATCCTCACGAGTTTGTATCTAAAACCTTCTTCATTATATAATTTGATTCTCTCGATCATATGCTGAATGGTATAATTTTTCCTGCTCTTCCAAGTCAGGTCATCTCCGATGTCGAAAAGTCTACACGCTGTTTTATCGCTGCCCTTACGAAGTCCTCTACCGATCGACTGTAAATTTCTCACACGAGATTTAGATGGTGATGCGAAGAGAACATTATGGAGATTTCTTATATTTATGCCTGTTGAAAAGGTTCCGTATGAAGCGATAATAATCGCGTCCGATTCTTTTTCTGTAATGGCACGAACCTGTTCTCTCTGTTGCGTATCCGCTCCACCGTGAACAAAGAAAACGTGTCGGCGATCCCCGACCTTCTGATTGATCAGATCATAAAGAACTGCACCGTGTTTCTCGACGTATTGGAAAAGAACTAGGGTGTTACCCTTCTGCGTAGTAGCAAGGTTCTTGATGATTGTATTTCTTTTAGGGTGAGTTACCAACCAGTCCATTTCTTCCTGGTATGTCATCTTCACCATCGCCTTCTTCTCTTCGTCGGTGTAATCCAACACGAGGCAGGTGATGTCAAGATCCGCGACCGACCCTTGGTCCATAAGTTCCTTGGTAGTGATAACCTTGTGAACCTTACCGAACAATCCCTCGAGGATCAACTTGTGCGTTTTAGTTCCGTCGAGAGTTCCCGTTGTTCCGTAGCGAAACTTGGTCTTGGTGCACTTGTTAAAGATGGATGTTAGAGACTTCGCCTTGAAAAGATGCGCCTCGTCTCCATAAATAACATCAAACTCATCAAAAAATTTCTTAGGAAGTTTGTAAATAGACTGCCATGTCGAGATGGTAATGGGATACTCGTTTGACTTTTCAAACCCAGAGTAAATTCTTGCGCAGTTATAACTTGCCTTCCAATCTGTCTCGCTGGCATAATCCTGGAAGTCTTTATACATCTGTTCGACCAGCGAAGTGGTAGGAACAATGATCAATTGCTTGCGCCCAAACTGCTGGTGGTAGCGCATTAGCAGATAAATTATTAGAGACTTACCCGATGCAGTAGGAGACAGGAGCAAGGTTCTGCCGATGCGAATCGCATACTTAACAGCATCCAACTGATAGTCTCTGGTCTCGATTGGGTTTCCTTGCGAGTGAAGATTGAGAGATTCGGCAAACTCAGCAACATCTTCTAGACTTACTGGATCCCCGATCCGTTCCATTTGAACGTCCATCGTATACTCGAGACGTTCAGCAAATTCTCTTAGGTATGGGAGCAGTCCAACGTAAAGTTCTTTGGTCCACATATTAAACAGTCGCGCCTTGCCGTCCCAGAGTTTGGCGCGATAGGTTGGCATAAACTTCGCGCCTGGAACGTCAAATGTAAAGTAGTCGTTGAGTTCTTGTGCAATGCTCGGATCGCATTCCACATTCAGGTAGACTTCATCTTTTTTGGTAACTGTTAGATCGCTCACATTAACCCATTTGTAAATTTGGTCCACTCAATCGCGGACTTAATATCCCATGTCCTACTATTTAGTGACCGTAGAATCTGCTCTAATTGATATAGAACTGCCTTGACGTAATCAATCTTGTCTTGGATTTTGATCAGATCTTCGTCACACTGTAGAACATCATCCATCTCGTTCTTCAGTGGTTTCAACCCTTGATATTGATCCCAACCATACTCTTCCAGTTCTTCACGAGTGAGTTCTCCGCGATAATACCGCAACTTAGTTCTCTTCATGCGGAAGTAATCTGCCTCTGCTTTGCGCAATTGCAGTTTAGAGTTGCTAAGTAGATTCAGATATTTTGCGTGGAGTTCTGGAGTTTTGGTCGACTCTGGACCTAGATTTAATTGGTCGATCTTGCAGTCTGCTGCCCACATTTCTTGGATTTCAGATAGTTTCATAATGCCCTCAATAGAAAAATAATATAAGTATACCGCGATTTGACTGAAAAGTCAAGGATTAAAGTGGAGTAATTTCGTAGTGTCTATACTTGAACGCCGCGATACCCTGTAGGAAGTCGGCGCGACCTGTGCTGATGTCAAAGTCAAGACCTTCGAGACTTACGGGAAATACGTCATAGTATGAGATCTTGACATTCGGATTATTGTCGGAGTCTAGGATGAAGAAGTCTGCGTCTGAGAAGTTACCCAATGCGCCAAGTCTTTTATCTGGAACTGCAGGAAATCTGTATCGTTGACCTTCATTCCATTTATTGTATTCGTCTCTGCTGTTTGGGAACCCAAGACCAATCAACCAGTTATATAGTTCGATGTAATTTGCCATGTTCTCTTGAACGAGGAATCGAATTATGAGATCACCATATGTTAGTTTGTCACCAGGAACTGGGATATCTGAGAGAGGCGTCGGCATAGTTGGTGAACCAAGTCCGATAGCAGGAATGTTTGCTGCCTGACAGAAATAAGATACGTTTGGTAGGTTGTGAATCTGGAATTTAAATCCGTTGGGTTTCAGATAGTCGAGATCGCTCGGTTGCTGATTCGACCAGTTTGCTTCTGTAACACCAAGTTCTGTCTTTAGTACCATGGGATCCTCTTAGTTTTCCTACTATTTATAATGAAAAAGGGAGAGGGTTTCCCCTCTCCCAGTTTCTT
>JACCEC012625355.1_pt1 | contig 15867 bp, 11 predicted proteins | sample 7450121 | NCBI WGS metagenome assembly JACCEC01 (sample SAMN15323455, study PRJNA562643) | freshwater metagenome | isolation source: river surface water | place: USA:Blue River Watershed | collected 2017-08-18 | reverse complement strand
CGGCCCTGCTCCAGCAGCGCCGCCCGAGCCACCGGGTCCTCGGCCTGCAGCCGCAGCGCGTGCCAGGCCTGGAAGTCGAAACCGAGCGTGTCGAGCACGGCCAGCAGCTCGCGGCTGTCATCGAACTGCCAGCTCCAGATGTCACGGTCCTCGATGCGCAGGATCAGGTAGGGGACGGGCTGGCCCGGGTGGAAATGCTCCCAGGCCAGTCGCGCCCCCGACTTCTGCAGGTCGAACAGCAGCGAGAACTTCGGCCCGCAGCTCAGGCAGCGCAACTGCTCCTGCGCCGTCTTGTGGTGATCCAGCAGCGTGATGGACTCGGCCTGCAGGCGCAGCCGCTCGAGCACCTCGGGCGCGAAGGAGAAATCGAGGATATGGACCTGCCGGCCGCTCATGTCGGGCGGCGCATCGCCATACTTGCAGGGCAGGTAGTCGGCCGAGTCGCCGAGCGCGAGCCAGGCCGCGTAGGCAGCGCCGAAGCCGTCGGGGCAGTCGGCGTGGTAGAGGACGAGGTGGGGACGGTGGACAGTCATGCGTCGAGAATACCCGAGCCGGCCTGCTCGAGCGGCACGCCAACCCGGCCAGCGGCTGATCAGCGCGGCGCAGCAGCCCGTTGCCGATCACCAGCAGGCTCGGCGCGAGGCGGCCCGATTGCCGCCAGTTGCTCTCGCGGCAGCGACTGCGCGCGCACCTCGACACCCTGCCGAGCTGGGTGCACCAAGCACCAACTGCAGGCAGCTTGCTGGGCGCCAGGCATGGGTCGTGCGGTGTCTTGGTGCATGGTCTGGTGAATGGCATCCAAACCAGGCCGAGGATCCCCTGATGCCCTGGCATGCGAATTGCTCTGATCGTCTGCAGCAAGAAGAGCGGTTTGCATCAACATGCGGCAGCTTGTGCGTAGGAGCACTAGGGTTCCGGTCGTCATCCGTGACGATGCCTGGTCCGAGAGTGCTCCGGCCTCATCCGAGGCTCCACGGAGGGACAAAAGCCCGGGAGAACGATGACAGATCGGTTCTTCCTGCTTTTTTCAACCAATATGGAGTCCCGCAAATGAAGTCGTCTGGTCTGATTCCTGCTCGCGCCGGTATGAAATCCCTCTTTGGCCGACTGCTCAAGCCCGCCCTCGGCTTGGCCGCCGTCGCAATGACCTCGGCCGCATTGGCCGCCCCGGCATCCATGAAGATCGCGACCGTCGTGTGGGTCGGCTACGGGCCGTTCTATGTGGCCGAGGCCCTGGACCTGTACAAGAAGTACAACCTGAAGGTTTCGCTGCAGGTCTTCACCGATCCGGCGCTGATTCCTGCGGCCATCACCTCTGGCGCGGTCGACGGCGGCATGCTGACCTATGACCAGGTGGTGGGCCAGGTGGCGGGTGGTCAGAAGATGCGCGTGGTGATGCCGATCGACTATTCCAACGGGGGGGACGCCGTGGTGGCCGATGCCTCGATCAAGTCGGTCAAGGACCTCAAGGGCAAGAAGATCGGCTACAACCCGCTGTCGCCTTCCGACTTCCTGCTTTCCTACGCGCTGAAGATCAACGGCCTGGGCGAAAAGGACATCAGCCCGGTGAACATGACGCCTGAAGCGGTGCCAGCCGCGATGGCCTCGGGCCAGATGCCGGTCGGCGTGACATACGAGCCCAGCCTGTCGCAAGTCCTGAGCCAGGGGAGTGGCAAGAAATTCAAGGTGTTGTTCTCCTCCAAGGACGCGCCCGGCCTGATTGCTGACGTGCTGGTGTTCGATGAGAAGGCCATCAAGGCCAAGCCGGCCGAGATCAGCGGCATCGTCAAGGCTTATCTGGACGGCATGGCCTACATGAAGGCCAAGCCGGACGAGGCAGCCAGGATCATCGGCAAGTTCATGGGCGTGACCGCGGCTGAAGCCAAGGAGCAGATGTCGGGCGTCTACAACATCCCGCTGGCCGAAATGCCCAAGGCCTTCGTCAAATCCAAGGAGACCACCTCCTACTACGGAAGCGGCGAAGTGATCGGTCAACTGCTGAAGGCGAAGGGCCAGATCAGCACCATTCCGGCCACCGAGGCGACATTGGACGCCCAGTTCGTCACGTCCCTGATCAAGAAGTAATTTCCCAGCAATGGCACTGCCAGGCCCCTGCCAGGTGCAGCGGGCCGGCTGGCCGCCGCCGGTAAACTGGAGTCTCCCATGATGCAATGGTTTCGTTACCCCGATGGAGCGAGGCAGAACACGGTCATGCTCGCCCTGACGCTGGGGGGTTACGTGGTGGGCGTGGCGCTGCTCGGTGCTGCCGCCGCCTGGCTCAATGCCTTGGGCGTGCTGCTGGTGGCGCAGACGCTGGTGTGGTCGGCCTACTACATTCATGAGTTTGCGCACCAGTCCATCTTCAAGTCGGCAGCGGCGAACGAGCGCTGGGGGCAGATGATGTCGTGGGTCTGCGGCAGTTGCTACGCCGCGTTTCCGGATCTGCGCCGCAAGCACATCCGGCACCATGTCGAACGTGCCGACGTGGTGACATTCGACTACCGTACCCTGCTGCGTCGCCACGGCATGTTGCGACGGGTGGTGCTGGCGCTGGAGTGGCTGTACCTGCCAGCGGTGGAACTGATCATGCATGGCTACGTGATTGCGCTGCCCTTCATCGACGAGCGCAAACGTGGCGGGCGAGGCCGCATGGTGGTGATCGTCGCGCTGCGGAGCACCGGTTTCGCCTTGCTGGGTTGGTGGTCATGGAAGGCCTTGTGCCTGTACGCCTTGGCCTACCTGCTCTTCATGACCGTGCTCAGGTTTGCCGACTGTTTCCAGCACACCTACGATGCCTACCCCGTTCTGGACGAGCAGGCGATTCCGCAGGACAAGGTGCGCGACCGTGCCTATGAACAGCTCAACACCTACAGCAACGTGATGGGCCTGAACCACCCGCTGCTGAATCTGCTGTGGCTGAACTTTGGTTACCACAACGCACACCACGACCGTCCGGGCCAGCCCTGGCACCGTCTGCCCGCATGCCATCACAAGTTGTATGACGCCGCCTATGCGCAGGTGGTACCGGTGCGCGAACTGCTGCGCAGCTTCCATATCAACCGTGTGCGCCGGGTGCTGTCGGATGACTACGGATCGGTACAGGCCCCTGGAACGGCACGCCGTGCTGACGGTTTCCTGGGGGCCGTCGGCGTGTCGTTCCTGACGGCGGTGTGACGCATGACGCGACCCGCCGCGCGCTCTGCAACCGCATGGCCGGTGGCCGTGCTGCTGTTTTCCGCCTTGCTGTGGGGGCTTACGTGGTGGCCCATCAAGCATTTCGCCGCACTCGGCCTGAGCGGACCTGCACTCGTCATGCTGTCCTACGGACTGGTGGGACTGGGCACCGCCTGGGTGATGTGGCGCGAGCGAGTCCTCTGGCGGCATCGATCAGGGCTGGTGCTGTCCCTGGCGCTGGTGGGGGGCTGGGCCAACACGTCGTTCATCAGCGCCATGCTGCTGGGCGACGTGGTGCGCGTGATGTTCCTGTTTTATCTGTCCCCGGTCTGGGCGGTGCTGGGCGGCTGGTTGATACTGAAAGAGCATGTGCCGCTGCGACGTGCCCTGGCCGTGGCCATGGCCCTGCCCGGGATGTGGCTGGTGATCGGCGCCGGCAAGGCAGGCCTGGAATGGGACCTGGACTTGACGGACTGGTTGGCCCTGTCAGCCGGGGTGGCGTTTGCCGGCAACAACCTGCTGGCGCGAGCCGGGCAGGGCGTGCCGATGCGCACCAAGACCGTGGCCGTGTTCCTGGGGTGTGGTACCTTGTCGGCCCTGGTGGTGCTCTGGCAGGGCTTGCCAGTCCCGGCGTTGCCCGCAACGGGATGGCTCGCCGTGCTGGGGTATGGCTTTGGCTGGATGCTGCTGGCGACGGCTACCTGGCAATACGGCGTGACCCATCTGGAGAGTGGCCGCGCAGGCGTGGTGCTGCTGGCTGAACTGGTCGTCGCGGTGCTGACGGCGGCCTGGTTCGGCGAGGCCCACCTGTCGCTGCGGGAGTGGGCCGGTGGAGCGCTGATTGCCGGGGCTGCGCTGCTGGAAGCCTTGGACACTGGCGGCACCCCGAAAGCCGTCACGCACGAGACATCGCCATGAGCCAGGTGAAAAAGCTCTGGCCGCTGTTGACGGCCACCCACCGCTACGACAAGTCGATCTCGACCCTCAACCGTGGCATGGGTCAGATGATAGAGGCGCCCATCCTGGCTTACCTGATCGAAACGGCCAACGGGCGCATCTTGTACGACGTCGGGTGCGATCACGCCAAGATTCATGACCCGGTGCTGCGGGCCCGCCATTACGATCCCTCCAGCTTTGCCTTCGGGGCCCCGCACATGCAGGAAGAACAGCGTATTCCGCATCACCTGGCTCGGCTGGGGTTGACGGCTGCGGACGTGGATCTGATCTTCATCGGCCATCTGCATTTCGACCACGCTGGCGGCCTTCGTGACCTGCGTCGCTGTGGCTGTGGCGCCGATATCCACCTGCAGCAGGACGAGCTGGACGCTGCCCGCACGGGCGAGGACATGGCCGTGTTCCCGGATGAACTGCTGGCCGACGACGGCCTGCCGCTGGCATTCAAGCTGCGGCACGGCGAATACGAACTGCTGCCGGGCGTGCAGGCCGTGGCCAGCCCGGGTCACACGGCCGGACACATGTCGCTGTGGATCGAACTGCCCAAGGGGCCGCCTGTCATCCTGGCGGGGGATGCAGCCGACCTGCAGGAAAACCTGGATGACGAAGTGGCGCCGGGCGGGCTGTGGCGCAACAACGAGGCGCAGGCCCTGGCCAGCATCCGCAAGCTCAAGGCCCTGGCGCAGGAAACGGGTGCCTCGCTGTGGCCCAATCACGATCTGGCGTTCTACCGTGGCCTCAACCCTTTTCCGGCCTGGCACGAATGAACGACGTACCAGGGCGTTACCGTGGCGTCTGGGCGCGCACCTTGCTCCAGACCCCGCAACAGCGCGACGAGCGCACATTCGTGCGCTGGCTGCAGACCGGCAGCTGGCATGCCGACTTGCGGGTGCCTGAAACGGCGCGGCAGCGCCCGCAGCCCAGCGATGCGGACCTGGCCACTCAAGCCGGATTCTGCGGCATCACCCGCATAGAGCGACCCCTGCCGAAAGGGGCGGAGGTCTGCACCTGGTTGCGACGGTTTGACTACCAGCCGCCCCGCAGCACACCGGATGCAGGCCACATCGTGTTTGCCAGCCCAGACCGGATCCTGGAAACCGGAGTCCATGGCCATTATCTGGAGGTCTGGGAGAGGCTGCCTGACTCACTGGGCCGCAGCATCGTGCTCAGAGGCCCCCAGGAGGGAATCCGATCGACGCCCGTGTTGCTGCTGATTGCGGGGCGCTACATGATGCGTGTGCGACCCCGATCCACCCCTTGGCCAGGACGGCTGCTACCCGACACCGACCTGGCTGACCTGCTGGTCTTGCATCCGGCGCAGAGTCCGGCCTGGCTTGGGATGGAAATCTCATTCGGGACACTGGAAAACGAGCGCTGGACTGTGCAGCGCTCGACCATTTACCCCCTCGAGGGCAATTCATATGCCTGCGCCCTGGTGCGTCTGGACGACGGCACGGCCATGCTCGCGGGCAGCCAGTTCAACGGTCGGTGGAGCATTCTGGAGTGGTCTGAACCCGAGGCTGTCTTCCCTGCGCCAAAACAGTGCGTGGCTTGAGCCGGTTGCAGCCTTCCAGTTCATCCGGCGCACCACCGTATCGCACCGGCATGGGCTTTGATCCTCGCTGACCTAGGTTGGGGGTTGGCATTGAAGTTGCTAGAAACAACCCAAGAGAGGCGAGGTGCCGCAGCACAGCGCTTGACTTGAAAGACCGCTAGGGTTCCGGGTGTCGTCGCTTGCGACACTGTCTGGTCCGAGAGCAGTCGGCCGTGATCGCACGGCTCCACGGAGGGACAAAAGCCCGGGAGAAGCTTTGCGCATGCACAAGCGTCTCTCTGCCTTGTTCCCCTCAGGAGTCCGTCATGCCATCCGATGCCCCGCGTCGTCGCCATTCGCAGTTCTGGTCGGTACGATCGCCGATCGCTCGCCGCAGCTACGGGCTGCTCGCCCTGACCGGCCTCGTCATGCCGCTGTTGGCCTGGGCAGCGCTGGCCCGCTGGGGTGGCGTCAACCCGCTGTTCATGCCAGGACCGGGTGCAGTCCTGGCCAAAGCCCTGGAGTGGTGGAGCGATGCCGGACTGTTGCGCGACATGGGCATCAGCATCTACCGTGTGCTGGGCGGTTTTCTGCTGTCGGCCCTGCTGGCCATGCCCATAGGCTTGTTCATCGGCTCCTTCCGCTCGGTCCAGGCGCTGCTTGAGCCCTTGACCGACCTGATCCGCTACATGCCGGCCGTGGCCTTCATTCCCCTGGTGATGCTGTGGATCGGCATCGACGAAGGCTCCAAGGTCGCGATCATCTTCATCGGCACGTTTTTCCAGATGGTGCTCATGGTGGCCGAGGACGTGCGTCGCGTGCCGCAGGCCCAGGTGGAGGCCGCGCAGACCATGGGTGCCGACCGGCGCGAGTTGATCGAGAAAGTGATCTTCCCGAGCGCCAAACCAGCGCTGCTCGACACGCTGCGCGTCACCATGGGATGGGCCTGGACCTATCTGGTGGTGGCCGAGCTGGTGGCCGCCAATTCCGGCCTGGGCTACGCCATCCTGAAGGCGCAGCGCTATCTCCAGACCGACAAGATCTTCGCGGGCATCATCATCATCGGGCTCATCGGGCTGGTCACCGATCAGGGCTTCCGCTGGCTACACCGCAGAGTCTTTCCCTGGCTGTACCTGAAAGGCTGATTGCCATGAACGCCTCACCTACCATGCCCAAGATCGCGATCAGATCGCTGTTCAAGCGCTTCGAAGGGGCCAGCGTCAACGCGCTGGAAGACATCAACCTGGACGTCGGTGCCAACGAGTTCGTGACCTTCGTGGGCGCCTCTGGCTGCGGCAAGTCGACACTGCTGCGCACCATCGGCGGGCTGGAAACGCACACCAGCGGCGAACTGCTGGTGGACGGTCGCCCCATAGACGGCCCGGGCATAGACCGCGCCATGGTGTTCCAGCACTACAGCCTGTACCCGTGGATGACGGTCACGGACAACATCAAGTTCTGCCGCCAGTTGGCCGCTCACACGAAAAACCGCACCTCGGCCGATGTGGAGGCCGCCGCCGGCCGGGCCGAAGCGCTGATCCGCCTCATGGGGCTGTCGCATGCAGCCGATGCCTGGCCCAACCAGCTGTCAGGCGGCATGCAGCAGCGGGTGGCGATTGCCCGTGCGCTGATGGGCCGGCCCGACATCGTCCTGATGGACGAGCCCTTCGGTGCACTCGATTCCCAGACGCGTGAAGTGATGCACGACCTGATCCGCCATGTGCACAAGCTGGAGAAGGCCACCATCGTCTTCGTGACGCATGACGTGGAGGAAGCCATCTACCTCGGCCATCGCGTGGTGCTGATGGCGCCGCGCCCGGGACGCATCGACACGATTTTCGAGGTGCCGTTTGGCGCCGAACGCGACATCGACCTCAAGCATTCGCCCGAGTTCCTGCGCCTCAAGCGCGAGATCCAGGACCGCATCCGCGAGACCTCGGGCATGAAAACCGACCTGGAACAACTGCAACGCCTGTCGGCCAGCGCCGAGGCCTGAACCGGAGACCCCGATGAGCACAACCCTGAACGATCCCTTGTCCGTGCTGCCAGCCAACCCACCGCGCAATGCGCCGGTGGATGCGCCTGCCTTCTGGCAGGGTTTTCCGGCCGCCGCACTGGACGGCGTAGACACTTCCAGGATCATGTGGTCCGAAGTGGTGCCTGGCGGCGGCCACTGGTCGTGGCGCATGCCCCGCGGCAGCGCGATGCGCTTCGTGGCCTTGCAAGCCGGTGCCAATGTGAGCCTGGTGCTCTATGCCGCCCACGAAAAGCTGGAACGCTACAACATGCCCGACAGCCTGAAGGCCCAGCATACCGCGCACTACACGCGCGGCCACGTGCTGATGAGCGACATGGGCCGCAGCATGGCCAGCTTCACCGCTGACAGCGTGGGTTGGCACGATCCGCTCGGTGCCCTGCTGGACAGGGACCTGATGGCGCAAAAGTACGGCGAGCGCCGCTTCGAGCAGCACCGCAACGCCATGTACCGGTCCGGCAAGGACGGGCTGCTGATCGAGATCGGCAAATACGGCCTGACCCGCAGGGACCTGATCGCGCCGGTCAACCTGTTCTCCAAGGTGAGCGTGGACGCGGAAGGCTGCTTCGCATTCGCACCCGAACACGCGCCAGCCGGGGCGCATGTGGAACTGCGTTTCGACATGGATGTGATCGTGGCCCTCTCGACTGCACCGCATCCGCTGGACCCAGCCCCTGCCTATGCACCCAAGCAGGTGGGCATTGCCGCCTGGCGGTGCGGCACGGCCCCCGCCAGCGACTATTGCCGCGCCTTCCGCGGTGAAAACGCCCGCGCACTGCACAACTCCGACATGCTCTACCTGTAAGGAAGACCGCCATGACAGCGACGATCCACTCCAGCGCCACCGCCTTTCGCGTGCAGGAAAGCCAGCTCGACCCGGCCCAGGCCGTGCTGAACCAGCGCCATCCGGCAGGCGAGCCGATTCTTTTCCAGCTTCGCCAGGGTCAGACCCTGCGCATCGTGGACCTGGAAGGCAACCAGGCCGCCGACGTGATCTTCTACAACGCCGACGATCTGGCCGAACACTACAGCGCCACCGACACCATGCTGCGCCAGGGTGGCATTTACCTGACCACCGGCTCCGTGTTGGTGAGCAACGAGGGCCGGCCCATGCTCACGCTGGTGGCCGATACCTGCGGCCGCCACGACACCCTGGGCGGAGCGTGCGCCGCCGAGAGCAACACCGTGCGCTATGCGCTGCAGAAGAAGTTCATGCACTCCTGCCGCGACAACTACCTGATCGCGCTGCAGCACGCCGACATCGGCCTGACCAAGCGCGACCTGGTGCCTAACATCAACTTCTTCATGAACGTGCCGGTCACCGCCGAGGGCAAGCTGACCTTCGCCGATGGCGTGTCCGGTGCAGGCAAGTACGTCGAGATGCGTGCCGAAATGAACCTGTGGGTGCTGGTCTCCAACTGCCCGCAACTCAACAACCCCTGCAACGCCTACAACCCGACTCCCATCCAGCTGCTGGTGTGGGATCCGGCCTGACCTTCATTGAATTTCCTGCGCAGGACGACCTGCGCCGGCAGACACCCTGGCGGGACGGCCCGCCTCCGGAGACAGCATGTTCACCAAGGTCCTGATTGCCAACCGCGGCGCCATTGCCTGCCGCATCATCCGCACCCTGAAGGCGCTGGGCGTGCGCAGCGTGGCGGTCTATTCCGAAGCCGATGCCGCCGCGCGCCATGTGCGCGAGGCCGATGAAGCCTATTGCGTCGGGCCGGCCCCTGCGGCTGAAAGCTACCTGCAGGCCGGGCGCCTGCTGCAGATCGCCCGCGACTGCGGAGCCCAGGCCATCCACCCCGGCTACGGCTTCCTGTCGGAAAACCCTGATTTTGCCGAGGCCTGCGAAGCCGCGGGCATTGCCTTCATCGGTCCCACCGCTGCGCAGATGCGCGCTTTCGGCCTCAAGCACACCGCCCGGGAGCTGGCCCAAGCCAATGCCGTGCCGCTGCTGCCGGGTTCCGGGCTGCTGGGCGACGTGGGCCACGCCCAGGCCGAAGCGGCGCGCATAGGCTATCCCGTCATGCTCAAGAGTACCGCGGGAGGCGGCGGCATCGGCATGCGGCTGGTCTGGAGCGATGACGAACTGGCCGCTGCCTTTGCGTCCGTGCAGCGCCTGGCCGCAGCCAACTTCAAGGACGCGGGACTGTTCCTCGAAAAGTACGTGGAACAGGCGCGCCACATCGAGGTGCAGGTGTTTGGCAACGGCCAGGGCAAGGTGCTGGCGCTGGGCGAACGCGACTGCTCCGTGCAGCGGCGCAACCAGAAAGTGATCGAGGAAACACCGGCCCCCGGCTTGAGCGAGGCGCAGCGCAGCGCCCTGCATGCCACCGCAGTGAAGCTGGCGGCTGCTGTGCACTACCGTTCTGCGGGCACGGTGGAGTTCGTCTATGACGCCGCCACCGGCCAGTTCTATTTCCTGGAGGTCAATACCCGGCTGCAGGTGGAGCATGGTGTCACCGAACAGGTCTGCAACGTGGATCTGGTGGCCTGGATGGTGCAGCTGGCTGCCGGCGATCTGCCCCCGCTCGACAGACTGGCGCCCACGCCAGAAGGGGCCTCCATCCAGGTGCGGCTGTACGCCGAAGACCCGGCCAGGAACTTCCAGCCCAGCGCCGGCCTGTTGACCGAGGTTTCATTCCCGGCCAACGTCCGCGTCGACGGTTGGGTGGAGCGCGGCACCGAAGTTCCAGCTTGGTACGACCCCATGCTGGCCAAGCTCATCGTGACCGCTGTCGACCGCGAGTCCGCCTTGCTTGCGCTCGATCAGGCGCTGGCCGATACCCGGATTGCCGGCATCGAAACCAACCTCGACTACCTGCGCCAAGTGGTGCGCGACCCGGTGTTCCGTCAAGGCCGGCAGGTGACGCGCTTCCTCAACAGCTTCCACTACCGCCCAGCGACGGTCGATGTGATCGAGCCCGGCGTGCAGACCTCGGTGCAGGACTGGCCCGGTCGCCTCGGCTACTGGGACGTGGGCGTGCCGCCCTCGGGTCCGATGGACGCCTACGCCCACCGCATGGCCAACCGACTGGTCGGCAACCCGGACGACGCCGCAGCGCTGGAATGCACGCTGTCAGGCCCCACGCTGCGCTTCAACGCCGATACGGTGGTGGCCGTCACCGGCGCACCTGTGCCCGTGACGCTGGACGGTCAGCCGCTGGGCATGTGGCAAAGCCACCGCGTGCCAGCTGGCAGCGTGCTGGCCGTGGGTCGTGCCGAGGCAGGCTGCCGCATCTGCGTGGCGGTGGGCGGCGGGCTGGACGTGCCGCTCTATCTGGGCAGCCGCAGCACCTTCACGCTCGGCCAGTTTGGCGGCCATGCCGGGCGCCACCTGCGCACCGGCGATGTGCTGCATCTGGCCGCAGCCGGCAGCGGCACGGCCGGTGTGCAGGCTGCGCCCGCCACCATCCCCACCTTGGGCAAGCACTGGGACGTGGGCGTGCTCTACGGCCCGCACGGCGCGCCCGACTTCTTTCTGGACCGGGACATCGACGTCTTCTTCCGGACCGACTGGGAGGTCCACTACAACTCCAGCCGCACTGGCGTGCGCCTGATCGGCCCCAAGCCGGCATGGGCGCGCAGCGACGGCGGCGAAGCCGGCTTGCACCCGTCCAACATCCACGACAACGCCTACGCCATCGGCGCCATCGACTTCACCGGCGACATGCCCGTCATCCTCGGGCCTGACGGCCCCAGCCTGGGCGGCTTTGTATGTCCGGCCGTGGTGGTCAACGCCGAGTTGTGGAAGCTGGGCCAGTTGCGGCCCGGCGACACGGTGCGCTTCCACCGCATCTCGATTGCGCAGGCGGCCGAGCGCCAGGCCGCACTGGAAACCGCGCTGTCCAGCCTGAGCCAGCCCCTGCCTGCCGCCCCGCAAGACAACGCCCTGGCCCACAGCAGCCCGGTCATCCTGCAAGACCCGGCCCGTGACGACGTGCCCGCCATGGTGGTGCGCCAGGCGGGCGACCGTTATGTGCTGGTCGAGTTCGGTCCGCTGATGCTCGATATCGAGCTGCGCCTGCGCGTGCATGTGCTGATGCTGGCATTGCAAGAGTTGCAAGCCGCCGGCGAACTGCCCGGCATCATCGATCTCACCCCGGGCATCCGTTCGCTGCAGCTGCACTTTGACCCGGCCTTGCTGCCGCGCGAACGCCTGCTGAAAGTGTTGGTGGATGCCGAGGCCGCCTTGCCAGCCGTTGACGACATGGAAGTGCCCAGCCGCATCGTGCATCTGCCGCTGTCCTGGGACGACCCGCAAACCAGGCTCGCTATTGACAAGTACATGCAGTCGGTGCGCAAGGACGCCCCCTGGTGCCCGAGCAACATCGAGTTCATCCGGCGCATCAACGGGCTTGACAGCATCGAGGACGTCTACCGTACCGTGTTCGACGCCAGCTACCTGGTGCTGGGGCTCGGTGATGTGTACCTGGGTGCCCCAGTGGCCACCCCGGTGGACCCGCGCCAGCGCCTGGTGACCACCAAGTACAACCCGGCACGCACGTGGACGCCTGAAAACGCCGTCGGTATCGGCGGCGCCTACATGTGCGTCTACGGCATGGAAGGCCCTGGGGGCTACCAGTTCGTCGGCCGCACGCTCCAAATGTGGAACCGCTGGCGCCACGGCCCGGGCCAGGGCGCGTTCGAACAGCCCTGGCTGCTGCGCTTCTTCGATCAGGTGCGCTTCCAACCGGTGTCACAAGACGAGTTGCTGCGCATCCGCGCCAGCTTCCCGCAGGGCGGGTACGCGCTGCAGATCGAGCCCACCACTTTCAGCCTGCGCGAGTACCGGCGCTTCCTGGCCGAGGAAGCCGGCAGCATCGCCGCCTTCAAGGCCCGCCAGCAAGCCGCCTTTGAAGCCGAGCGCGAACGCTGGGCCGCCAGTGGCCAGGCCGTCTACGCGGGTGACATGGAGGTGGCCAGCGCCGGTCCCGACAGCGAGCTCGACCTGCCCCCGGGCGGCCGCGCCGTGGCCAGCAGCGTGCCCGGAAGCGTTTGGCGCGTGACGGCCGAGCCAGGCCAGCAAGTGCTGGCCGGTGACACCTTGCTCATCGTTGAATCCATGAAGATGGAGTTCAACGTGCTGGCTCCATGCGCCGGGACCGTGCACCAGATGCTGTGCCGAGAAGGCGCCCCCGTTGCCGCTGGGCAGGATGTACTGGTACTGATTGAAAACTGACTGCAAAAGGATTGCCCGATGGACTTGACCCAGCTGCATCTTGATCTGGCCAGCCTGCGCGCGGCCTACTTGTCTGGCGCATCCGTGCGCGCGGTCATCGCCGAAGCACAACGGCGTTGCGCCAGCGACGGGCACCAGGCTTTCATTCGCCAACTGAGCGACCACGAACTGGAACCCTACCTGTCCCGGCTGGACGGGCTGGATCCGAGCAGCCTGCCGCTGTTTGGGGTGCCCTTTGTCATCAAGGACAACATCGACCTCGCACAGGTTCCTACCACAGCCGGCTGTCCGGAGTTCGCGTACACCCCCACCGAACACGCCTACGTCGTGCGGCTGTTGATCGAGGCGGGCGCCGTGCCACTGGGCAAAACCAACCTCGACCAATTCGCCACCGGCCTCAACGGCACCCGCTCACCCTATGGGGCCTGCAAGAACGCCTTCAATCCGGACTTCATCTCCGGCGGATCAAGCTCGGGCTCGTCGGTCGCCGCAGCCAAGGGCTGGGTCACTTTCTCGCTGGGCACAGACACTGCAGGCTCAGGTCGCGTGCCCGCCTCGTTCAACAACCTCATAGGCGTCAAGCCCACCTGCGGTTTGCTCTCGTCCACCGGTATGGTGCCGGCTTGCCGTTCGCTGGACACCATCACCGTCTTTGCCTTGACCGCACATGATGCGCATGCCGTGCTGGGCGTTGCCGCGGCATTCGATCCTGCCGATCCCTACAGCCGTGCTGCCGAGCCCTTTGGCGTGGACTTTTCTGGCGGACCATTCCGCTTCGGCGTGCCGCGCGAGCAAGACCTGGAATTCTTTGGCAACAGCGCAGCGGCCGAATTGTTCCAGTCTGCTGTGCAGCGCCTCCAAACCCTGGGCGGCATCCCGGTGCAGATCGATCTCACGCCTTTCCTGGAAACAGCGCGACTGCTCTATGAAGGCCCGTGGGTGGCAGAACGCCTTGTCGCCATTCAGGACTTCCTGGCCGCGCATGCCGAGGCGGTTTTCCCGCCAGTGCGCCAGATCATCGAAGGCGGAAAAGCCAAGACCGCCGCCGAAGCATTCAGCGCCGCCTACCGACTCAAGGCGCTCAAGCGCCAATGCGACGCCGCCTGGCAAGACATTGACTGCCTGCTCACCCCCACTGCCGGAACCATCTACCGCATTGCAGACCTGCAGGCCGACCCGATACGGCTCAACTCGAACCTGGGCTACTACACCAACTTCATGAACCTGCTGGATTACAGCGCCGTGGCCGTGCCCGCCGGCATGCTGGGCCATGGTGATGCAGCGGGCTTGCCCTGGGGTGTGACCTTGGCGGGACCGGCGCACCGTGATCTGCCTCTGCTCCGTCTGGCCGACCGTTTGCACCGCAGTCTGACCGATGTCCAGCTGGGTGCCACGACGCAAATCCTGGCAGACACCCCCAGACTGGTCAAGCAGGATAGTGGTTCATTGCGTGCAGATACCGTGCGAGTGGCCGTGTGCGGCGCTCACATGACCGGACTCCCGCTGAACCACCTGCTCACGTCCCGGGGTGCGCGCTGGGTTGAAACCACCACTTCCGCACCGGTGTACCGTTTCTACGCACTGGCGGGCGGTGCCGTGAAGCGGCCGGGCATGGTGCGCGTGGCCGAAGGTGGCGCTGCGATTGAACTGGAAGTGTGGGAACTGCCCGCCAGCGCCTTCGGCCACCTCGTCCGGGAAATTCCGGCTCCGCTGGGCATCGGCAAGGTCGTGCTTGCCAGTGGAGAAGCCGTATGTGGCTTTGTCTGCGAAGGCGTCGCAGTGGAGGAGGGGGCGCAAGACATCACAGCCTTCGGTGGCTGGCGGTCCTACATCAGTGAACTGAAGACTGGAAACGTTTGAGTTCCGTCACATTCGGATCGGCGAACGGGAAATGGATGGCTGGCGAAGGCGAGCGATCGCTGAGAGCCAGAGCAGCGACGCCGGCCATTTCCTCGCCCGATTGGCGATCTTCCGGAAGTGATGCGCCAAAATCACGCGCTGGAGAATTGCAAGTCCTTGATTCTGCGCAAGATGCTTGTCTGGCAGGGACTTCTTGAATGAGGGTGACGAGCCTTGACCCCGGCACTGGCTCCGCGGTTAGGGCTGCTCGGTTCCCCGCCTGACCCGGTTGGCCGCTTCCCCATGCGGGAAGGCCCGTCGGGGCTGATTGTAACCGCTCGCGGCCCTCTGCGCCGGATGCCCGCTGAATTCGTGCCGGGCGTCCGCGTCCGGGCCGGCAGTCTGTCCCAGACCTTAGAATCGTCGCCATGTCTTCTGTCGTCCTGGCCCGCAAGTACCGCCCGAAGAACTTCGCCGAAATGGTGGGGCAGGAGCATGTGGTACAAGCGCTGGGCAACGCGCTGACCACCCAGCGCCTGCACCACGCCTACCTGTTCACGGGCACGCGCGGCGTGGGCAAGACCACGGTCTCGCGCATCCTGGCCAAGTCGCTCAACTGCACCGGAGCGGACGGGCAGGGTGGCATCACGGCCCAGCCCTGCGGCGTCTGCGACGCCTGCCGCGACATCGATGCCGGCCGCTTCGTCGACTACACCGAGCTCGACGCGGCGTCCAACCGTGGCATCGACGAGGTGCAGACGCTGCTCGAGCAGGCGATCTACAAGCCGGTGCAGGGGCGCTTCAAGGTCTTCATGATCGACGAAGTGCACATGCTGACCAACACCGCCTTCAACGCGATGTTGAAGACGCTGGAGGAGCCGCCCGAGTACCTCAAGTTCGTGCTCGCCACCACCGATCCGCAGAAGGTGCCGGTCACGGTGCTGAGCCGCTGCCTGCAGTTCAACCTGCGCCCGATGGCGCCCGAGACGGTGTTCGAGCACCTGGGCCAGGTGCTGACGTCCGAAGGTGTGGCGTCCGAGCCGATGGCGCTGCGCCTGCTCGCGCGCGCCGCGCGCGGCTCGATGCGCGACGCGCTCTCCTTGACCGACCAGGCGATCGCCTTTGGTGGCGGCCAGTTGCAGG
>JACCEC011896925.1_pt1 | contig 15870 bp, 11 predicted proteins | sample 7450121 | NCBI WGS metagenome assembly JACCEC01 (sample SAMN15323455, study PRJNA562643) | freshwater metagenome | isolation source: river surface water | place: USA:Blue River Watershed | collected 2017-08-18 | reverse complement strand
TTCTGAGGGGTGTCTGTCGACATAGTGAAAAGGTGAAATGAGACTGGGTGGCGGTGGGGGTTGATTACGGTGCTTGGAAACCCGTGACCCGGTCTGTTCTGCGGCGCGCAAGGCTGAGAGAGATTCCGAGGTCGGTGGGTACGCCAACACAGGCGCCCAAGCGGAGGTTCGGTCCCGTGGCTACCGCCCAAGATGGGGGACCGATGCGGAGGAACGTCCCAGAACCCAGTGCGTCCGTCAACCCCTGAAAGCGCGGTGACTCACGCGAGGATTTCGCGGATCACATTCCCCTCGACGTTTGTGAGGCGGCGTTGAATCCCGTTGTGGTCGTAGGTGAGTTGCTCGTGGTCGAGGCCGAGGAGGTGGAGCAGGGTGGCGTTGAAGTCGTAGAGGGGGTGAATGTCTTTCACGGCGCGCCGGCCGAGCTCGTCGGTTTCTCCGTGACTGATGCCGCGTTTTACGCCGGCGCCGGTCATCCAGCAGGTGAAGCCGTCGGGGTTATGGTCGCGGCCTTGGGCTCCCTTTTGGAACATCGGCATCCGTCCGAACTCGGTGCACCAGACGACGAGCGTGTCTTCGAGCATTCCTCGCTGGGCGAGGTCCCGAATCAGAGCGGCGGCGGGTTGGTCGAGGATGGCCGCGTGGCGATCGTACTGCGTTTTCAACTTGTTGTGGCCGTCCCAGTTGAGTTCACCGCCGCTGGCATAGGCGCCATTGAACAGTTGAACAAAGCGGACACCTCGTTCGAGGAGGCGTCGTGCGAGGATACAGTTTTTTGCGAACCCAGCTTTGTGGGGATTTTCCGATTGGTCTGCGCCGTACATTTCCAGGATGTGATGCGGCTCGGAGCTGAGGTCTGTGAGTTCTGGCACGCTCAGTTGCATGCGTGCGGCGAGTTCGTAGCTTGCGATGCGTGCGGCGAGTTTTTCATCACCCGGATTTTGAGTGAGGTGCCGTGCATTCATGCGTTGCAGCAGGGTTCGCGCAGCGGCATCGGAATCGCCTGAAATCATCTCGGGCGGAAATAGGTGTCGCACTGGCTGCGAGGCACTCATCGGGGTTCCTTGAAACACCGCTGGAAGGAATCCTGGGCCCCAGTTGTTTGAGCCTGCTTGCGGCACGCCGCGTGGGTCAGGGATGGCGACGTACGCCGGAAGGTCCTGGTTCTCGCTCCCCAGCGCATAACTGATCCACGACCCAACGCTCGGAAAGCCATCAAGCACAAACCCTGTGGAAAGAAAGTTTTCTGCGGGGCCGTGCGTGTTGCTTTTGCTCGTGAGCGAGTGGATGAAGGCGATGTCGTCCGTAAGTTCGGCGAGATGCGGGACCATCTCTGAAACCCATTTGCCGGTTTGTCCGCGCTGCTTGAACGCATACTGCGGACGTGCCAGTTCACCCGAGGGCCCTTGGAATGTCACCGGAGGGCCATCTTTCAAGGGTTGTCCGTCCACTCGGATGAGTTCCGGTTTGAAGTCCCACGTTTCCAGTTGGCTGACGGCTCCCGCGCAAAAAATCATCACCACGCGGTTGGCTTTTGCTGGGTGATGGCTGGTGCGTGGCGCGAAGGGGTGGCCTGGGTCAATGTTGGGAGGCGTGTGCGATTGTGCCCCGATGCCGGAGGATCCGATGAGCGATGAGAGAGCCGCTGCGCTGAGCGTTGCGGCTGAACCTGCGAGGACATTCCTGCGAGAAAGGAGGTGTCGGCCAGCAAGCGAGAGAAGTTCGGGGTTGGCGTTCATTGCAGGAAGAGGAATTCGTTACTGTTTAAAAGTGCGCGACAGAGCGGGCTTAGTCCGTGCAGTGCAGAAACGTGCATGGCGTCGCGTAACTCCTCTGCATCGGGGATTCTCCCGAGTGTCAGGCGGTAGGCGTTGCGGATTGCGTCCTCGGGTTGGCTGGGCTCGGTGCCCTCGACGGCCCGTTTTGCGAGGGCTTCTGCAGCGTCGTGTGTGAACCGGCTGTTGAGAAGATTGAGTGCCTGAATGGGGGTTGTGGATTCGCGTCGTCGGGCAGTGCTTTGTCCGGCGTCGGGGCAGTCGAAAGCGCCGAAGACGGCTTCCCGCTCTCGACGCACTTTGTGGGCGTAAATCATTCGTCGAAGCCCTTCGCCGGAGAAGCTTTCGACCGGCTGAAAGCCGCTGAGGCCGCCACGTTTATCGAACAGATCGAACCCGCGTCCGAACATTTTGGGGTTGAGGGTTCCGGCCACGTGCAGGGTGGCGTCGCGCATGGATTCGGATTCGAGTCGGCGCGGGGGAAAGCGCCAGAGGAGGCGTGTATCCGCGTCGAGCGCGGATGCGTCGGGGCGCATTCGCGAATCTTGCGCGTAGGTGTCGGATAGCACGATGAGTCGGTGCAAGTGTTTCACAGACCATCCAGAGCGGATGAACTCGCGCGCGAGCCAGTCGAGCAGTTCAGGGTGCGAGGGTTTTGCGCCGTTGATGCCGAAGTCGCTGGAGGTTTCGACGATGCCCGTGCCGAAGTGGCCCTGCCAGATGCGGTTGGCCATCACGCGAGCAGTGAGCGGGTTCTCGGGAGATGCAAGCCATTCCGCGAGAGCCTGCCGGCGTTCGGGGTCGGAAGCGGATTCGGGGAGTTCCAGCATGCCGAGCACTTTGGGGACGGCTGGTTGAACGGCACCCTTGGGTTGCTCGGGATCGCCACGGGACAAGAGTCGGATTTCGTCGGGTTTTCGGAAGGTGCCGGAGAAGACCAGGAAATCGTTCGTTTTCGCGATCACGCGTTCGAGGGCGGCCTTCTCTTTTACGAGTGCTGCCGCTGCGGGCCGGTCCTTTTCTGGGAGGGTTGAAAGGTCGAGGGGCTTCGATTTTTCGTTCTTCACGAAAGGGTTGCGATCGGAGGAGTCCGCGACGGTTTTCCAAGTTCCGTCGGTTGTCCGCACTTCGAGTCGATACTCGGTTGCGAGACGGTCGGTGAACTTGCCGTCGCGGTCGCGTCCCCACACAACGCGTTCAATGCGTTCGATTTTTGGAAACGTGATGGTGAGGGTTCCGGTGCCGACGGAGTCAGACATCCAGGTGCTTGCGTTGCCGTAGATGCCATCGTGCACGAGTCTGAGTTCGTGGCGGTTGGGGCTGATGCGGCTTCCGGAGGCGGCGGCAGTTGCGCCGGAGGCTGATGCGGCGACGTTTCGGCCGTCCGGTGTGATGGCTTCGAGTTCGTCGATACAGGGTTCGAGGCTGTTGGTTTTGAGAATGGTGAGGCGAATGGCGTCGGTGTCTGTGGGCGTGAATCGTTCGGAGTTTTCGCGAGCATTGACGGGGGGGCGCGGCTTTCCTGATCCGGCGAGAGGCGTGAATCGGGCGAGCTCGGTTTCGATGCGAGCGACGTGTTTTTTGGCATTGGCGGCGGCATCTCGCGCTTGTTTTGCCTCGGGGGTGTCGAGTTCGCGGTCTTGGTATTCGACGCCTGCGACGAACGATTGCATGGCGTAGTATTCCTTTTGGGTGACGGGGTCGGATTTGTGGTCGTGGCAGCGTGCGCAGCCCATGCTCAGGCCGAGAAAGGTTTGGCTGATGTTCACCACGATTTCGTCGATGGAGTCTTGGCGGGCGAGGCGCATGGACGGTGCATCTTTCCCGATTTGGCCGGGAAGAAGAACGGAGGCGGTGACGAGGAACCCAGTGGCGGCTTCTTCGCCAACGAGGTGGCCAGCGAGTTGTTCGCGGATGAAGCGGTCGTAGGGCTTGTCGTCATTGAACGATTGAATGACGTAGTCGCGGTAGGGCCATGCGTGTGGACGTTCGGTGTTCACCTCGAAGCCGTGGGTATCGGCGTAACGAACCACGTCGAGCCAGTGTTGCGCCCAGCGTTCTCCGTAACGCGGGGAGGCGAGCAGGGTGTCGACAACTTGCTGCTTGGCGCTGGGAGAGGGGTCTTGCTCGAACTGAGCGACTTCGGCGGGAGCGGGAGGGAGGCCGGTTAAATCGAGGTGAACGCGGCGAAGCCATTGACGGGGCGATGCGGGGGCTGAGGGCGAAATTCCTGCGGCTTTGAGTCCTGATGCGATGAACGAATCGATGGCTGAGCGGTGGTGTGGTGTGGGGTGGGGAACGGGCGGGTTTGTGAGAGGTTGGAAGGCCCAATGTTTCTTCGGGTCGGCTTCTTGTGTGGCGGGGTCGGCAGGCCATGCCGCGCCTTGGGCGATCCATGCGCGGATTTTTTCGATGTCGGCGGAGGGAACACGATTGCCTTTGGGCGGCATCTGCTCGTCGGCGTCGGTGGACACCAGGAATCGCAGGAGGGGGCTATCTTCGGGTTTGCCTGGGACGATGTTGGGTGCGTGGAGTTCACCGCCGTTGAGGGCGGGCTTTGCGCGGTCGAGGCGATAGCCGGACTTCTGCTTTTTCGGGCCGTGGCACTCGACGCAATGCTTTGCGAAAAGGGGTTCGATTTCTGACTTAAAATCGACGGCGAGCGCGCGGGGGACGAGGAGGATTCCGGCGACCAGCACGGCGCAGAGCGCGTTGAAACTGAGGGGTGAGCAGGCCATTCGAAGTCGGTGGAAGGTGACGATACCACAGAGTCAACGCCCCGATTGCATACAATCTTAGCCGGTGCTCGGAAGGCTTGTTGGCTTGGTTCGGGTTATCCCCCGAGAACGGACATCTCGGGCTTTGGCTGGTTCGGGTCTGCCTGAGATCGTTGCTCCGAGTAGCGGTCGGAGCGGGCGTTCCATGTGGTGGCGATGAGTTCTGCGAGGGCTTCGTCGGAATATCCCGAGCGCAGGGGGGATCGTAGGTCGATGCTGGTGTTTCCGAAGAGGCAGGTGAAGAGGCGTCCGTCGGAGGTGAGTCGCGCGCGGGTGCAGTTGCTGCAGAAGGGGCGGGTTACGGAGGAAATGACGCCGATGACAGCCCCTGTTGGGGTTCTGTAATGGGTGGCGACTTCGCCGGGGTAGGAGGCGGGAATCGGGGCAAGGTCGAGGGGTTGGAGGATCTCGAGGATGCGCTGCGCGCTGACGACTTCGTCGAGGCGCCAACCGTTCGAGTTACCGACATCCATGTATTCAATGAACCGCACGTGGAAGTTTGGTTGATTGAATCGGAGTGCGATCGGGAGGATTTCGTTCTCGTTTATGGACTTTCGGACAACGGTATTGATTTTAACGGGGGAAAATCCGAGGACTGCGGCGGTGTGGATGCCTTGCAGAACGACAGACGGGTCGCCGTGAGAATCGCTCATTTTTCGGAATGTCTCTGGGTTGAGGGCGTCGAGGCTGACGGTGATGCGGCGGAGTCCGGCTTGATGGAGGCGCGCTGCTTCTTGATGGAGGAGGATGCCGTTGGTGGTGAGGGCGAGATCGGTGCTGGGGTGTTGTTGGGCGAGTTGTGCGACGAGGTTGGGAAGGTCTTTTCGGAGGAGGGGTTCGCCGCCGGTCAGGCGGATTTTTTGTGTGCCGAGCCGAACGAAGATGGATGTCAGGCGCGCGATTTCTTCGTAGGAGAGAATGAGCGAGCGTGGGAGGAAGGCGTGGTCGGGTCCGAAGACCTCTCGCGGCATGCAGTACGTGCAGCGAAGGTTACAGCGGTCGGTGACGGAGATGCGGAGATCCCGAAGGGGGCGGCCGAAGAGGTCTGTTTGGGGGGAGTCCACGTTGACAGTGCAAGGTTGAGCGATGGTTTTCGCAAGATTTGAGGTGAATGTGGGAATGTCGCCGGTGGGGTGAGGGTGTGGCATCAGAGTTGCCGCACGTTCCGGCGGTGGCACAGACATCTCCTTACACGCGGAACCCGAACGGACGCTCTTCGACGGCGTCTGGTGTCGGTTGGGCGTGGCGTTTGGTGCGGTGGATATTTTGGCGTGGTTGCGTGGTGGGAGTGTTGGTGTGTGTGGTCTATGCGGCGCTGGCTTCGCGGTACGATTTGGAGGAGGTGCGGGATATTGCGGAGCGGAGCACGGTGTTTGATCGGGATGGAAAGCCTTATGGCCGATTGCAGGGGGAGAACCGGTTAACGGTGCCGCTCGGCTCCGTTTCGGAGCATTTTCGAAAGGCGTTATTGGCGCGGGAGGACTCGCGGTTTTACGAACATTGGGGCATTGATCCGGTTGGGATTGCGCGTGCGGTGGTGAAGAATTTGGTGGTTCGCGGAGCTGCGCAGGGGGCGAGCACTTTGACTCAGCAGTTGGCCAGAAACTCCCTCCCGCTGGGTGGTAAGACTCTGCATCGAAAGATTTTGGAGATGTTTGTGAGTTTTCGGTTGGAGCGGTATTTCACCAAGGACCAGATCTTGGAGATGTACGTGAACCGCATTTATTTCGGGAGCGGGGTTTGGGGCGTTGAAACGGCGAGTCAGTTGTATTTTGGGAAGGGGGCGGCGCAGTTGAACCTTGGTGAGTCTGCCATGTTGGCGGGGATTATCCGGGGACCGACCCGGTTTTCGCCGGTGACGAATCCCGAGGGGGCGCATCGCGAACGCAACACGGTGCTTGGGCGCATGGTATCGCTGGGGATGATCTCGGAGGAAGCGGCGGAGGGAGAGCGTGCGAAGGTGGTGACGATTGCCAAAAAGCGTCGGTTGGTGGGGAAGGACGACTATGCGATGGACGCGATTTTGCGGGAGTTGTCGCGTATCATTCCGGAGGATGAGTTGAACGACGGAGGCATGCGGATTTTCACGACGATTGATCCGGTGTTACAGGATGTGGCGCAGAAGGCGTTGGACGAGCACCTGACGAAGATTGAGCGGGGCAAGGGATATTCGCATCCGAAGAAGGCGGACTTTTCGCCTTCGGCGCGCGAGGCGGAGATTGAGCCGCAGTACATGCAGGGGGCGGTTCTGACGGTTGACAACCGGACTGGCGGTGTGCGGTGTGTGGTTGGGGGGCGGGACTACCACGATAGCCGGTTCAACCGCGCGTTGAATGCGCAGCGTCAGGTGGGATCGACGTTTAAGTCGTTTGTGTATTTGGCTGCGTTGGGGCGTGGGATGCAGCCGACGGACTTGGTGGATGACGGACCGATTCGGCGTGGCGAAGTTCGCGATGCGCCGAAGTGGAGTCCGGCCAACTCGGACAACACGTTTCGCGGAATGATTGCGATGGAGGACGGGCTGATTAATTCGCGGAATACGTCCACTGTTCGTGTGGGTGAGCGGGCGGGGCTTGCGGAGGTGGTGAAGATTGGGAATGCGGCTGGGTTTACGATGCGGCGTCAGCCTTCGGTGTATTTGGGTGCGTTTGAGGCGACGTTGAAGACGGTGACGACGGCGTACACGGTGTTTCCGAATCAGGGGAAGATTCGGCAACCTTTTTTAGTGGAACGGATTGAGGATCGGCGAGGGACGGTTCTTTACCGGGCGAATCTTCCGCAGCGCGCGATTTTTCAGCCGGGTGCGTGTGCGCAGGTATCGCGCATTTTGGCGAAGGTCTTGGATCGCGGCTCGGCGGCATCGGCGCGTTCGGCATTGGGGTTTAGGAAAGTAGCTGCGGGGAAGACGGGGACGACGGATAACTATCAGGACGCGTGGTTTGTGGGGTACACGACGAGTTTGACGTGCGGGGTGTGGGTTGGGTTTGACAAGCCGCAGAAGACGGTGGCGCAGGGGTATGGATCGGCGCTGGCGTTACCGGTGTGGGCGGCGGTGATGGAGGCGGCACCGAGCGCGCGGTATCCGGCGGGTGAGTTGCCTCGGTGAGCGGGGATGATTCCGGCTTGGCACGGTGGGAGCGCTGGGCATGGTAGGCTGATGGATGCTCGTTATGCGCAGTTAGCAAAAGTGTTGTGCGGTTTCTCCACGGCCTTGAAGAAGGGGGAAAACGTGTTGATTGATGCGTTTGATGTACCGGACGATTTTGTGGTGGCGCTGATTCGGGCGGCGCGGGAGCGGGGTGCGACGCCGATGGTGAATGTGCATCGGGCGCGGATTGGGCGGGAGTTGGTGATGGGTGGGACGCGGGAGCAGTTCAAGTTGGGGGCGGATTTGGAGATGGCGCGGATGAAGAAGATGAACGCGTACATTGCGGTGCGGGGTTCGGATAACATATTCGAGGGGAGCGACATCCCGGCGGAGAAAGCTAAGTTAAACGCGGAAGTGGCTCGGCCGGTTTTGGATCGGCGCGTGAACCACACGAAGTGGGTGGTGTTGCGGTGGCCTACGTCGGCGATGGCGCAGCAGGCGCGAATGAGTTCGGAGGGGTTCACGGATTTCTATTTCCGGGTTTGCACGTTGGACTACTCGCGGATGGTTCCGGGGATGGAGGCGCTGCGGAAGATGATGGATGCGACGGACGAGGTGCGTATTACGGGGCCGGGGACGGATTTGAGATTTAGCATCAAGGGCATTCCGGCGGTGCCTTGCGGCGGCGGGCATAACATTCCTGATGGAGAGGTGTTTACCGCTCCGGTTCGGGATTCGGTCGAGGGCGTGCTGCAGTACAACTGTCCGACGATTTACCAAGGGGTGTCGTTTGACCAAATCCGGTTGGTATTCCGCAAGGGACGCATCGTGGAAGCGACTTCCAATAACTCAAAGCGGCTGAATGAGATACTCGATACTGATGCGGGGGCGCGCTTCATCGGAGAGTTTGCCATTGCATTCAACCCTCACATTTTGAACCCGATGCAGGATATTCTGTTTGATGAGAAGATTGCGGGTTCGTTCCATTTCACGCCTGGACAGTGTTATGAGCGGACGGAGAACGGGAATCGTTCGGCGATCCATTGGGACATGGTGTGCATTCAGCGTCCGGAGTACGGGGGCGGGGAGATTCGGTTTGACGGGAAGTTGGTTCGGAAGGACGGCGTTTTCGTGCCGAAGGCGTTGCAGAAGTTGAATCCCGAGTACCTGCTTGGGGGCAGGGCGTAGGGCGGTGCTGCACGGCTTCCCTGCCGGTCGGCGGGGGGGCGTTTATTTCGTTTGGCTGGCGTTGAGGAGAACGCGGGCTTCGATACCGGGTTTGATTTGAAAATCGGGATTGGGGACGAGCAGTTTGACGCGGAACAAGCCGCTGCCGGGATCGACGATGGGATCGATCATGCGTATGGCGGCTTTGAGGCGGCGTGCGGGGGAGCCGGGGATTTCCACCTCGAGGGTGGAACCTTTGGTGAAGGTTCCGAGCAGGGCGGCTTCTGCGTAGAACTGAATGTAGATTTGCGAGTAATCGACGAGTTCGAAGAGCGGTTTGCCGCGAACGACGATTTCGCCTTCTTCAGCGAGGCGGCGGAGAATGAATCCTTCCCAAGGCGCGGCGAGTGTTTTGTCGCGCAGGTTGGCATCGGCGCGGTCTTTCTCGAGTTGTGCGATGTCGCGGAGGAGGCGTTGTTCGACGAGTTTTTCCTCGCTGAGGACTTTTTCGGAGGCGAGGCGTTCGGTGGAGCGGAGGTCGCGCTCGGCTTTTTCGAGGACTTTGGCGGCTTTTTTGGCCTCGATTTCTTCGGTTTCGGAATAGAGCAGGGCGAGGGGTTGATCTTTGGAAACGGTATCGCCTTCGTCGCCGGTGAGTTGGCGGAGTTTGGCCTCGGTGGGGGAGGCGAGGGCGAGTTTGCGGAAGGGGATCAGGATGGCTGCGAGGGAGTTGGCTGGGGCGGTTGGAATTTTAGGTTCGGCAGCGGGTGCGGGACAGAGCGACGCGAGCAGAAGGGCGCTGGTGAGGAGGAATGCGCGGGCGGGGATCATCGTTTTTTGGGGGCGGCGTCGGGCTGGATCCACTCGATTCCGAGTTGGTCGAGGAGGGTGCCGGTCGCGGTTTGCAGGTCGATTCGGGCTTGTTCGCGGGCTTGGCGGGCGGCGATTTCCTGAAGCGCAGCCACGTTGTGAGTGGTTTGGGCTTCGAGGACGAAATAGGCGGTGGTGCGGCCTTCGGCAAACTTGGCTTCCTCAGCGCGAAGGGTTTCGGAGGCTTCAGAAAGCGCTTTGCGGCTGTTTTCGATGCGGGTTTGAGCGGTGCGAAGGGCGTCGAGGGCGAGGACGATTTCTTTGGCGACGTCGGCTTCGATTCGGCTGGCGGTGATTCGGGTTTGCTCGACGGAGGCACGGGCACGCGCGACGTTCCCTTTGGCTTCGTGGTTTCCGAGGGGGAGTGAGAACTCGAGGCCGGCGACCCATTCGTGGCGGTTGAGGTTGGAGAGGCGGTCCCACGAGGTCGAAACGGAGGTTGCCGTGCCTCGGTAGCCGTAGCCGGCGATGAGGTTGAGTTCTGGTTTTAGCTGGTTTTTTGCGTAGTCAAAGCGTTGCGCCTCTTTGGTTTCAAGCTCCTTGACGGCTTCAAACTCTGGCCGGTTTTTCTTCGCGATGGCGAGGAGACCCGGGAGCGATTGGGCGGCATCTTTCGAGGCGGCGGGTTCTGGGATGAAGATTTCGATGGGCTCCATGAGGGCTGGATCGTCGAACTGGGCTGAGTTTTTGACGATGAGTCGACGGAGTGAGACCTGATTTTCGAGGGCCTTTTGTTCAGCGATGGACAGGCGATCTTTTCGGGCGAAGAGGATGGATTGGACGCGGCCGGTTTCGGTGGAGTCGATTTTTCCTGCGGCAAACTGTTTTTGCGTATCGGAGAGCAGGGATTCCGCGGCTTGCACGCCTTGGCGCTCGATTTCGACCATGCGGAGGGCAGCACCGAGTTGGAGGTAGGCTCGGATGGCGTCTGCGGTGCGAAGGTTCACTTCTGAGCGGAAACGGGCATCGGCGATTTTTTTGCCGGTTCGTGCGAGGCGCAGCCGGATGAGGGTGTTGGTGGGGCCGGCGTTTTTGAGGAGCGGTTGGGAGAAGCGGGCGAAGGCGAGGGCGTCGATTTGTCGAGGGGCGAAGGGGGAATAGGGGATGCCTTTGGCGTTCCGGAGCGCGTTGAACGTATTTTCTGCGCTGGCGGTTGAGAGGGTGAAACGGAGTTCCCCCCCCGTGGGTATTTTTTGGGTGAGGGCCATCCCCGAGTTGATGGTGTCCTCATAGTATTCCAAGGGTTTTGCTCCGTTGGGTTCACCGATTGCGGCGAGGCGGATTTCGAGGTCGTCGAGTGAGGTCGCCGCGTTGAAGGCAGTGCCGAACTGGTTGGAGAAGCGCGCGGCCTGGGCGGTGTAAAAGTTGGCGAGTCGTTCGCGGTAGTTGCGGTTGACGGAGATATTGAGCAGGGGATCGAGGATTCCCTGTGCGGACGTGATTTCGCTTTGAGCGATGGCGACGTTTTTCCGTTCCAGTTCGAGTTCTGGATTGTTGGCGAGAAGGTTTTCGATGAGTTGGGCGCGGGAGAGTCGGATTTTTTGCCGGTCCTCAAGAGGCACGTGCCGAGGCCGAATCTCAGTTCCCGTTCGGAAAGGGGTTGGGTCCGCTGTCAGGCCGTTTTGGCTGGGTAGGCACAGGACAAGAGCCGCGGCGGCCCGGAGAAATCGGAGGGCTGCGGGTTGCGTTTCTGTGTCTGGCGGCCGGGGCGGCATGGACGGATGATGGTGGCCGATTGGCGTGGTCTTGGAAGGATAAATCAGGGAGAGAGGTTCTCTTGATGCAACGCCGCCGGAGGGCGATTTCGTGCTGAATCGACTAGAAACGCCGGTTGCGTCCCCTTCAGCGGACTCGAAAGTCCGCTCTCCTCGGGAGGCTCTCCCCCCATTGCCGGAGGGCGGACTTTCCAGTCCGCCGCATCTGCGCCCCCTTGCACGGACGCGCTCTACGCTGGGTGACGACGCTAAAGCCCCCGCCGCCGCATCTGCGCCCCCTCTCTCGCTGTTTTGCCAACCCGCCTCCATCGTAGTGCGTGACGCGGGGTGGCGTCGGGTGTTACATGGCATTTCTATGTCGATTGATGCCGCCACCCTCCTTCAGGCCGCGCAGGAAGCGGCGCCCACGATTTTGGCATTGGTCCTCATTGAGGGGCTTCTATCGGTGGACAACGCGCTCGCCATTGCCGCGATGGCCTCGCATTTGCCAGAGAAGCAACAGAAACTGGCGCTTCGGTTGGGCATTTTTGGGGCCTACTTTTTTCGAGGGGTGGCGTTGCTTGCCGCGAGTTGGATCATTTCGAACGAATGGATTAAGTGGATTGGAGCGGCGTACTTGGTCTACCTGATGGCAGCGCACTTTGCGGCGAAGGGGGATGGGGAAAAAGACGAGGACGGGGATGGCGTGCCGGACCGACTGCAGGTGGGATTTTTGGCGACCGTGATGAAAATCGAGTTCATGGATTTGTCGCTTTCGGTGGACAACGTCATCGCTGCGGTGGCGTTGAGCGACAAGTTGTGGGTGGTTTGCACGGGGGTCTTTATTGGGATTCTCGCGTTACGGTTTCTGGCGGGGGTGTGCATTGGGTTGCTGAAGAAGTTCCCGGTTCTGGAACACACGGCCTTTTTGTTGGTTGGGTTTGTGGGTTTTTTGTTGATCGGAGAAATGCTCGGCCACTTCCACGTCAGCGCGTTTCAGAAGTTTGTTGGGGTGATGTCGGTGGTTTTCCTGACGATCATGTACGAGCGCATCGGATTGGTTTCGACGCTGTTGAAACCGGTCGTCGTTGGGGGGATGGGTTTCTGCCGTTTGGTGAACGGCGTGGTGATGGCCCCGTTTCGGCTTTTCAAGAAGTAGCCCATCTCGCGGCCCGCGGTGGAGAAGATCGGGCGGGCCTGACTGCGGTTGCTTGCAGAATGCCGCTCATTCCGGAATGCCCTCGTTGAAGAGAGCATCCCTGAAGCGGTGATGCGCTGGTGGGTGCCAGACGCTTACTGGAGAAAGCCGAGTTCTTTCAGCCACGCGAGTGCGCCGGTCTGCCATGCGTCCCAGTTGGGGCCTTTGTATCCGTTGAGGCCGTGTCCGCCGGAGGGCAACTCGAGGAGGCGGGAGGAGGCCCCGGCGGCTTGCATGGCGCGGTGGTAATCGGTGCTGTGTTTGAGGGGGACGACTTTGTCGTCGATGGCGTGCGCGAGGTAGGCGGGAGGCGTGTCTTTGGTGACTTGGGTTTCGTTGGAGAACCGCTGGATCTCTGCGGCGGTGGGCGATTCGCCGAGAAGATTTCGTTTTGAACCGCCGTGGGTTCCTTCGCCCATGGTGACGACGGGGTAGATGAGGATTTGAAAATCTGGGCGGGAGGAAACGCGTTGGACAGGGTCTGTTGCGGCGGGATTATCTGCGGTGTAGTGGGTTGCGGCGGTGGATGCCAAGTGACCGCCTGCGGAGAAGCCGATGATGCCGATCTGTTTGGGGTTGATTTTCCAGTCAGCAGCGTGGGTGCGAGCGGTTTGGATGGCGCGTTGCGCGTCGGCGAGGGGAACGAACGAGTTTCCTTTGGGGAGACGGTATTCGAGAACGATGCCGGTGATGCCGTGTTGGTTGAGCCACTTGGCGATTCCGTGGCCTTCTGCGCCGGTGACGAGGCCGCCGTATCCGCCTCCTGGGCAGATGACGACGGCTGTGCCGTTCGGTTTCTCAGGGTGATGGACGGTGAGAGAGGGATTTCCGGGGACGGGCGTTCCAGTGCCGGAGGGTGGTTCACCCGGCCAGAGTGGTTGTTTGGCGGGTACGGTGGAATCTGCCGCAACGAGGGCGAGGGGAAGGATGGGGAGGAGGGAGAGGAAGGTGCGGGTTTTCATGACTGGTGAGTTTCGCATTGGGCTGAAGCAGGATGCAGACTCTTTTGCGATTCGTTTGCGGCGAGGATTTTGTGGTGGGGTGGATGCGTACTGAATGGAGGTTTGCTATCCGTGGCGCTGGGGATAGTCAGCAGGGATGAATCGGAAACTTTTGTGTGCGGTTGGGTGTTTTGGAGCGTTGGGATTTGGGTGGGGCGCGCGGGGCGACTTTTCGTTGGATTTTGAATCGGGAGCGGTTTGGAACTCGAAGGCGGACGTTCAGATTCCGAGTGGTACGGGGACTCGCTTTTCGTTGCCAAAAGAGTTGGGCGCCAACAATCCCACGGAGTTTTTACGGGCGCGGGCGACATGGCATCTTTCGCCGAAGCACGAGGTGTCGTTGTTGTACGCGCCGTTAGAAATGGGTTTTGGCGGTCGGTTTGACCGGTCGGTTCGCTTTGCGGGATCAACGTTTGCACCGGGGGTGGATACGGAGGGTAGTTACCGGTTTGATTCGTACCGACTGACGTATCGTTACAACTTCATTTCGGAGGAGCGGTTGGTTGCTGGGATTGGTCTGACGGCGAAGGTACGGGATGCGGAGGTGCGTTTGGTTCAGGGTGGAACGCGGGCGAGCGATGCAAACCGAGGCTTTGTTCCCCTGTTGAACTACCGGGTGCAGTGGAAGTTTGCGGATGCGTTTAGTCTTCTCACGGAGGGGGATGCGTTGGGTGCGCCCCAAGGGTACGCGATTGATGCGGCGGCCTCATTGCAGTGGCATGTCACGGATCGAATGGCTTTCCGATTGGGGTACAGGCTATTGGACGGCGGAGCCGATAATGACACGGTCTACACGTTCAGCCGATTCCACTATTCAACGGCGGGAGTGACATTCCGTTTTTAAGGGGCGCCGGTTGCTCCTTCGAGGATGGCGTGGCGACTCGCCGGACCGACTCCTTTTCGGGGGGAGCGGTCGGCGTTTGGATCGGGGTGGGGTTAGCGGTAGCGGTCGAGGTTGGCGGACATGGCGTGGAGCCGGTTGTCGAAGGTGAAGCCGAGTTCGGCCCAGTCTTTTTGCATTTGTTCGAGGCCGCGTTTGACGAGGAGGAGGTCGGCTCCGTGGCAGAGGAAACGTGCGCCTTTGGATTGGAGCATCCGGCAGTGGTCTGGATTGAAGGTCACGGTTCCCCATTCGATGCCGGCGGCTGCGGCAGCGGCGGCAACGCGATCAATCGCGTTCAGGACGAGGGGGTGTTCGAACTGGCAGGGGACGCCGGCGAGGATGCTGAAGTCGCCGGGACCGAGCATGAGGACATCCACGCCGGGGACTTTGGCGATGGCCTCGGCGTTTTCGAGCGCTTTGGGGGATTCGATTTGGATGATGATGACGGTGTTGTCGTTGGCGTGCTTGAGATATTCAGGCACGGGCATGGTGCAGTAGGGATTGTCGGGGTTGCCGGCATCGACACCCCGTTCACCGAGGGGCGCGAACTTGCTCCAGCGCACGACTTCGGCGGCTTCTTCTGCGGATTCGCAGCGGGGGTACATGATGGCTTGGGCTCCGGCTTCGAGGAGGCGGCCCATGCGCATGAACTCGCCTTTTGCGGGGCGGGCGATGATGTCGGATGCACCGATTCGGGCTGCGCGCATGAGGTTGGAAGCGGTTTCCACGCTGTAACCATGGTGCTCAAGGTCCATCCAGATGGCGTCAAATCCCATGAGGCTGGTGAGTTCGAACACGGAGGGGTCGGTGAAATGAAGGGTGGTGGCGAGGATGGGTTCGCCGCGGCGAAACTTGGATTTGATGACGCTGTTACGCATGGGAGGGGAGGAGAGGTGAGGGCTTTGGGTGTTTTCGTTGGCGGCCGCTTGGGTGCTGCCGTGTTCTGACGACGAGGCTACTCAGGGGCGCCGAGTTGTTTCAACTGGCGGGTATCAATCCCGCGGCGCGGTGGTGGTCGAACACGGGCTCCTTTCGGGCCGTGTGTTGTCGGCCCTGTGAGGGCGGCGCCGGTCTGGGTGGGTTCTCCGGCGCCGAAGTGGGAGGGAGATTTCCCTCCTGAGGTCGGGTTAGCGGAGACGGTCGAGTACGTCTTTCGAGCCCCAGCGGAGTTTGCTTTTTGAGAGGACCTGGAAGGTTGTTGTTATCGGCTTGCCGCTCGATGAAACGAGTCGGATTTGGTTTCCTGAGATAGACCATTTCCCTTGCTCAAACACGTTACCTTCGGTTTCTAGAGCATAGGTTGAGTTTGCGTTGAGCGTGATTGCTACGGGACTGACATCGGGTGCTACTTGAGGAAAAGACCAGATGCCGACGATGGAGGCGGCTGCGTTTGCGGTTTGGTTGGCGGGAGCCGGTT
>JACCEC012435744.1_pt1 | contig 15886 bp, 13 predicted proteins | sample 7450121 | NCBI WGS metagenome assembly JACCEC01 (sample SAMN15323455, study PRJNA562643) | freshwater metagenome | isolation source: river surface water | place: USA:Blue River Watershed | collected 2017-08-18 | reverse complement strand
TAGCTATTCCAAAAAGTGAAATAAGTAAAATGAAAAAAATAGTGACAGATTTAATAAAACGAAACGCAAAGAATAATATAAAGGAATTAAATAAATTGGTAATAGAGACAATGAATATAGATGAAGACTTTAAAGTATGTATATTAGATAATTTGGTAATTATTTAATTCTTTATAAACATTTACCTATATTTATTTACGAAGGGGTACACCACCTACTAAACCAGCACCGATACCAAAACCTGCACCATTGCGTACAGAAGCACCTACAGAAGGTACAAATAGATCAAGGATACTGAAGGTACTGGCAGCTACAAGACCTAACATTAATAATTCGTCCCAGTGTACTTTAGTGCCTTTACCAATAGAGGGTAAAGCGTAAGCAGCAAGACATACCATAATACCTTCTACTAAGTATTTGACTAAGCGAGTAGCAATTTCTTTAACGTCTAATTTCATATTTTTATTTATTATATAAAATAGAAAATAATTTATAAAATAAATTAAAATAAAATTCTATAAATCTTAATGTCTATAAAATAAACTATTTAAGAATTATTTAAAATATTAAAAATTAAAATGCAAGAAGAAAATAAATCTAATCTAGTTCCTGTTAAAGAATATGATTACCTTGATGAAGATAAACCTATACGTAATCAAAATTATGTATGTTTATCTTTTATTTCACCAGAATCAGTAATTGATAATAAAAATGTGTATTTTTTTCATGAATTTATGAAAGATTTTTCTAATAAAATGCATGAATTATTTGATAATCTAAAAGAAAAATACAAAGAAGAAAGTACAAATATTGATAGTCTAAAAGATTACTATGAATATATGTTTAATCAAGATATGTTACAAGCACAATTTAAATATTTTGTAGAAGAAAATAGCAGTAAATTAGAAAATGAATATCTAGAACAGAATAATTTTCAAACTTCTATGAGAGGTATTAAAGTTAGAGGCGTTTATGATACTCTTAAAGAAGCTCAAGTAAGAAGTGAAATTATAAAGAGAATTGATACATCGCATAATATTTTTATAGGTCAAGTAGGTTGTTGGTTACCTTTTGATCCTACACCTGGTAATATTGAAGACCAAGAATATTCTGAAACTCAACTTAATACTCTAATGAAAAAATATAAAGAAAATGAAAGTGCTAAGAATGAACACTTTGAACTAAGAAAACAAGAAATGATGAATAGAAATAAACCAAAAACTATAGAAGAAAATTTATTAGAAAGTAATGAAGAGAGTAATGTAGAAGAAGTTAAAAATGAGATTTTAAATGACGATCCTTGGGTTAAAAAAAATATAAGTGAAAATAATGAAGAAGTAAAAGAAGCTGAAGTTTAATTAAAATATTCGTATATAATAAAATGAGATTTTACAAATTATATCCTTTTATAATTTTGATTTTCATAGTATTAATAACTTATATGATAATATATAATAGAGACTTTAAGAATAATTTTTTTGATAATGATGAATTATGGCTAGATATAGATACAAATACATATTATAAAAATTATTTTGATTTAGAAGAATTTTCTGCATTTTAAAATATGTTCTTTATAATAATATAAATGAAACTATTTATAGTAATATTATTATTTATGGGAATTTTAATGGTAATTCAAGGTGTATATAATGATAAACTTAAAATGGTAAAGGAAAGAGTTAAAGTTGAATATAGATTTGTTCCTAGATCTTATTATGATGAAATGGTATTTAGTAAACAATTTGCTACATTAACAGATGATCTTTATAACAATGAAGATCAATGGTCATCGAGAAATATTTAGATATTTATTTATACAATAATTATATACTTTTTGAATACAAAATGGTGCTAATATCATTTTATTACTTACAATTATATTTACTATATAAAACAGGTATAATATATTGGATCAATTATAATTATTAAATATTATTTTTATTATTTAATATATATTATGAAAATGAATAAAAATAATAAAAATTTAGATAATATTAAAGAATATATAAATCAGTACAATAAAAATAATAAAAATTTAGATACTATTAAAGAATATATAAATCAGTACAATCAAAAAACAAAAACTGAGAAAGTTTTATCTGTTGAAGATAAACTATATAAAGCACTTAGTGATAATAATTTAGATTTAGTATATAATATATTATTAAAAGAAGTTAAAAATATTTCAGAATTTAATAACATATCAATTAGTTTCTATAATTCATTACTTAATAAAATTTTATATACTTCTAATGACTCATCTTTATCAAATAATATAAAACTTCGTCATTTTAGTATTTTAAATCATTTAATTACAATACAAGATACAGTTGATAATTTATCAGATATTGAGACTTTTATAAGTAATCAATCTAATCCACAAAAATATAATTTATTACATAGAATTTTAATTAGTAATACAATTCGTTTAAAAAGTACTTTATTAGGATCAATATTAAGAAAAGATAAAAGATTAGATTTTATTAATGCAAAGGATAAATTAGGCAGAACACCGTTATTTATATCTTTAGAGAATATTGAGAACGAACTCGGAGAAAGAGAAAACGTTTTAATATGTCGTAAATTAATAGAAATACAACCAAAATCAGCAATAATCTCTAATAATTTAAATAATTTATTATTAAATAAAGAAACTTCAAATAAATATTTAAATAAACCATTATTGTTAATTATTGTGGATAAATTAAGAACTACTACTCTTAGCTATATTATAAATTGGGTAATTGAAATTGTTATTTTAATTTTAAATTATAATCCTACTTTAGATTATATCTTAAAACAAGATGATAATGGAAATACAGCATTAATGTTATCTATATTATATAATAATTTTGAATTATTCGAAATATTATTAAAAAAATATAAAAATCCTTCATCTATTAGAATTAAAAATAATAAAGGTGAAACAGCACTAATTATTGCTATTAAAAATAATGCTAAAAAATTTGCGGAAAAATTATTATTATTAGATCCAACTAAAGAACATATTGAATTAACTGATATTGAAGGGAAAACTGCAATGAATTATAATAGAGATGATTTTATAGAAAAATTGTTTTATAATATTTCGAACAATATATATAAAACTCCATTATTACCAAATTATAGTTCTTATATATCTATAAAAGATAGTAATTTAAAAGAAATTATTGAATTAACTATTAAAGACAATGCTAAAAATAATCAGATTCGGAATACAATTGATCTTCAAATGATGTTTATTAGAAATCTAAAAAAATTGACAGATACAATTGATAATAATTTAGATTTTAATTATACTAATTTACAAATTAATATTTATACTATTGATAAAGAAACAGTTATTTTTAATAACTGTTTAAAAATATTAATTAATTTAATAAACAATTCAACAGATTTATTTAGAATTCTTTTAAGTAATCATACTGGTTTTGGTGGAGGTCAATTGAAAGAGTTTTTTTACAAAATTCAAGAAGAATTAAAATTAATAGGATATTATAAAATATTATGTAAAAAAATTAAATATAAAAGATCACTTAATGAAACAAATATAGATTCAATCACGAAATTAAAGGATATGGAAGAAGAAAAAAAACAAATTTTATCTGATTTTAGTGATATTGAGGAAGTTATAGAATTGTTAGATAATAAAATTTTTTGGTATATTATACATCTAAGCAATTTTAACAATAATAATTATACACAATATTTACCATATAATAGATATAAAAATGATACATCAATAATTTTAGATCCATATATATTTTATGCTATGAAAGATCTTCCAAAAATATTCCAAATTGATGATATGATTGATGAAAAAATTAACGAAGATTTTAATAATATATTAATTAATTTTGTATTTTTATTATTAATTAATATATTTAATTGTAAAAAAAACGAAAATACTCAAATTTTTGATAAAAATGATACATTATTAGATTTATTAAATATTTATAGTAACAGATATTATAAATTATCGAATGATACACTTAACAATAATACAAAAATATATATGAAAAATACAATGCAATCTTTAGAAGATAATTGTGAACATTTATTTCTTTCTAAAGATAGTAGAAACTTTGTTATTTCTATCATTAATAGTGATATTAATACTAATGAATATATAATGGAAATATTAAAAATTATAAAATACAATATAAATTTTGACTTAATTTTAAATGATACAAGTGGTATAAAAAAAATTATTGAATTGATTAATGAAAGTAAAAAAGAATTACCAAATTATACGTTTACTGATGAATTTTCAAATGCTTTAACAAGTATATTTAATGAAAATAATGAATATATTGGAAAATTTATTCGCTTAATAACCGGTACTTCAAATTCACCTTTAAAAATTGAAGTTATATTAGATAAATTAAATCCTATGAAAACAAGGACTCAAGAAATTTATTTCAAAGAATTTAGTATTCAAACTTGTTTCAATCAAATACATTTGAGTATTGATTTTTTTTATGATATACCAATTTATGATGAAACTAGTAAAAATCTTTTAAATAAATTATATGATTTATATAGTGATACTAGTACAAGAAATATTCAAACTGTATTAGATTTTTTAGATAATAATTTTACTAAATTATCACAAGATGATTTAGCAAAAAAAATTACTGAAAAAATGTTATTACCTGAGTTAAATACTTATATACATGGTGGTAACAATAGTAAAAAAAAAATTATTAAAAAGAAAAATATGAATAAAGTTTATAATAGTAATATATTAATTAATAATTTAGTATTAGGATTAATAGTTTTAGTAACTAGTTTCTTACAAAGATAAACAGAGTTTATCTCTTATTCATTTTTTATCAGTATTAACTTTGATTAAACTGTTTAATTTTTACTTAATATTGAGATAAAAGAATCTTTTGTAAATCAATAAATGATTCTGCTTTATAAAATTTATCTATTATAAAAAATAATGTATGATATGTAATATACCAAAATATTGTCATTTCACTACCATACAAGTCTTTATATATTTTTAAGAATTTGACATATAATTTTTCTTTTTCAAACAAATGTATTAAAACGTCTATTTTGACTTGTTTTTGAAGATTATCTTGTAATTCTTGCTTAGTTTTATCTAATATTATTTGTGATTTTAATATAGAATTCTTTGTAGATATATTAGTTGTTTTATTAGTTGATTTAGTAGTACTTTTATTATTTGTTTTTTTTGTAATAATAGTTTTTAAATTTCTCAAACTATTATATATATTTAAACTATCTTTATATCTAGTATAAGTATTATATATTAAATTTTTTCTTATTGTTGGAGTAATATAGTTTAATGTTGATGTTCTACCGCCAGTTTGTATATTTAATCTTGATTTAATAAATAATGTTTCTAATAATAATGCATTCTTTTTAGCTTTTTTTATTTCTTTTTCTACTTCATTTTTAACTTCGATTAATTCTTCTGGTTTATATTTTTCAATTAATTTTTGAAATCTTTCTAAAATATCACTTGATAATTCTATAACATTCACATTTTCGGACTTTATTGCTGTTATTATTTTTTGTAATTCTACATAATTAATAGCTCCATTTTCAAATTGTTCTTCTGGTTCTACTTCTATTTCTTCTATTTCTCCATTGTCCTCTTCTTCATCTTTATTAATTATTAAATTGGCATTATTAATATTTTCATTATAAATTACTTGTCTTTCATCTGAAGCATTAATTATTATTTTTTTCTTGTTTGGACCAAAATTATATAATGTTAATATATTATCTCCTTTTACTACATTTGTCTTCTTATTAGTTTTTTTCATTTGAGTAGTTTTAATACATTGACAATTATTTAACAAGGCAAATAATATTGCCGGTCTATCTTGACTTACAAAAACATAACTTACTTCTTCATTCTGTTTATTTGATTCGACACATGCTTTTACCTGTAAATAATCCATTGCTCTTTTAAAATCTAATAATGCTAAATTAAACTCCTCGGGATATAAATCTATATAATCAGTTGATTGTTCCTTTCTTTCCTCTAATAATTTGATTAATTTTTGATGTTCTTCTAATAGTTTTTTCTCTATATATTTTTTTTCAATACTACAAATTTTATTAATTATATCCGATAATAAACCCTTTGATAAAATAATATTTGAATCTTGTAATTTTTTCTCAATCTCTGTATATAATATTTCGTTATTTTCTTTTACTGTTTTACTAAAATCTATTTTATTTTTTATTTCAAATAATAATTCATTATATAAATTATCCTTATTATCAATATTTTTAACAGTTTTATTACCAAAAAATTCATTTTTTAATTTAATATTTATTCTTTCTTTTAAAAATTCAATATTTTGATCAATAGATTCTATTGTTGTTGTATTTTTGGTATATGTATTAATAGCAGTATTATAATAATTCTCAGAACCATGAAATAATTTTATTTGATAAATATCAAATATCGTTTGTAAAGTTATATTTTTTAATAATGATTCATCAAAATATTCTTTTACTCTATCATTAACAAATTTAGTTTTATTTAATGTAGATTCTATTAATGATAATAGATTTACAAAAGTTGATAATGATAAAGTTTTGTCTTTAATTTCTGTTAAATCTATATATTTTTCTTTAGAGCTTGGTTTTATTTTAGTATATAATTCAAATTTATTATTATTTTTTGGATTCTTTTTAACACCAATTTCTTGAACAAATATTAATTCATTATCTGTTCTTTTTAAAGAATAAGGATAGTTGTCTTTAATTATACATATCTCACTTAATTCATCGTTATCTGATAAATTTTCTTGAGAAATTTCAGAGTTACTATTTTCTATTAATTCTTCAGAAATTATTGAATTATTATTTTTAGTAGAATTACCACCTTTTAATATATTATGACTACCTGCATCATATTGTGAAAAAATTCCTTTATATAAAGTATAATGTTTTGTATTTAATTCTTTTGCTGTTATACAAAAAAATTTGTTAGAACAAGGTATAGAATTCGCATCAGTAATAAATGTTAAGTTCTTATCATTTTTAAGAAACTTATATAACTCTTTTGAAATATTTTTAATATTTTCATCATTTATAATACCAATATTTAATTTAAAACAATTAGAATCTATAAGTTCTTTATCTAAATTTTCTAATAAACTTTTTTTTAGATTACTATAATTTTTATCAAGTAATCCCTTTTTATTTAATAAATCAATTATAAATTTTTCCATATATTCTTCAATATTTGCTATATTTTTATTCCAAATCCAATTTTCATTATATAATCTATTATAAAATTTTGTATAAATATCTTTTAATTTATTAAATTCCGGTTTTAATAAACCTAATATTATATGAATGAAAGTTTCTGTATCATATTTATAAATTTTATCATTAACTCTTTCTGCATTACAATAATCATGAATTGTATCTGTTAATGCTACAAATTTAATTAAATTTTTAAATTCTGTATTTGTAAAATTACTTACTGTTTCCATTTTATTTTATATTTATATATTAAAATAAATAATGTCACCAAAAGTTTGTGAAGAAGGTAAAATATTTAACCCTAAAACTAATAGATGTATTAGCGATACTCCTGTTAATAGAAAAAAAATAGAAGAATTACAAACTAATAAATCTAAATCAAAATCAATTACACCAATTAATAATATTCCACCAATGGGACCAATTATACATCCTGAATATATTTATGATATTAAAGATACGTTAGACAATATTAAAGAATTTAAAATTATAAAGAAAAATAATTTAATATTATTTAATTACATCTATGCTAAAAGGTTCAATGAACTTTTAAAATCTAATACCAATATATCTTTTAGTGAAATGGAAATAGATGATTTATTAAAATTAGGAAAAGATATTAAAGAGTATTTATATAATGGAGAATTCATTACAAAAGAAAAATACGAAAAAGCGATAAAATTAGATAATAAAATTAGGAATATTGTGAAAAAAAATACCATAACAATTATCCACGATTTACCAGTAGAAAAGTATGTAGGTACTAATAAAATTTATTCTTCTAGATATGAAATTAGAAAATTAGTAAAAAGTAGATATGATAGAGTTAGACGAGATTTAAATGTGATTAAGAATACTTTAGAAAGTAGAGATTTTGGAAATGAAGTTATAAATTATACTCATATAAAATCAGTATTAAGAGACAAAGAATATATTGATGAATTGATTAAATTAGGAATATTTAGTTTTGATGATTTATGGAATAATGTATTTAAAGATCCTTTTATTTATGATAAACTACTTATAACTTATAGAAAATATTTAGAATTACATAAAGAATTAGAAGATGAGAAAAAGAAACAAACTGGTGGTAAGAAAAAGAAGAAACAATAGATTAAACAATTACTTATCTTTATCAAATAGAATTTAATTATTATTTAAACAATTATTACAATAATTAAACAAAAATGAAGAATAAACAAATTAGAATTGTAGATTTAAGTAAAAATTTATCAGATATTTATGGTGTTCCTAAAAATATTAATACATTTAAAATTAATGATATTGATTATAGTGTAAGGACTTTAGAAGGCAGTGGTCAATTAATTATTAGCTATATTTATAATAATGAAGAAAAAGAAAAAATAGATAGTGAATTAGAATATTTTTTTGATCTAGAACATGCTATATTTATGCATTTTGTGAAAAATAATATTAATATACATTCTAGACCATCTAATTTTGGTGAATTTTTTCCTACATATAATGAAAGAATAAAACTAATAAAAGATGAAATATTTTATGCGATGAAACACAATTAAATATATTTTTTATGAACATTAACAGAGATATTACCTTTTTTCTTGAATTTACTCATATTAAATTCTTCATCTGAGTCTTCAGAATCTGAATTGTCTCCATTATTTAACCAGAATTGTGATGCTCCTATTTTAAAAGGAGGTCTTTATGGCGTTCTTAAATGAAAATATGAAATTACTTTATTTATCATTAGGATTATCAAATGTATATAAATATCCATCAGTATGAACTATTTTTTTTGTTACTTTATAATACATATCATTTTTAAGTATATTTGTAGTTTCAGTTAAACTATTAAAAATAAATTCGACTTTATTAGTTTTTGGATTTATTTTATATACTTTCTTTCGTATACCACACGTATTAATAAAATTGTTTTTTGTTTCTGTTTTTAAACATATACCATAAATTCCATTTGAATCGTTTTTCCCATTTAGACGAAATGAACCTTTTACTTGAAAAAAATTATTGATTATATGTTTTCTAAAATAAAATATTGTTTTCTTTTCTTCTAAATTATATGGTTTTATCCATTTAGTAAAATCATTTATTAAATTATATAATGATGTTCTCTTTTGTAAACCTAAATCACAATTTTGTATAATATATTTATCATATATATTATCATCATTTTTTGGTTTATAATTATTATCTATCACACTAAACCCCTTATATCCAAGTTCATTCTTATTTGTTTCTTTATTGGGTATTCTAGTACTATTAAATTTTGCTTTAATATATTCTAATAAATAAGTTCTCTCATTTCTTGTACAACCTTTATTCCATTTTCTGAATACAAAATAAATATCTGTAGATATAGCTTTATGTTCAGTTCCAATTATACAACATTCAAGCATAAATTTGTCTAATTTTTCATAAATAAATTCTTTAGTTGTTTTTTTTTCTTTTACTAAAGGTTTTTCTTCAAAATTTAAAAATTTAATATCTTCATTATTATTTACTATATTATTGTTATTATCATCGTAAATTTTATATTTTTTAAAGAACTGTTTTAATTCTAAATTTCTTTCTAAATAATTTTCATCTATATCATTTAAAAAATTATCTAATAAAAATTGCATATTTTCTATAGTATTTATTATTATATCTAAAGTTGTATGAAACCATTCTTTTTTCTCACAATCTTGTTTTGATTGTAATACATGATGAATAACTGATTCTAATAATCTACCATTGGAACATGTTAATTCGTATTTTAAATTATTTTCAAATCTACAAGTATCATAAGTTTCTGCTCTTACATTCATATTTTTTGTGAAACCTATCTTATATACTAATTTATTATCTTTAGTAATATCTTCATATACATATATTCTATCTTTCTTTTCATATCTAATTTTATTTCTTTTTTGATATCTTGATAATTCTTCTTCAGTTTCTTTTAATTTTTTTTCTAATTCATATTTACCTTTTAATCTTAACTCCTTTATTACTTCACAAACCCAATTTTGAAATTGGTTAGCAATTGGTTTTCTTGAACGGAATAGAAGTTTATAAAGCCCTCTTTCAGTTAAAAACGAAATTTCTTGAGGACCACCAAGGGTATCCATAGTGTGTATAACCTTTTCATTATTATTAAAATCATTAATAGTAGAATGAATATTTTTTATTTCTAATATTAATCCTACATCACTTGCTCTAAATAATGGGTCTTCATAAGTACCTTTAATAGTAATTTCGGTATGTAAATTATTATTATTAAATGCTTTTATAATATCCATATGGTTATTTATATATTTATTATATCCTTTATACTTAAATATGTTTCAATCTTTAAGTATAAAAAATTAAATATATTTTTTATGAACATTAACAGAAATATTACTTTTTTTCTTGAATTTACTCATATTAAATTCTTCATCTGAATCTTCAGATTCTGAGTTATCTCCATTATTTAACCAAAATTGTGAAGCGCCTATTTTAAAAGGAGGTCTTTCTGGAGCCTTATACCAATAAACGATATCCTCAAGTTTATTGCTTTTACTGGTATTATCAATTACAAGACATTCGTAATTTTCTGTACAAGAATCCATGACAGTATCAAAAATATTTTGATTGGGAAACATACCAGCAAAATTATCATAGAGTCTTTTACGGTTTCCCACAATAGTTTCTCTCAAAATAAAAGTGAAGTCTATTTGGGTACGTAGAATAGGAGGTATTCCTAAAGGAAATTGCGATGTTAATAGGAAAAAAATCTTATAGTGTCTGCCATTCATAAATATAGAACGGATATTCACATCTTTTGTCCAACTAGAATCATATAAACAATCATCTAAACAAACAACAATTCTTGGATCAATATTTGAATAACCTTTTTGTTTTTTTTCTTTATTCATTTGTTTTATAATGATTTTTTGTCTTTTAATTATATTTGCGAGCAATTCAGGTGTATATTCATTATGGATAAATTGTTTTGGTACCATAGATGAATAAAATTTATTTGCCATTTCTGTTGGAGATATAAATGTTCCTAAAGGTATATCGGTATTGTTATAGAGAATATCTCGGACTAAATAGGATTTTCCAGACCCCCTTCTGCCCAACATCACCACAACTTTATCGCTATCAATCTTGGAAATATCAAATTGCTTTAATTTTAATTTCATAATACCTAATTATATTAATATATATATTCTTAATTTAGTGATATTACGCATTTTAATATAATTTAATACAAATTCTATAAGAATAATTAAGAATTTTTAAAATAGCTTATTTCCAACTAAATATTCTAATCTAAATAAAAATTATATAATATTTTATATTTAAAGATACTAAAACTATTTAAAGATAAGGTGTTATTTATAATATAATAAACCATTATGGATATTGTTAAAGCATTTAATTCTAATAATTTACACACTGATATTACTATTAAAGGTACGTATGAAGATCCTTTATTTAGAGCAAGTGATGTAGGATTAATATTAGATATTAAATTTATTCATAATTCTATTAAAGATTTTGATAATGATGAAAAGGTGTCGCGTAGAACGCTAACCCTTGGTGGTCCACAAGAAGTTTTTTTTTTAACCGAATTAGGTTTATATCGTTTATTAGGACAATCTAGAAAACCAATTGCTCGTGAGTTTCAAAAATGGATAGCAAAAGTAATTAAAGAAATTAGATTAACAGGAAAATATGAATTAGAAAAACAATTAAAAGAAAAAGAAGAAGAAATCAAAATTAAAAATCAAGAAATTGAAAAAATATCTCTAGAAAATGAAAGATTAAGCGTTGTTAATAATATTCCTGTTATTTACATTTATAATACAGATACAAGACCAGAAGTTATTAAACCTCCTCTTAAAATTGGTGCCACACAAAATTATAGAAGTCGTTCAAAACCATATAATCAAACACATCCTTATGGGAAAATGGTATTTTATATAGAAATTCCAAGTGCTAATGCTAATTTAAAAACTGTTGAAAATTGGATTCATACTATTTTAGCAAGTCATTTAATTAAAGGAGAAATGTTTAATATTGATGTTGAAGAAGCTAAAAAAATTATAACATTACAAGTATGTTCTCTAAATTTAGCTAATAATACCAATGTTGTTGATAGACAATTAAAAATAGATAAATTTATGGATCAAGCTAATAAAATTATTTATGATATTCCTGATGCAAATATTTCTACATTTAATAAATCTATTCAAACAGATCCAACAATAGAAGAAATAAATAATACAAATAATAAACTTTTATCAAATTTTGATAAATTTTTTAATGAATGTTGTGTAATTAATGAAAATTTAGAAGTATCTACTATTGATATTACAGGGCAATATAGAATATGGTCTCAATCTGCAGATAAAGAAACATATTTAGCTTTTCTAGACTATTTAAAAGTTAAATTTAGACCAATTAGATTACAATTACAAAATAAAGAAAATGTTGTTAATGGTTATAAAGGCGTTTCTTTAAAAGAAATTGAATATAAAAGAACATATATAGATAATGAACCAGAAACATTTATTTTTAGTAATTGTATGTTTAAACCCGGTGGTAAAACACTATTTTCAGAAATTTCCACAGAATATTTAGATTGGAAAAAAAGAAATAAGAAAGGAATTTTAAATTATGAAAAAGAACTTAAACAATTTCTAAATGAATGTAAATATATTTACAAATCTAATATTTGGGGAAATACTGGTAATGGAGTAGGATATTATGGTATATCTTTAAAAAGTCATGAAAATATTAATAAAAAGCAAAGCTCCTCTACTGCTAAAAAAGTTCAAAAGAGAGATTCTAAAACTCAAGAAATTTTAGATAATTGGCCAACTATCGCTAAAGCAGCAGAAAGTGAAAATATATCTGCTGCTAAAATGAGTAGATCTATTAAAAATAATGTAGTGTTTAATAATAGTTACTATTATTGTATTTCAACTGTATAATTTTTAAGTATAATATTAATTAACCTAATAAACCTAATAAATCTAATAATACAAGTATATTTACTAATATTATGCAATTAAATAAATTTGAACTTTGATTATTGTAAATTTAAAAATTTGATTCTGTTTATAAATTTTAAAAATATTAGTAACAAAGAAGAAATTAAAAATCAAGAAATGGAAAGTTTCAGTATTAAGAATCCTGTTATTTACATTTATAATACAGATACAAGAGCAGAAATAATTAAACCTCCTATTAAAATTGGCACTACACAAAATTATAATAGTTGTTCGAAATTATATAATAAAACATACCCTTATGGTCAAATGGTATTTAGTATTGAAATTCCGAATGCTAATGCCAATTTAAAAACTATTGAAAATTGGATTCACACAATTTTAGCAGGATACATAATTAAAGCAGATGAGTTTAGTATTGATATTGAAGAAGCCCAAAAAATTATAAAATTACAAGTATATGTTCTTAAGTTAACTAATAATGCAAATGTTCTTGATAGACAATTAAAGATAGATAAATTTGTTCATCAAGCTAATAAAATTATTAATGATGTTCCTGATGCATGTCTGTTTTCAGTTAATCCATTTGAATGGTCTTAATTTACCGATAAAGTAACAAGATTAGTCTAAATATACTTTAATAACCAAATTTAATAAAATTTGAATATTTAATGGAACAAATTAAATTTAATAAAATTTATAGATGGAACTATTAAAACAATATTATAGTGATTTATTAATAACTAATAATTTAAAACAATATAGAAAAACTGGTATTATAGAAAATTATGATATTTTTTCGATAGACATCATTAAAAATTTGAATATTATTAATTTTGATAAATTTAGTTATGATCTAGTTAAAAAAATCAATACTGAAGGTTTTTCAATGAAATGGCATATTGACAATGCAAAACTAATAAGACATAAAAAAAATTTTGTAAAAGAAAAAAATATTGCTGATCAAATTGTTTTAAATGAAAAGTATGCATTACATTACCATTTAAATAGACCTCAATATACTTTACTTTTATATGAATCAGATTACAATAAGGATTTTACAGGTGGTTCTTTAGAGTTTATTGATAATACTATAATATATCCACAAAAGGGTTTATATATATTGTTTGATAGTCGTGAGATTCATAAAGTGAATAAAATATTGAGTGGAACTCGAATAAATTATTTAATTAAATTTTATCCTAAAGATAAGTAATAATTTATTAAATTAATAGGTTTTTATTATCACCCTTTTCTTTCCTTTTATTTTTCATATGCTTTTCCTTTCTTTCCAACACCCGTTTCTTTCCTTTTGTTTTTCCTATGCTTTTCCTATGCTTTTCCTATGCTTTCTCTTTCTTTCTTGGAGCCTTTTCTCTCCCTGTCCTCTTTTTCTATTAAAGGGTCTAATTTAAAATGTAGTAATTTGATAATTAAATAAATTATTTTTGTAAATGATAAAAATTTTTAAAAATTTTATAAAAAAAAAAATTACTTTTTAGAAATTCAAAATTATGGTGAAACAAAAACTAGTATAATAGCTCGTATCAGAAAACCATAATAAAATAGATGAAAATGGCTGAATTTGTCTAAAAATAGCATTATTTTTCTGAAAATATCTGAATTTGTTATAGATATAAATTTATCTGAAAATATCTGAATATAGCTGAAAATTACTTAAAGAAATATTAATAATATATTATAAATAATAATGGGTATTAAAATTACTCCTTATACCTGCATTAGATGTGGATATAATACTTTAAAAAAAACAAACATAAAAACTCATTTTTCTAGGAAAAAACTTTGTCCAGCAATTGATAATGATATAGAATTAACAGAAGAAATTAAAGAAACTATTTTAAATAATAGAATATATAAAATAATAACAGAAGAAAAACAACCAACTTTAATCCAAAATATCCAAAACATCCAATATAATAATACTATGTATAATTATATAAATAAACTGGATACAATGGATAAAATAAATAAAATAACAGAACATAAGAAGATAGATTTAATAGGTTTAGAATTTAGTATTGAAGATAAATATATAAAAGAAATTAAAAGATTAGAAAAAGATGCTTATAAATATGGTTTTAATTTAAAAGAAACAGATTTTTTAAATATAATAGATACAATTACTAATGTATCTGATAATTTTGAACATTGTAATATCATATATGATACTAATATGAATAAATTAAAATTATATAAGGGTAAATGGGAATCATTTATATTAGATATTGGTGTAAAAGAACTAATACAATTAATACAAGATAGTTATTTATATCAATATGAAATATATCTATTAAAAAAAATTTATGGAAATAATGAGACTAATTATAGAGAATTATCAAGATATAAGGAATCTTTAGAAGAATATTTTAAATTTATAGGTATTTTCGATGTTAAACCCTATTGTTTTGAGAAAATGAATTGTGATATACTAGATAATGATGATGAAGAATATACAATAGAAGAGAAATGTAGGATTCAATATGAGAAATTAGCTATTCCAAAAAGTGAAATAAGTAAAATGAAAAAAATAGTGACAGATTTAATAAAACGAAACGCAAAGAATAATATAAAGGAATTAAATAAATTGGTAATAGAGACAATGAATATAGATG
>JACCEC012123712.1_pt1 | contig 15886 bp, 10 predicted proteins | sample 7450121 | NCBI WGS metagenome assembly JACCEC01 (sample SAMN15323455, study PRJNA562643) | freshwater metagenome | isolation source: river surface water | place: USA:Blue River Watershed | collected 2017-08-18 | reverse complement strand
CGGGTAAAGCCCTGCACCGTGGACTTCCGATGAGTATTTCGTTTGAACCTACGACGTCCTGTAATTTACGTTGCCCCGAATGCCCCAGCGGTTTACGGTCGTTTACGCGGCCTACGGGAATGCTGGACGGTGATTTGTTCAAACGCACCATCGATGAACTCGCCGATACTCTTTTGTACCTCATTTTTTATTTTCAGGGAGAACCTTATCTGCATCCTAAGTTTTTGGAATTGGTGAGTTATGCCTCCAAAAAAGGGATTTATACCGCTACTTCTACCAACGCGCATTACTTAACCGATGCGGCGGCTCGTCGCACGGTAGAAAGCGGCCTCGACCGTTTGATTGTGTCCATCGATGGCACAACGCAGGAGGTGTATCAGCAGTACCGAGTAGGAGGGAAGCTAGAAAAGGTATTGGAAGGAACGCGTACGATATTGAAATGGAAAAAACAGCTCCGCTCGAAAACGCCGCACGTTGTTTTTCAGTTTTTGGTTGTGCGCCCCAACGAACACCAAATTGAAGATGCTAAACGCCTCGCTAAGGAAATTGGGGTGGATGAAATAGGCTTTAAAACTGCCCAAATTTACGAATACGAGCAAGGCGACCCGCTCATTCCGACGATTGATAAGTACTCTCGCTATGCCCAAAATACCGACGGCACCTATCGAATCAAAAATAGCCTCGATGGACATTGTTGGAAAATGTGGCATTCGTGCGTCATTACATGGGATGGAAAAGTAGTACCTTGTTGCTTCGACAAAGACGCTCACTATCGCCTTGGCGATGTGTCGGAAACTTCTTTTCAAACCATTTGGCAAAGCAAAGCTTACACCGATTTTCGCCAAGCCCTGATTCGTTCCCGTTCTGAAATTGAGATGTGTAAAAATTGTACCGAAGGAACGCAGGTGTGGGCATAGTAGCAAGGGGCAAATAAGACGAGCTTGAGCTTGCAAACTTGCCCCTTATAAAAATCCCGTCACTTCTTTCCAGACGTTTTCCAGTACAGGAATTCCCTGTTGGCTGTTTTTGAGTCGGGTTGCTAGTACTCGTTCGCTTGGGTAGTTGATGTGGCCTTGTTCGTTGATGGGAACGGAGGTTTTATAGTCCTGAATAATGGCGTCAATGGTCGAAGAAATGCTGGAAAAGTTGCTTAGTTTCGACAAGTCGAGTGCAATAAAAATCTGAGACGAAGCCATTTCGGCGGGTTTTTGCGTGATTTCGTGCGTGGCTAATCCATTGGCCAAAGTTGCGGCTAAAACATCTAACAAAAACGAAAGACCTGCCCCCTTCCAAAAACCTACGGGCAACGATCGCCATGATTCCAAAATTTTGCCAGGCTCATCGGTGAGGTTCCCGTCTTTATCGTACCCCCCCACTACTGAAAGGTTTTCATTTTTCATGACGGCTAGTTCCATTGCTCCAAATGAATACTGCGACATGGCCATATCGAGCACGATGGCTTCGGTGTCGTAGGGAGTGGCAAATACCAACGGGTTGTTGCCTAGTTTTGGGTTGATGGCTCCCCATGCGGGCATGTTGGCGGTGGTATTGGTCCAGCCGATGAACGCAAAACCCGCTTTTGCGGCTTGCCAGCCATACGCCCCACCGCGCATCCAGTGGTTGGTATTGGCCAACGCTACGCACCCAATCCCGTGTTTTTGGGCCAATTTCATGGCACGTTCGGTAGCAAAAATAGCGTTGGAAGGCCCAGCTCCCAAATTTCCGTTCCATTGCTCAATGCCTCCAAAACGGTGAACTATCGTCGGTTTGGCGTTGGGAATCACGTAACCACTGCGAATGTATTGGATAAAGCGAGGGAAACGGTTGATGCCGTGGGTATAGATTCCGTCAACACTATTCTGTGTGAAAGTCATGGCACATTCTTCGGCTCTTTTTTTGGGGAATTGATGTTGCAAAAGAATCCGTTTGAGCGTTTTGTGCATTTTATCCGCAGGAATTGTGAGGAGTTTGGGAGTTGACATAAGTCTTCTTTTTCAGTTAGTTATACGTCTAAAATATGGCGACCTACTTCCCCAATACGTTCACTTGTTTCTTGGGTAATATAGCGCTTTTGGTCAATTTGTTGGGGTTGGTCGCGGGTGCAAAAATAACTGTGTATGCTGCGACGGTCGCGGTCGGTGAAGTTGGTTGTGCCTCCGTGCCAAACGTGCGAATTAAAGATAAATACCGAACCCGCAGGTGCAATGATACGAATTTCGTCGGGATGCTTTTCGTTGGGGTCGGCCATGGCTTCATCGGGCAGGGCGCTGCCTTTATGGGTTTTAGGAACGATGCGGGTGGAGCCATTTTGTTCCGTAAAATCGTCTAACAACCAAATGCTGTTGCACACCTTAAAAAATCCGTCAGCAACGGCATTGCGCCAATCGACGTGGAGTTTCTGATTGCCTTTTCCAGGCTTAGCGGCGCGATAATTGAGCGATGACAGCTTAAATTGGTGTCCTAAAACGGCTTCAATTCCTGCCAATACCCGTGGGTGCGTGTAAAAAATGTCAAAAACGGAGCCTTTGTTGACCAAATCGGCCAAGCGGTCGGCACCTTCTTCTTTGGGATGACGAATGTATTTGGAATCGGCTAATTCTGAGCCGGCATTTTCACCTTCGTTGTCCATCAATTCCGCGAGTCGGTCGTTGACTTGTTGTACTTGTTGGGAGGTGAGTAACTGACCTAAGTTAAGGTAACCGTTGGTGTCCAAAAATTCAATTTCTTCTTGGGTAAGCATCGTTTACTGTCATTAAAAGAGGGATGTTTTTAAAATAGTAGAAACCCAAATACGAACATTTCTACTGCATCGTGGGGCGGGTTGGGAACAACCCGCCCCACGCACGGTGACGCACGCTATTCTCCCCCCATTGGGTTAGGGATAGTGATGTTGGCACCGAAAAACAACGCGTTGAAAAACATCTTTTCGGTACCGTACCAAATTCCACGGAAACTGGGGTTATCGGAGAAAAGAATGACGCGCCCGCTGCCCTCTGGAGCTACAACAACGGCGGCGGAACTGCTGATTTTTTTCAACGATTGGGGATGCACGTAGCCCGTTAAATAGGGTTTGTCGGAATATTGAACTACCGTATTGTAGGGACTAGCAGAAGGCTCTAAAAAGGTGTTATTGTTGCGGTAAAGGGCAATTTTGCGGTTTTTGTAGCCAAACCCAATGGGGTGTGTAATGTCCAAATCGGCTTCAAAAATGGTTCCTCCCGTATTTTTTGAGCCTTCCGAAGCGACAGCATCTTCGTAGTTGATACGTCCACGTTTGGCCAGTGCTGCCGAATCGGCCTTGGTGTTCACCCGCAATTTTTCTTTGACAATATCGCTGCGAATAGCCCATTCGGAGGCCGTTTTGAGGGTGACGAGCGTACCGCCGCTGGCTACCCACTGCTTGATTTTAGGGGCAAGGGCGCGGTCGTATTGTCCCGAAACTAGCACAATGACGTTGTACTTGCTGAGGTTGAGCCGTGGAAGCATCCCGACGTCCACTTTGGTGATAGGCATTCCTACGTGCGTATCGAGCCAATACCACACCTCGCCCACTTCGTTGCCATTTATGGCCTGACCCACCGCAATAAGTGCTTCTGGTTTGGTTACTTTTTGGAAGGTATTACTTCCCAAATCGACGCCCATTTGGCTGTAACCCGTCGGTACACCTACAAACGAAACGCCTGCTTCTTGGCCAGCGGCTTTGATGGCTTCGTAAAGGGCATCGGGCGACAGGTTTTGGGTTTCAACGGGCACCATCAACGCCCCGTGACTGTACGATTTGTCCCCAATTTTAAATGATTTGGTGGCAACTTTGACCAAAATGCCTTGACTTACCAAGCGATACAGCGCTTTGGTCGCCATAAAGTCGGAGTAATCGAGTAGGTAAGCGTAGGGTGATTTGGTAGGAGTAGTTACTGTCGATTGCACAAACTCTTGGCCAATGCGCGCACCCTTGGTGAGTAATGTACGGACTTCTCCTTGGGCCAATCCAAATGCCAATGGTAAGTTCCACGCCGAAGCGTCATAAAAAAGGCTATCGGCAAATTTGGTAGGCTTTTCAAACACACTTTGCACGAGGCGGTACTGGGGCTGAGCAGTGGGAACAAAGAGGGCTTTTCCTTTCTCGTACACCTTTCCGTCGATGGTGAGGTGGTCGGTCAATTGATAACATTCGATATGGTGGTGCAACAGCGTTTGCGTAAAACGGCGTAGGCGCGTTGCGTCCACATTTTCACCTACTACATAGCCTTTGATGGGATTTTTATTGCCTTCTGAAATGGCCGAAGCAAAGAACTCACGTTGGAATTTGAGCAAATTTGTACGCTCGTCCACAGCAGCTTGGCAGGTTGCCAAGGCGCAAACGAGTTGGTTGCGTATCGTAAAGGCGAAGGTAACGGGGCCATTGGGACTGTCTTGCACAAAACCTCGCGAACTTGCCTGTTCAAACAACAACCCTAGTCCACCTTCCATGTCGGGGTAGCTGGAGCCGTAGCCTGGATACAAGTTATCAAACGACTCTTTGGTATAATAAAACGACCCAATGGCGTTCAACGCTTTTTCATAGTACTTGGCAAATTTCCCGTTAAGGGTTTTATAAACATACTGCGGCACGAGCGGGTTTTCGGCGTTCTCCTTAGTAGGCTCAAAGAAAAAAGTAGCGTTGGTGCCCATTTCGTGGTGGTCGGTGACGACGTTGGGGAGCCATTGGTGGTAAAACTTCAAGCGATTTTGACTTTCTACGTGGACGGCCAAGTACCAGTCGCGGTTGAGGTCAAACCAGTAGTGGTTTGTGCGGCCGCCAGGCCATACTTCGAGGTGTTCGCGGTCGTTGTTGTCGGATACCAAAGGAGTGCCACGGTGTTGGTTGACCCAACTCACAAAACGGTCGCGCCCGTCGGGGTTGAGTACGGGTTCAATCAAAACTACCGATTCATCCAACATTTTTTTGGCGTCTGCGTCTTCACAGGCAGCAAAATAATAAGCTGCCAAAATCATGGCTTCTCCTCCCGACGTCTCATTGCCGTGAACGTTGGCTCCGAGCTGAACAAAAACGGGCATTTTGGCCACGTCAGGCATGGCCGCATTGGGGTCGGTGAGTTTTAAGTGCTCGTTTTGTAATTCGGGTAACTTGGCCATGTTGGCGGGCGACGAAAACAATACTACCAAGTGCGGGCGCTTTTCGTAAGTTTCTCCAATGACTTTCACTTGCACGCGCTCTGATAGACGGTCGAGTTCGTATAGATAAGCCACCAAGCGGTCGTAGCGGGTTTGGTAATCGCCAATCGCGTGCCCCAAAAACTGTTCGGGGGTGGGTATCGAAGGATTAAATTTTTTGTTGGGGAAAAAGTAACCGTTTTGGGCATGAAGGTTGAGCGTCCAGCCTACAAGGAAGCTAAGGAGTAGTTTTTTCATTCGAGTGTTAGGTTTTTAGTAGGATACGAAAGTAGTAAATAAAAGTATTTCTCCTACATTTGGGTAAGATACACTTTTTCTTAACCCAAACTATGAAAAAAACGCTCTACACTACAGTGCTTTTGGTGGGATTAGGCATTGCTAGTTTTGCCCAATCCAAAAAAGCGCCCAAACTCACCCCCGAACAAGCCCGCCTCGAAAAACTCAAACAAGAGGCCGTGGCTGGCGTTGAGAAACGCGCAGAATTGGGACAGCAAATCAATGACATGCTCTTCAGTTTTTCGGAACTTGGTTTCCAAGAATTTGAAAGTTCGCGTTATCTGACTGAATTGCTGCAAAAAAATGGCTTCACCATCGAACGTGGTATTGCCAATATGCCCACTGCTTGGCTTGCCAAATGGGGTAGTGGAAAGCCCATCATCGCCATTGGCTCGGACGTGGATTGTATTCCTAAAGCGTCCCAAAAACCTGGGGTAGCCTATCAAGACCCTATCGTGACGGGCGCGCCTGGTCATGGTGAAGGGCACAATTCGGGACAAGCCCTCAATATCATTTCGGCATTAGCGGTCAAAGACATCATGGAGCGGGAGAAAATTCCAGGTACGTTGGTGCTGTGGCCTGGTGTAGCGGAAGAATTGGTAGGGGCTAAAGCTTTTTACATCCGAGACGGTTATTTCAAGGATGTAGACGCTTGTATTTTTACGCACGTGGGCGATAACTTGGGCGTCGGCTACGGCGATGCAGGAAACAATGGTCTTGTCTCGGTTCGTTTCAATTTTGAAGGTGCGGCAGCGCACGCAGCGGGAGCCCCGTGGCGTGGTCGGAGTGCCTTGGACGCGGTTGAACTGATGAACGTAGGCTGGAATTTTCGACGCGAACACTTAGAAGTAACGCAGCGCTCTCACTACGTGATTTCGGACGGAGGCGACCAACCCAACGTAGTACCTTCCAAAGCGGCGGTTTGGTATTATTTCCGCGAGCGTACCTATCCTAAAATCAAAAAATTGTTCGACATCGGTGTGAAAATCGCGGAAGGTGCGGCCTTGATGACGGATACTAAATTTACCTACGAAATTTTAGGATCGGCTTGGCCTGGGCACTTTAATAAACCGATTGCGGAGGTGATGTACCAAAATATCAAAAAAGTAGGGTTGCCTACGTGGTCGGAAGAAGACCAAATGCTGGCCAAAGCTTCGCAAAAAGAATTGCAGGCTCCAAAAATTTCGGGACTAGCGAGCAAACTAGATACCATTAGTTTGCCAGTGGCTTCGGCACCTACTCGTATGATGGGTGGGCAAATGATGTCGATTGGAGGAGGTTCTGATGACATTGCCGATATTTCGTGGTCGTTGCCAACCATCGTGCTGCGTTATCCTTCTAATATTCCTGGCTTGCCAGGCCACCATTGGTCGAATGCCATTTCGATGGCGACGCCAATTGCGCACAAAGGTGTGGTATATGGCGCAAAAGCGGAGGCTATGACGCTGATAGACATGTTGTTGAAGCCCGAAATTATTAAAGAAGCGTGGGAGTATTACCGCAATGACCAAACCAAAGAGCAGAAGTACGAACCGCTTATTTCGCCCAAAGAAGTACCTGCGGTGTATTTGAACCGCAACATCATGGACAAGTTCAAACCTGAGTTGTCGAAGTATTATTATGACCCTACAAAATACAAAACGTATTTGGAGCAATTGGGCATCAAATACCCAACCTTACGTGACGATCAGAAGGAAGATTTGAAAAAAATGAAAGAAAGTGAAAAATAATTGAAAGCGATTCCAACCTTTTCTTCAGTAGGTGCGTCTTTGGGATAGTAGCTACCTATTAACGCTGATATTCCTGTTTGGATATAAAGACATCTATTGGGGTAAACAATAGAAATTAGTGAAAAAGAGCGTGACCCATGGCCACGCTCTTTTTGTTTTACAGTAAGTATATTCCGTCGTCTTTTAGCTTAATTTTACGCTCTTTGAGTAATCCACCTACGGCTTTTTTGAAGTCTTTTTTCGACATTCCAAAGGTTTTATAAATCAATTCAGGTGCCGATTTGTCCGTGAAAGGCAGAAACCCTTGGGCTTCTTGGAGTTGGGTGTAGAGGTCACTTTTACTGCCTTCGATGCGGTTGTACGACTGCTCTACCAGTGCCAAATCAATCTTTTGATCTTCCCTGATTTTCTTGATGTACCCCACGGTAGGCTTGCCCAAGTCAATTTTTTTGAATACCTCATCGCGGTACAATACCCCCAAATACCGCTGATTGATAAGGGCTTTGATGCCCATATCAGTGTATTCGTAGGGCAGTAAATCAACTTGCATTCCTTCTGATAGTTCCGAAATGTCTTCCTCCAAAAAGCGCTCAATTTTGGCCGAACCCACAATACGGTCGGTTTGGGTATCGAGGTGAATAAAAATCAAAAAGCTTTTACCCACTAGCATGTTATCCCGTTGTTGTTTGAACGGGATAAAAAGGTCTTTAGGAAGCCCCCAATCCATAAACACACCCAACGATGTGACCATGGTGACCGTCAAATAGGTAAATTCGCCCACGGTACCGTAAGGCTCGAGTGTGGTTCCAATAACGCGGTCTTCAGAGTCGCGGTAGATAAAGACGTCCAAAAAATCCCCGATTTGAATGTCGGCAGGTACGTACTGTTTGGGTACCAAAATCTCGTCTTCGTAGCCATCGAGATAAATCCCAAAATCCAACTGCTTAATGACTTTCAAGCGGTTGTACTGTCCCATTCTCAAACGACGATTGCTCATATTTGTAGTTACTTGTTTCTAATTTTTTTGTTATTTTGAAGCACGACGAAGCCGCTCGTGCAGGAATTTACTGGCGTTGTCGTCTTACCAATTTTCCCTTCGCCCCTTCCTAAATTATAGTCCTTCGATTTTTAAAATATAATTCGGATTGGGACAAAGTTGCAAAAACTTTTCCCGTTCTGCCAATGAACACACGCCAGGGAAGTCGCCTTTGAGACCAAGCATAGCTGTCATCAGCTGAAAATGAAGGTGAGGAGGCCAATCGCCGTTGATGGGGTAATTGCCAAAACTTGCAAAACGTTCCCCTTCTTCGATGCTCTTGCCTTCGTACAAGCCCCGCAATGACTCTTCGCTGAGGTGTCCGTATAATGAGTAAAAGATTATTCCTTCAAGTTGATGTTCCAGAATAATCGTTGGCCCATAATCTCCAAAATTAGCATTATTGGCAAAACTATGCACTTTACCGTCGAGTGGGGCAAAAATAGGTGTACCCGCCGATGCCCAAATGTCAATGCCCAAATGAATGCAACGCGGCTCATCGGTTTGCTGGAAATGTGCACTGCGGCGGTAAATCGTGCGGTGCTCGTTATAACCACCTACCCCAACGACTACCTTCGCTTGTTGTAGCTTTCCAAAAACATAGTCCGAAAAGGCTTCACTGTTTTGCAAATCGACGGTGGCTAGGTCGGGGTTGTTATCCGTAAAATCAAGCACAAGGTAGTTGCCTTTTGACCATTGAAAAGGAACCACAGGGGCAAAGTCGTGACGAAAAAGTAATTGCTCAATCAAAACAAGTCGAAAATTACGATGGTTGACAAAAAGAATTGACACAACAAAAGTAGTAATAACCCCTCGACATCCTTATACGGTTTTACACCTTTATATCCATAATACAGATGAAAAAAACGGTTAGTCTTGTCGTACTACTCTTTTTGGCGACAGCTGGGTTTGCCCAAAAAGCAAAAACAGGAAAATGGATTTCACTTTTTGATGGAAAATCGTTAGCAGGCTGGAAGGTAGGCGAAAACGCGAGTTCGTTTAAAGTCGAAGACGGCGCTATTGTGGTCAATGGCCCACGCGGTCACTTGTTTTACGACGGCGAAATCAATGGTCACGACTTCAAAAACTTTGAATATAAAGCCCAAGTAATGACCTTTCCTGGTGCTAATTCGGGGATGTATATTCATACCAAATACCAAGAAAAAGGTTGGCCTTCCAAAGGATACGAAATTCAAGTAAATAACTCACATACCGACTGGCGCCGCACAGGAAGTGTGTATGGAGTGCACGATTTGAAAGATGTGTTTGTCAATGACAACGAATGGTACACCGAACACATCATTGTGGAAGGCAAGCGTATTCGGATTAAAATCAATGACAAAACAGTGATTGACTATACCGAACCTGAGGAAGTAGGACAGAAAATTACGGAAGGTCGTAAAATCAGCAACGGTACTTTTGCTCTTCAAGCCCACGACCCTAAAAGCAAAGTGATGTACAAAGACATCATGGTGAAGGTACTACCCGACTAGTTTTTGAGTATTATTGATTGGTTAAGTTTTCTTAAATCCTTTTTGAAAACGCATTGAGCAGAAACTTATGCTAACTTTGCGGTGTGAAAAAGTGGTTATTCATCATCGTTTGTAGCATTTGGTCGGCAGTAAGCTACGGCCAAATGCGTATGCCAGGAAATGGATCGTTTGGCGGCAATGGGGGAGGTGGCTTAGGTCAAGGTGGACAAGTCAAACTTGACGACTCGACCAAAATGATTTATGGGCCGCATACGTCGCGTTATTTTTTGGAAGAAGATGTATTCAACAACCGCAAGACGCTCTACGCCATAGATACGTCTTACGACGGTTTTCATCGCTATAATTTCGTCCAGCGAGCTGATTTTCAGCTGGTCGACTTGGGAAATTTGGGAACGGCCTCTCGTTCCCTCTTTTACCGACCTGTCGAGCAGATTGGGGCGCAGTTTGGTTATGATGCCTATACGCCCTACGCCTATACTGTTCAGGATGTTAAATATTTTGACACTAAGTCTCCCTACACCAATTTGTATTTAGCTTTGGGGGGATTGGGGCAAAACATCGTCCGTTTTGACCACAGCCAAAACATCACGCCTCGCCTCAACTTGGGTATAAACGCCCAGCGTTTTACAACCAACAAATATTTCGGTACCAGCGGTACGAGCGATTCTCAAAACAACCTGACGCAAAATTGGGCGTTTGTATTTCACGGAAATTACCGTTCCAAGGATGACAAATACCTTCTAATGGGGCAGTTTAACCACCTGAATCACAGTGCGTACGAACAAGGTGGGATGTCGCCCGATTCGTTGAATTTTCGAAAGGATGGAAGTATCGAATACAATAATCCCTCCGCGATTTTGAAGACGGCTCAATCGTGGGAACGCCGCAACAATTGGCATGTTTATCAGCAGTACGTGTTGGCGCAAGGGTTTCAAGTCTATCATGTATTTGATTACAAACGAACTATTGATCAGTACACCGACGTGGCTCTGAGCCAAGGGAAAGCATACGATTTTTACCCCAACTACTATTACAATAAAGACACTACACGGCAGGAAGTGCGCTTTCGTTTGTTTGAAAATAAGTTGGGAATTAAAGGCCGTTACCAAGGATTCAACTACCGAGCCCACTATCGTCAGCGTATTTTGACGATGAATGGAAAGTACAATATCACTGACATCACCAACGGTACTTATAAGCGAACTCGTTTTGAAAACTTTGTAGGGCTTTGGCTGGCCTATTATTTAAAAGATAGCACTCAGCGTGCAACGGCTGAGTTTGAGTATTTGTTGGGGCGTGATTTTAAAATCAAAGGTGAGGTGATTAGTAAGTGGTTTACAGCAGGGTATTATTCGGTTTTGTCTTCACCTACAATGTTGCAGCAGTTTTACGATAGCAATCATTTGAAGTGGGATAATACCTTGAAATTGGCCAACTCCAACAATGTTTATGGCCAACTTAATCTTTCAACTAAGAAGGTGCACTTTAGCCCACGTCTTGATTATCATTTGATTACCAATTATATTTATTACGACACCGCAGCGGTGGTTCGACAATTTACGGCACCTTTTAGTGTGGTAAAAGTGGGAGCGGTGACACAATGGAAACCTGGAAAATTTCAGTTTTTGAGCCAGACTTACTACACACTTGTGTCGAACGATAATATTCTGAGGATTCCTCGCTTAATGGCCAATTTTCGAGCTACTTTCGATTTTGTCTATTATAAGGTTCTTTTCTTACAGTTAGGGGCCGAAATTCATTACAAATCAACGTACTACGCAGATGCGTATATGCCTCTGACCCAACAATTCCACCTTCAAAATTCGATTAAAACTGAGGGGGTAGTGTACACAGAGTTCTTTGTGAATGCCCGTATTAATCGTGTACGTTTGTTTCTCAAAATGGCGAACTCAGGTCAAGGTTTTCAGGGGCCACTTAATCCTGGTTATTTTTCTTCACCGCTTTATCCTGTTGTGGGACGTTCGTTGGGATTTGGAATTAACTGGCCGCTATTTGACTGATAGTTCGTCTATAATTTACCCCCATTTAGTCGTTCAGACCTTGCATTTGGTCGTTTTTATCTGATTGCTAACAGATTGATGGCAACATTTGTACCTGAAATATTGTCTACTAATAGGCAATCACTCATTTTATATATATCAATGAAAAAAGTTTTTTACGTTCTAACAGCCGTTTTAGGATTTAATTTCGCCGCTTCTGCTCAGTACCCAGGAGGAGGAGGTTTTGGTGGAGGAGGTATGGGAAGAGGAGGGGACCGCAACAGCCCTATGGGAGGTACGAACCAACAACAGCAAATGCCCGACCTTCCTAAAGGAAACGGTCGTATCTCTGGAATTGTCGTGGATTCTGCTTCTGGAAAACCCGTGGAATACGCTACTGTCGCCATTTTTGACGTAAAGTCAGGTAAACCAGTTGATGGAACCGTGACGGATGTAAAAGGAGCCTTTTTGCTAAAAAGTGTTCCAGATGGTGACTTTAAATTTGTTGTAAGTTTTATTGGCTACAAAAACTTAGAGATTGCAAAGCTGAGCATCGGTAAAGGTAAAAAAGAGCAAAACTTAGGAAATATAAACTTGCCACCTGATGTTCGTACGTTGACGGAAGTAACCGTTAAAGGTGAAAAAGCCCTCATCGAAGATAAAGTAGATCGTTTGGTGTACAATGCAGAAAAAGACATTTCTAATGCAGGTGGTGATGCCGGTGACGTGCTTCGCAAAGTGCCAATGCTTTCGGTGGACTTAGACGGAAACGTGTCGATGCGTGGTAGTCAAAATATCCGCGTTCTTATTAACGGAAAACCCTCGACTATTGTCGCTAACAGTGTGGCAGATGCGTTGAAAATGATTCCATCTGACCAAATAAAAACAATAGAAGTGATTACGTCACCTTCGGCAAAGTACGACGCAGAAGGCTCGGCGGGGATTATTAATATCATCACAAAGAAAAATAATTTGCAAGGCATTACTGGGTCGGTTGATATGGCTGGTGGTAACCGTTCTAGCAACTTGTTTGGAAATGTTAACCTACGTACCAAAAAACTGGGCATTGGATTGAACGCGGGTGGCCGCATGATGTATCCACCAACAGGGGGGTATATCGACATCAGCCGCCAACTTACCAACGGTCAAACCCTTCGTACACGTCAAGAAAATAACGGCCAGCAGTTAGGTGGGTTTGGAAACGTTCAATTGAGCCTAGACTATTCAATTGATACTAAAAATAGCCTTACATTTAGTGCCCGCAATAGCCGCCGTGCTTTTAACCTCGACAATAATCAGCAGTCGTATGGCTTTATTAATAGCGTAAAAACACCAACTTTTGGTAACGAAATTAATACCAAAAATTTGGGGAATAACTTAGACCTCAACTTAGACTATACCCGCAAGTTTGAGAAAGAAGGAAAGGAATTTAGTGTTTTGGCGCAGTTTAGTCAAAATCAAGGGGATAACAGCTATACGCGTGATTTGTACCAAGGACTGTCAGTAGGAGAAATTACTTACCGCGAAAGCAACCCCAACAAAAGCAAGACACAAGAGCGTACAGTACAAATTGACTACCAAGACCCGTTGAGCCAATACGTGCAAATTGAAACAGGGGCCAAAATGATTTTGCGCCACATCGAAAGTGATTTTCGTTTCAATTATGACAGTACAGGCACAGGGGTATTAAAAGCCAATCCGCTGCGTACCAATGTGTTTAGCTACGATCAAAATGTATACTCAGGTTACTTATCTTTCTTGTTCCAAACCAAAAACAAGTGGGGTTTCAAACCTGGTCTTCGTTATGAATACACGGAACTAGCTGCTAAATATCAAGATGCACCCGAAACCAACTTACCTGATTTTGGCGCACTCATCCCAAGCTTAACCGTATCGAAGAGCTTACGAGGAGGTAAAACGATTCGTTTCAGCTATAACCGCCGTATTCAGCGTCCTTCAATTCAGTTCTTGAATCCAAACGTATCGCAAAGCGACCCTTTCAATATCTCGTTTGGTAACCCGAATTTGAACCCTGAGTACACCAATAACTTTGAAGTAAACTTAAGTACGTTCTTTAAAACTACTACGTTGAACTTCTCGGCCTATACGCGTATGACTGATAATTCGATTGAAACGGTGCGTTACCGTGGTGGCCAAGAGTTGTTCAACCAATTGACATTGGCACAAGGTGTAAGTACTGGAACGGTAGTGGTAAATAACAATTCTCTGTTAACAACTTTCCAAAACATTGGTAGTAACCGTGCGTATGGAGTCAACGTCTTTGCTATGGTAAAGCCAGCGCGTGGGTTGACCATCAATGGTAACTTTGATGTGCGTTATATCATGTTGAATAGCCCAGCGTTGGGTATTACCAACCAAAACTGGACGTTTAACCTTTTTGGACAAGTACAGTACCAATTGGGTAAAGATTGGAGTGCACAATTGTTCGGATTCGGACGCGCTCGCGAAATCCAGTTGCAAGGAACGCAAGGTGGATTTATGGGTTATAGCTTCAATATCTTGAAAGAATTTAAAAAGAAACAAGCAAGCCTTGGCTTTGGGGCTGAGAACTTCTTGCAAAATGCCTTCAAACAGCGTACTAATTTAAGCAGCAGCACCCCGGGTAACGTGTTTACTCAGGAGCAAGTCAACTACATGTACAACCGCGGTTTCCGTATTACATTCCGTAAGCGTTTTGGTAAGATGAGCTTCGATGGTAACTTCTTCCAACGTAAGAAGAGCGTCAACAACGATGACTCGAAACAAGGCGGTGATAACTCCAACGACGGTGGTAGTGGAGGCGGCATGGGTGGACGCCGTGGTGGTTAGAACAGCTTTTTGATTATATCCATATCGTTAGACAAAAGCCCCTACTGAGCAATCGGAGGGGCTTTTGCTTGTGATGCATGCGGTTGCTTACAACCCCGATTTTTGGGATTTACTTCAATTTTTTGTTGAACAATTCAATCGTCCGCCCCCAAGCTTGTTTGGCTACTGCCTCGTTGTAACGGGTGGGTGCTGTATCGTTGTTGAAAGCGTGTTGAGCTCCCTCGTACACAAAAATCTGGTAATCAGTTCCTGCTTTTTTTAATGCTTCTTCGTAAGCGGGTATTCCTGCATTGATGCGCTCGTCGAGCCCGCCATAGTGGAGCATCAACGACGCATTGATTTTAGGGACATCGACTGCTTCGGCTTGCCGTCCGTAGTAAGCGACAGCAGCGTTGAGTGAGGGTACGTTTACGGCAAGCTGATTGGCTATTGCACCGCCCCAACAGAACCCAACACAGCCAGTTTTACCCGTACAGTCAGCGCGGCCTTTTAGGTAATCAAAAGCTTTGATAAAATTGCTAAGGTTTTTCTTAGCATCGAGCTGTCCAAAGTAGGAACGTGCTTTTTCGTCGTCTCCGTTGGGTGTTCCTCCAAAGGGTGAAAGGGCATCGGGAGCAAGGGCTATAAAACCTGCCAATGCTACTCTACGTGTCACGTCTTCGATGTGGGGATTAAGGCCACGGTTTTCATGAATAACCACCACCGCAGGGAATTTTCCTGTTCCCGCTGGACGGGCTAAGTAACCTTTCATTTGGGTTTCTTCTCCTAGATAAGTAACGTACTCGGTCGTAAGACGCTCATCGTTGCGTTTGACGGTCATTGCATTGGCGTAATTGACTTCCAAAAGCGGTAAAACAGCCATAGCGGCGGCGGTACTACCTGTGAGCGAAGTAAGGCGTTGAAGAAAATCTTCGCGCTTGAGGGGTTTGTGGGTGTACTCGTCGAAAAGGTTAATGATACGTTGATCCACGATGGTAAGTAGTTTAGTAGTGGTTAATGACTATTGAGCTTAGAGGTAAATTTAGCTCCTTGCGGGGTGGCTGTGCGGCCTGTATTGAATATTTTAGGTTTTTTATGCGAATCAATGGTTTTTTGAAGCACAGGGGTACCCCTAAACTTGATTAAGACGATTGATTGGCTTTGTTGCCTGAATAACCAATAAAATTGCCTGATAGTAGCAAGCACTGTTAACTTTGGAATCGCTAAACCACCAAAGTTATAAATCCCAATGGGAACCAGTGCTCGGCCAAATATACACTTTTTCACTTCTGAGATTGTAAAAAAAGCGCCTAAAAAGCGTAAAAATCCTCCTTCGACGGTGGAAAATAAGCCTAAAGCTCGCTATCG
>JACCEC012426571.1_pt1 | contig 15887 bp, 15 predicted proteins | sample 7450121 | NCBI WGS metagenome assembly JACCEC01 (sample SAMN15323455, study PRJNA562643) | freshwater metagenome | isolation source: river surface water | place: USA:Blue River Watershed | collected 2017-08-18 | reverse complement strand
TCGCGCATCGGCGACGCATCCTGTTCATCATTCGAGAACCAGTAGCTGCGCTCCTGATCGCCGATCAGCAGATTGAAGCCGTTGTACGCGGATGCGCGTTCCCGCAGCGCGGACAGATAGGCTTCGGGGCTGTGTTCCGAAGTCAGGAAACCAGTCACCAGCTCGCCGCGTGACCTCACGTCAGCCCGGCGCTCGCCGCCACGGCGTATATTCGTCAGCGCGGCAAAGCGACCGGTGCGGCTGATGCCCAGCCAGGTGCCGCCGGCCTGCAGGTCACGGCCCGCATACACCTGAGGATGATCCTCCCACCAGCTGGCCGGTGCCGACGGACGGTTGAAAAACTCGTCGCGGTTGGCGGCCAGCACCAGCGGGCATTCGGGGATCAGCTTCCAGGCAAAAACGATCAGGCACATGCGGCGACATCCACAAAGCGTTCGACATGGCGCTCGCCGCGGATCAGCGAGAGCAATCCGGCATCCGCGACGGCCTTGTCCAGCGCTGCAGAAAACCCGGCCGGCACCTGCAGATAGACTTCCATCCAGGTGTGGCAGCCCTCGTGTTCTTCCGGTCGCCGTTTCAGCGCCGCACTGATCTTCCAGTGGGTCGCCAGCGACTGCTGCATCGTCGTCGCGCAGTCCTGCACCTGTGCGGCATGCGCGAGCGGCGCGCGGTAATAGACGTAGAGATCCATGTCAGACGGGCGCATCGAGTGCATAGGGAAGGCTGCCGAACCGCAGCCGGGGGCCGGAGAGACTGCCGACATGGACGTCCGCCGTGGCCGAGTCCAGCTTCAGCTCGACCAGACAGGACATCTGGTCGTCAGGCCCCCGCTCGGCATTGACGATCATCCCGCAGGGCTGGTCGGGGTCGGTCACCGAGAACACCTCGCTGCCCGGTGCGACCGAACCGACGACCGGAGCGCCGTCCATGCCATCGACCGTGGCGAGCAGCATGCGTCGCTTCAGTTTGCCGAGATACTGGCTGCGCGCCACGATCTCCTGCCCGGGGTAGCAGCCCTTGCGGAAATTCACGCCACCGATCAATTCGAAATTCACCATCTGCGGCACGAACTGCTCGCGCGTGGCTTCCAGCACCTGCGGCACGCCCGCCTGAATGTCCAGCCAGCGCCAGTAGCTCTCCGTCCGGGAGGACAGCATGGTGTGCAATGCGGCAGACAAGGTCTCCGCCAGTGCCTCGCGCTGGGCGGCGGGGCCGACCCAGAGTGAGCGCGCAAGACCGCAGGCGTCGGGCACCCGGATCAGTCGTCCTCCGCCGAGGGGTTGAGTATGGTAGGCCGCTGCCGCCATCGCCGGGGCAGGCGAGGCCGTCATGCCGAGGCCGGCCACGGCCAGCGAGTCGCTGATGTCCTCAAGTTTGACCTTGGCCCGCAGCACGAACATCTGCAGCCGCTTCTGAAACCCGGGCAGCAGGCTCTTCGGCAGCATCAGCAGGATAACGTCGTCCACCGGCCAGACCAGCAGTGTCGCCAGCAGCCGGCCCTTCGGCGAGCAGTAACCCGCCAGACAGGCGTCGCCCTCGCCAAGCCCGGCGATGTCATTGGTCAGCTGGTTGTGCAGGAAATCCCGGGCGTCTTCGCCCGATGCGCGGATCACGCCGTAATCCGACAGAGAGGAGATGAAACCTTGTTGCTCAGCCATGAAATCCGGGTCGTCTGCTGTTGGAGGCTATCATTACGAAGTTTGCCGAATTATAGAGGCGCACGACATTCTGCGCCGATGCTGAACAGGAAACAGGCCCGGGTTGTCTTGCCAGTGAGCCATTTGACCATCGGAGGGAAATCAGCTTGATCAGGAAGTTCATCGCACTGGCCGTCTTGCTGGTCATGGCGGGCAGCGCCTTTCTCGTTTACTGGACCCGCGACCCGCTGGTGGCGGCCGATGGCACGCCGGTCGAGTTCACGATTGCTGCCGGCAGCGGACTGCGCGCGGCCATGAAACAGGTGCATGCCGCCGGCGTGCCGGCGCCGCCCTTGCTGATGGAATTCCTCGCGCGGGGCATGGGGAAGGGCAGCGTGATCAAGCCCGGCAGTTACCGGCTGCTGCCCGGCACCACGCCGATCGGCCTGCTGGACATGCTGGTGCGTGGTAACACCATCCGGGAGTCGATCACGATCATCGAAGGCTGGACCTTTGCGCAGATGCGTGCCGAACTGGCCAAACAGCCCTGGCTGAAGCAAGACAGTGCCGGCATGGCGGTCGAGCCCTTGCTGGAAAAAATCGCACCGGGATTTCCGCATCCTGAAGGCATTTTCTATCCCGATACGTATGTTTACGAGCGAGGCAGCAGCGACTTGCAGATTTACCGGCAGGCCCATCAGCAGCTGATGAAAAAACTGATGCAAGCCTGGGATGCCCGTCCGGCTAACCTGCCTTACGACAATCCCTATGAAGCGCTGATCATGGCCTCGATTGTCGAGAAAGAGACCGGCAAAGCCTCCGAGCGCTCACGCATTGCCTCGGTGTTCATCAACCGGCTGCGTCGCGGCATGCTGCTGCAGACCGATCCGACCGTGATCTACGGCATGGGCGAACGCTTCGACGGCAATATCCGCAAGCAGGATCTGCTGACCGACACACCTTACAACACCTACCTGCGGCCCGGTCTGCCGCCGACACCGATTGCGCTGCCCGGCCGGGCAGCAATCGATGCGGCGCTCAATCCTGCACAGGGCGCGGATTTGTATTTTGTCGCGCGAGGTGACGGCAGCAGTGAATTCTCGGACAATCTCGACGATCACAATCGCGCGGTCAATCGTTTCCAGCGACGCGCGCAATAGCCAGATCCACACATATCCAAGCGCAGGCAGAGCAAGCATTCATGGCAAGAGGAAAGTTCATTACCTTCGAGGGCATCGACGGCGCCGGCAAGTCCACCCATGTCCAGAGCGTCGCCGACTACCTGAGATCCTGCGGCAAGACCGTCATCACCACCCGCGAGCCGGGAGGGACGCCACTCGGCGAGCGGCTGCGCGAACTGCTGCTGCACGAGACCATGCATCTCGAGACCGAGGCGCTGCTGATGTTCGCCGCTCGTCGAGAGCACATTGCGCGACTGATTGAGCCTGCGCTCGCGCGGGGCGACTGGGTGATCTCCGACCGTTTCACGGATGCCAGCTTTGCCTATCAGGGCGGCGGCCGGCAGCTGTCGTACGACAAGCTGCGCGCGCTCGAGCAGTGGGTGCAGGGCGAGCTGCAGCCTGACCTGACACTGCTGTTCGATGTGCCGCTAACCGTCGCGCGTGAGCGGCTGGATCAACAGCGGGTGCTCGACAAGTTCGAACAGGAGAAGCAGGACTTCTTCGCCAATGTTCGCGCGGCGTATCTGCAGCGCGCCAGCGACTTCCCGCAGCGCATCCGCGTGATCGATTCAACCCGCCCGATTGATGAAGTCCGCCAGCAAGTCGGGCAACTCGTTGCGGCGCTCTGATCGATGACTGAATTTCTCTATCCGTGGCAGGCCGCCGACTGGTCGCGCTGGCAGCAGATGCGCGAACGGCTGCCGCACGCGGTGCTGTTTCACGGCCCCGAGGGCACCGGCAAGGTCGCCTTTGCCGAGCATGCGGCACGCTCGCTGCTTTGCGAGACGCCGTCCATCGATGGTCAGGCCTGCGGCGAATGCGCGTCCTGCGGCTGGTTCGCGCAGTACAGCCACCCGGACTTCCGTCGCGTGCGTCCCGAGGCACTGGAGGCCGAGGAGGAAGAGCCTGCGGCCGAGGCGGAAGAGGGCAGTACCAAAAAAGCGGCGTCCGGCAAAGCGCCCTCGCGCGATATCCGTGTCGAGCAGATCCGCGCGCTGTCCACCTTCATGAATGTGTCCACCCACCGGGCGGGCCGGCGGGTCGTGATGCTCTATCCGGCCGAGGCCTTGAATGCCGTGTCGGCGAATGCGGTACTCAAGACGCTGGAAGAGCCGCCGCCGGACACCGTGTTCCTGCTGGTCACGCATCGCCTCGACCGGCTGCTGCCCACGATACGGTCGCGCTGCAGGATGTTTCCGCTGCCGATGCCGGACGCCTCCGCAGCACTCAGCTGGCTGGACGCTCAGGGCGTGAATGACAGCGCACGCTGGCTGGCCGAGCAGGGCGGCGCACCGTTGTCAGCGCTGGCTGCGGCCGTCGGCGAATTCGCCGACGCGCAGGAAGAATGGTTGCAGCATCTCGCGAAGCCCGATGCGGCGGCCGCGCTGGGCGTGGCGGAGCGGCTACAGAAAGTCGCGCTGGCGCAGCTGGTCGCATGGCAGCAGCGCTGGCTCTACGATCTGCTGTCGGTCAAGCTCGCAGGACGGGTACGCTACTACCCGCATCATCGCAAGAGCCTCGAAGGACTGGCCTCCCGGCTGAGCGCCGACCATCTGCAGCAGGCCTTGCGTGACGCCGGCTCCCGCCGCGCCGTTGCCGAGCATCCGTTGTCTGCCCGGCTTTTCATTGAAGACATGCTGCTCGACTACGCCAGCCTGCTACAGGCCGCTCGCCCCACCTGAGGCAAGGGCGGCGGGTAGAGCCTGCTGGCCGGTAGCAGCAGTTCCACCGACAGGTTGCCCCGCCATGCACGACATACCCTCTCCCGACGCCGCGCTGAGACCCTCCGTGGTCTCGCTGTCCATCCGCGATCGCGCTGCACTGTATGCGGCCTACATGCCTTTTCTGCGGCACGGCGGTATCTTCGTGCCGGGCAATCGTCCCTGCCGGATCGGAGAAGAAATTTTTCTGCTGCTGAGCCTGATGCAGGATGAGCATCGTTACCCGGTCGCCGGCAAGGTCGCGTGGATCACGCCTGCGGGTGCCGGCAATCACCACACGCAGGGATTCGGCGTGCACTTTCCAGATGATGACGCAGGCCGCACACTGAAAAAACGGATCGAGACCCTGCTCGGTACCTCACTCGGTTCCTCGCGGTCGACGCATACCCTGTAGACGGGCGAAGAACGGGCGTGCAGGGGATGAGAAGGGCCCGCGCGGCGCTGTCCGTGCGAACCCACGGACAGCACGTACAATACGCCGGTTCCTTCAATTCTCATTACCCACCACCGCACCCAGCGGACAGACCGGCCGTTCTCATGTTCGTCGATTCACATTGCCATATTGATTTCCCCGAACTGGCGGGGCGACTGCCCGAGATTCTCGAAAAAATGCGGGCCAACGAGGTCAGCGAGGCGTTGTGTGTCTCGGTCACGCTGGCCGATTTTCCGGGCGTTCTCGCGCTGGCCGAGGCGCACCCGAATATCTATGCGTCGGTCGGCGTGCATCCTGACTATCCCGACATCGACGAGCCAACAGTGGCCGGACTGGTCGCGCAGGCCGCGCATCCGCGCATTGTCGCGATCGGCGAGACCGGGCTCGATTACTTCCGGCTGCAGGGCGATCTCGAGTGGCAGCGCGAGCGTTTCCGCGTGCATATCCGCGCATCGCGCGAGAGTGGCAAGCCACTGATCATTCATACCCGTTCCGCGAGCGAGGATACGCTGCGCCTGATGCGCGAGGAAAAAGCCGGCACAGACGCAGGCGGTGCGGGCGGTGTGATGCACTGCTTCACTGAAAGTCTGGCCGTGGCCGAGGCCGCGATGGCAATGGGTTTTTACATTTCCTTTTCCGGCATCGTCACGTTCAAGAATGCGAAAGAGTTGCAGGCGGTCGCCCGGGCGGTGCCGCTCGAGCGCATGCTGATCGAGACCGATTCTCCGTATCTGGCACCGGTACCGATGCGGGGCAAAACGAACGAGCCGGGTTTCGTGCGGCACGTGGCCGAATTCCTTGCAGACCTGAAGGAAGTGCCTCTCACCACGCTGGCCGAGGCCACGACGCGCAATTTCCGCACCCTGTTCAGCATTCCGCACTGAGCCGGCGAGCCCCATGACCGAACCAGGACACGACCCCGGACGACGCCAGCTGCTCGCAGCGGCGGTGCTGCCCGGGCTGGAACGGCTGCTCGAGCCGATGAAGCGCAAGCCCGACTCGTACACCGAATGGTTCGCCGCGATACAGACGGATGACGTGAACCGCTGCAGGCAATTGCTGCAGCGCGGCTTTGACCCCAACACGGTCGAGCCTGAACGTTTCGATACCGGTCTGATCCTCGCGGTGCGTATCAAGTCATGGAAGGTGTTTGCCGTGCTGCTGGAGGCGCGCGGCATCCAGCTGGATGCGCGTTCGCGCAATGGCGATACGGCGCTGATGGTGGCCGCTTTCAATGGCGAGGCGGCGGCGGCGATACGCCTGATCGACAAAGGCGCCGAGATCAACCGGCCGGGCTGGACCGCACTGCATTACGCGGCGGCCTCAGGCAACCTGCCCATTCTGCGCAAGCTGCTTGCGCACTCGGCCTACATTGATGCCGAGTCTCCGAACAAGACCACGCCGCTGATGCTCGCGGCGCGCGCCGGCCATGCCAAGGCAGTGCAGCTGTTGCTTGAGGAGGGCGCTGATGTGCTGCTGAAAAATGAGCTCGGCCTCGATGCGGTCGATTTTGCGCGATCCCAGCAGCGGACAGAGATCGCGAGGCTGCTCGAACAATGGCAGCGCAAAGCGGCGGCCACGCAGCGCGCCGATCCGGTTCCCGCGCCTGAGCCGGATACCGGCGAGCATGCGCAGGAAACCACAGCGGAATCCGCAGCAGATCCTGCAGCAGATCCCATCACCGACCCGGTCGCCGATCCCACGGTAAAGCCAGAGTCAGCGCCGGAGTAAGTGCCGGGTTCGCCTGACCGATACCGCTGCCGGACCTTGTCCGCGCGGCAATCGCTCCCTGCCTGTCAACGACGACAAGCGACCCAACGATTGATATGGGTCGGCCGTATCTCGCGCGCCAGTCAAGCGTCGTCAATGCGCAGCCACCTTATCGTTTGCCTTGCAAGCGCTTGATGAAACTACATGCACCTCGTCCAGTCTGACTGGCAGCCGGGAATTCCCGCCCTTTTGATGATACAGACTGTGCTTGGAGGCTTTATGAAAAAAGCGTTGACCCCTGTTTTCCTGATGATGATGGCCGTGTCCGGTTTGTCGATCGCACAGACCTCTGACAGCGATGGCGTCAGAGAGAGCACCAGCCCTTCTCGCGCGGCCGAAGTGGAAAGAAAGGCCGAGAGCATGTCCGGCCAGAGTGGTACCGGGATGGAAGCGTCAGGCGAGGAAAGCACCAAGCAACAAAAGAAATCGTCGAAGACCAAGAAAAAATCCAGCAAGGAGGAATACACCGGCAGCGCAGGCACGTCGGGAACGGAGGGCAGCACGTCCTCGGGCCGGGAGTCCGGTAGCAGCGGCAGCAGCTCCGGAGGAAGCTCGTCGAGCGACACCCCCAGTGGCGGCTCCTCGTCAGGCACCTCCGGCTCCGGTACCTCCGGGTCGGGCAGCAGCACGACCAGCCCGGACAGCAATGGTGCTTCCTCCGGATCCGGCGGCACATCGCAGTAACGATGACCGTAACGGTCGCAGCACGCATTGCAGTCATCACTGCAGTCATCAGTGAAGCAGTCAGAGAGGCGTGACGCACTGTCTCTGCTACAGTGCCGGCATGAGCAAACAAAGTCTGGACCGGATACTGCAATCACAGGGCGTCGGCACACGAAAATGGTGCCGGCAATTGATCGATGACGGCGAAGTCAGCATCGAGGGCGTGGTCGTCACCGATCATCGCGAGGTCTTCGATACCGCCGGCTTGCGTTTTCGTCTGTTCGATGAGGACTGGGACTATCGCGAGAAAGTAGTGATCGCATTGAACAAGCCCCGCGATATCGAATGCTCGCGCAAGCCGAGTCACCGTCCTGGCGTGATGAGCCTGCTGCCGGAGCAGTTCAGCTGGCGCGGCGTGCAGGCCATTGGCCGGCTGGATCATGACACTACCGGTCTGCTGCTGCTGACCGACGACGGCAGTTTCAATCACGCGATGTCGTCACCCAGACGCCATGTGCCCAAGCTGTACCTCGCCACCACGCAGGAGGCCGTGTCTGCCGCGCTGGTCAGTGCGTTGCTGAGCGGTGTGCAGCTCAATGACGAGCCCGCGCCGCTGGCGGCACTGCGCTGCATACCGCGCGGCGAGCATCAGCTGGAGATCGTCGTCGAGCAGGGCAAATATCATCAGGTCAAGCGCATGCTGGCGGCGGCCGGGAATCACTGCGTGGCACTGCAGCGGATCGCCATCGGCGGTCTGACGCTGGAATCGCTGGCGCTGCAGGAGGGTGACTGGTGCTATCTCGGCCCGACCGAGCTGGCCTTGCTGAGTTCACAGGAGGCCTGATGCGCGAGGCACTGGTAGTGGCAGCGCAGTTCCTGCTGATCGGCCTGCTGCTCTGGCCGTTCTCTGGCCTGCGCTTTGTCTGGCCCGCGCTGCTGATCGCGCTGCCGGCGCTGGCCTTCGGCATCTGGACGTTGATGCATAACCGGCCCGGCAATTTCAATATTCGCCCGCGCATCAAAGCGGGCGGCACGCTGGTGATGGATGGCCCCTATGCACTGGTTCGGCATCCGATGTATGTGTGCGTGCTGATGTTCGGCGTCGCGGCCGTGGTGCTGTACGCGACGCCGATGAAGCTGATCGCGCTGGCGCTGCTCTACCTCGTATTGCGCGCCAAGGCGCGCATGGAAGAGATGGTGCTGCTGGCGCACTTCCCGGATTATGCCGAGTACATGGCCAAGGACGGCCGCTTCCTGCCCCGGCGCACGCCGGGCTGATTCCTCTCAGCAGACGATGCGATAGCAGGGCTGATAGCCTGCACCGGCCAGCTTCATCCGCCCCTGCTCGACGAAAGAGTTCAGCAGCCTGTCGAGCTGGCGCATGATCGCCGGATCACCGTGCACCTCGAACGGGCCATGCTTCTCGATCGCCTGTATGCCCTGCAGCTTCACATTGCCCGCGACCACCCCCGAAAAGACTCGCCGCAGATGGGCAGCCAGCGCGTGCGCCGGCTGCTGCGGATGCAGACTCAGCGAGCGCATTGCTTCATGGGTCGGCGTGAAAGGCTTCTGGAACGCGGGGTCGATGCGCAGTTTCCAGTTGAAGTAATACGCATCGCTGTGCGCCTTGCGGAACTCGCGCACGGTGGCAATGCCCCCGACCGCAGCGCGTGCCACGGCCGCCGGGTCGTCAATGATCACCTGATACAGCGCCTGTGCGTCGGGGCCGAGCGTGGCACCGATGAATTCATCAATCTGCGCGAAGTAGGACGCGGACTCGGCCGGGCCGGTGAAAATCAGCGGGAAAGGCAGGTTGCGGTTCTCCGGATGCAGCAGGATGCCCAGCAGGTAAAGGATTTCCTCAGCCGTACCTACGCCGCCGGGAAAGACCACGATCGCGTGCCCGGCGCGAACGAAGGCCTCGAGCCGCTTTTCAATGTCCGGCAGGATCACGAGGTTGTTCACGATGGGGTTCGGCGACTCTGCCGCGATGATGCCCGGCTCCGAGAAACCCAGATAGCGCCCCTGATAGATCCGTTGTTTGGAGTGGCCGATGGCCGCACCTTTCATCGGCCCCTTCATCGCCCCTGGCCCGCAGCCGGTGCAGATATCGAGACCGCGCAATCCCATCTCATAGCCCACCCGCTTCGAGTAGTCATACTCGGTGCGTGAGATTGAGTGACCGCCCCAGCACACCACCAGTCGCGGATCCTGCGCGCGCTGCATCACGTCGGCATTGCGGAGGATATGGAATACGAAATCGGTCAGCTCCGCTCCATCGGGCTCCCGGCCAGCCGGCATCGGCTGCTCGCTGGCCGTGAACAGTATGTCGCGCAGCACCGCGAACAGATGCTCTCGCACGCCCCGGATGATCTGCCCGTCCACGAAGGCCGAGGCGGGTGCGCCACGCACATCGAGCTTGATGCCGCGCTCGCGGTGAACGATACGCACCTCGAAAGCCGGGTAGCGCTCCAGCAGCGCCTTGCCGTCATCCAGATAATTGCCTGTGCTGAGCACGGCCAGCGAACAGTTGCGAAAGCTCTGGTAGAGGCCTGTCTGGCCATGATCCAGAAGGCGCGCGATTTCTGCTTTGGACAGAATGTCCAGCTTGCCCTCGGGCGAGATCAAGCTGTCGATGACCGGATAGTCCATATCAAGTTGTCGTGAACTAAATGTGGGCGCAATGTGAGCGAAATGTCGGCGAATTGTGGGCGGTGAACGATGAGTGCTGTGCCGGCTGATTGCCTGCTGATTTTGACCGGATCTTGCGTCCATCTTACCCTGCCTCTCCGCAGCATGCCGCTGACGCCTGGAGGTGCGCGTTTCCAATGCCCACCGCCGGGAATCGCCACCGGCGGTACGCACAATTACCGAAATTCAAGCCACTTGATTTTCATCAATCAGGCAGCGCAAAAAACCGCTGCTGAATTTCCATCATCGCGCGATCATGCATTTCTGCGACTATCGGACGTCACTGCGTCGTCCGATCATCAATTGTTTCCAACAGGAAAAATATTGAACACCAACGATACTGACCGCGACGACACGCGGCTGCTCCACAGCGCACGGGACAGCCTGCCCGATCTCGAGCCCATCGCGCATCTTGCTGAACTGCTGCCCGATCTGATTTTTGTGCACGACCTGCAGGCAGGACAGCATGTGTATTGCAGCAGCAGAGTGGTGAATGTGCTGGGCATTAGCGTCGATACCTTCCTGCTCGCAGGATTCCACACGAACGTCCCTTTTTTTCATCCGGACGACATGGCGGCGTTGCACGACTGGCATGTGCAGCTGACGGATATCGGCAATCACGAAACCCGCCAGCATCAGTGCCGGGTACGGCGCGCCGATGGTCGCTGGTGCTGGCTGCGCATCAGGGCGACGGTATGCCACCGGGATGCCGAGGGCGAGCCCCGGCTGCTGATGTGCAGCGCATCCGATGTCACGGATGAGGTGAGCACCCGGCAGGCACTGGAGCGCCAGACCGAGATTCTGCACCTGATCCTCAACAGCATGACCGAGGGCGTGATCGTCTGCGACAACGATGGCAACACCATGCTGGTGAATCAGTCGGCCGAGGCGATGCTCAAGCTCAGCGAACCGCTCAGGCGGCTCTCGCAGGTCAGGCAGGCGCATGCCGGCGAAGGGAAAATGACCGAGAGCTTCCGGCTCTGGCATCAGCATCCGCTCAAGCGCGCGCTGAATGGCGAGACACTGACGGACAATGAACTGTCGCTGTACGACCGGGGGCGCGGGCTGTCGGTCACGCTCAGCCATTCGGCGGCGCCGCTGAGAGATGCACAAGGGAAGATCGTGGGCGCCGTCGATGTGTTCCGGGACGTCACCGACAGCCACCGCGCATTGCAGGAACTGCAGCGCGCCGAGGAGCATTTCCGGCTGCTGGTCGAGGGCACGACCGACTATGCGATCTTCATGCTCGACAAGGACGGCCATGTGGTCAGCTGGAATCCGGGCGCCGAGCGGATTCTTGGCTACCGCAAAGCAGAGATCCTCGGCAGCCATCTGTCTGCGTTCTTTACGCCGGAAGACCAGGACAAGGGCGAGCCGGAGCGCAAGCTGCGCCAGACCATGCTCGATGGCCGTGCGGAAGAGGACAGCTGGCGCGTGCGCAAGGATGGCCAGCGTTTCTGGTGCACCGGTGTGATGGGCGCGCTGCATGATGCCGACGGACGGGTGCAGGGCTTCGTGGAGATCATGCGCGACAATACCGAGCGACGGCTCGCCGAACAAAATGCGTTCTTCCTCGCGAATCATGATCCGCTCACCGGCTTGCCGAACCGCGCAAGGTTCATGGAACGCTTGCATGAGGCACTGATCAATGCCGACCGTGACAACACCCGCGTGGCGGTGCTGCTGCTCGATCTTGACCGGTTCAAGGCAGTCAATGACCAGCTCGGCCATCATGCGGGCGACCAGTTGCTGCGTCTGGTGGCGCAGCGCCTGCTGCGCTGTGTCCGTGAGACCGACACCGTGGCCCGGCTCGGTGGCGACGAGTTTGTCGTGATACTCACCCGGCTCAAATCGCTGGCTGCGGCCGAGCTGATCGCCGAGAACATCCTGCGCGAGCTATCGCATGCGTACGCACTGGACAATCAGATGGTCAAGAGCGGTGCCTCGATCGGCATCGCGATGTATCCGCAGGATGGTGAGAGCACCGGTGAACTGCTGCAGAAAGGCGATCTGGCGATGTACCGGGCAAAGGCCGGCGGTCGCAATCGCTATCGCGTGTTTGCTCCCAGCATGCTGACGGAGGTTCAGCTTCGACAGACACAGGAAGAGCTGCTGCGGCAATCGGTGGAGCAGGGCGATTTCGAACTGGTCTATCAGCCACAGATTGATCTGCAGACGCTGGAGGTGGTCGGCGTGGAGGCGCTGCTGCGCAGCCGCAACCCCGGGCTGATGCCCCTGTCCACCAAGGCGCTGATTGCACTGGCCGAGGAGATCGGCGTGGTCAATGATCTGGGTGCCTGGGTGATGCGCGCTGCCTGCATACAGATGGGGCGCTGGCGCGAGGCGGGCATGCCCGAGTTCCGCATTGCGATCAATGTCTCTGCCTCGCAACTGATGGATCCGCTGTTCCCGGTGCTGCTGCACTCGGTGCTGCAGGACACGGATGTGTCGGCCAGCCTGCTCGACATCGAGATCAACGAGAACGCGCTGGTGATGGTGCGGGAAGGCCAGAGCGATGTGCTTGACCAGCTGAAATCCGAAGGCGTGTCGATCAGCATCGATGACTTTGGCACCGGCGTGTCCACGCTGTCCTTCCTGAAAGAGTTCCCGGTCGATGTATTGAAGCTGGATCCCACGCTGGTGCGCAATCTGCCCAGAGACCATGAGGATTCCGCGATCGTCTCTGCGATCATCAAACTTGCCCGGGATTTGAGAATCAAAGTCGTGGCCGAGGGCGTGGAGACGGTGGAGCAACTGAGCTTCTTGCGCAACACGCCGTGTCACCGGGTGCAGGGTTACCTCTTCAGCGAGGCTGTGCGCCCGGAGAAACTTGAGCAGTTACTCAAAAACCGAAAGGAGCAAGGACAGATCGTCCACTAGCTCTGCAGGCCTTGCCCGATCCACGCTGCTGGAGCCGGGTCGCAATGTCTGGCGCGTCGAGCACGCGGCGCGCTTCTCGATGCTGGTCGATGCCGACGCCTATTTCGGTGCGCTGCGCACCGCGCTGCGCGCGGCCCGCCACAGCATTTTCATCCTCGCCTGGGATGTCGACAGCCGGATGCGGCTGGTGCCCTCGGGCGCGAACGACGGCTACCCGGAAGCGCTGGGCGATTTCCTGCACGCGATCGTCAGCGAACGGCCGCAGTTGCATGCCTATGTGCTCAACTGGGATTTCACCATGCTCTACCAGATGGAGCGCGAGTGGCTGCCCATGGTCAAGCTGGGCTGGCGCACCCACCGCCGTCTGTCCTTCTGCATGGATGCCGCCCATCCGGTGGGCAGCTGCCATCACCAGAAGATCGTGGTGATCGATGATGCGCTCGCGTTCGTCGGCGGGCTGGATCTGACGCGCTCGCGCTGGGATACGCCTGCGCACCGGCCGTCCGATCCGCAACGCGTCGATACCGATGGACGCGGATATGACGCCTTTCATGATGTGCAGGCGATGGTGGACGGCGCAACGGCGCATGCACTGGGCGAGCTGTGCCGCGAACGATGGCGCAACGCGACCGGTCAGCGTGCGGTCGCCCGCCATGATACGGATGACCCGTTGCACAGCAGGCTCTGGCCCGACACCATCGCCCCGGACATCACCGATCTGCGCGTGGGCATCTCGCGAACCCACCCGGCCTATCTCGATCAGCCCGCCTGTCACGAACTGCTGCAACTGCATCTCGACCTGATCGGCCAGGCACAGGATTACCTGTATATCGAAAATCAGTACTTCACCTCGGGACTGCTGGGCGCGGCGCTGGCCTCGATACTCGCGCAGCCTGACGGGCCGGATATCCTGATCGTGTCGCCCCGCCGGCAGAGTGGCTGGCTGGAAGAGGCCACGATGGGCGTGCTGCGCTCCCGCCTGCACGCACGGCTGCGCAGCATCGACGGGGAAGGGCGTTACCGGCTGATGTGCCCGCACATCCCCGACTCCGGCGAGGGCTGCCTGAATGTTCACAGCAAGGTACTGGCGATGGACGGTCGGCTCTTGCTGATCGGATCAGCGAATCTGTCGAACCGGTCGATGATCTGCGATACCGAGTGCGGCCTCTGCATCGAGGCCAGCGGCAGCCCGGACGATGTGCAACGCCTCGGCAAGGCGGTCTGTCGGCTGCAGGCGCGGCTGCTCGGCGAGCATCTGGGACAGCCGCCGGAGACGGTGCTCGCGCAGATGGCAGCCTCACGGCGGCTGTTGCCGGCGGTCGGCGCCCTGAATACCGGCGACCGTTGCCTGCTGCCCTTTGATCCCATCGCTGTGCCCGAGATCGATGCGCTGATACCGCAGCGCGCCGTGTTCGATCCGGAGCGGCCGATTGCGCCCGAGGCGCTGATCGCCGAGCTCTTGCCCGGCGAAACACGGCGGCCGCTGCCCCGACGGCTCTGGGCGCTGATGGCCGTGGCCAGTCTGCTGGTGGCGCTGGCGCTGGCCTGGCGCTATACGCCCCTGCGTGCCTACCTGAGCCCGGATACCTTGCTGGCGCTGGCCAGACAGTTGCGCGAACTGCCTTTCACTGCCGGGCTCATCATGCTTGCCTATGTGATCGGCAGTCTGCTGATGGTGCCGGTCACGCTGATGATTGCAGCGACCGGCATCGTGTTCGGCGTGTTCCCCGGCGTTCCTTATGCGTTGTTCGGTTCGCTGCTTGGCGCACTCGCCGGCTACGGTCTCGGGAAATGGCTGGGGCATGAGGCCGTCGCCCGGCTGACCGGGCCGCGCATCAACCGGCTGTCCCAACGCATCGCGCGACGCGGTATTCTCGCCGTGATGATCATCCGGCTGTTGCCACTGGCGCCTTTTGGTGTGGTGAATCTGGTGGCCGGTATCTCGCACATCCGGCTGCGGGATTACGTCGCCGGTACAGTGCTGGGCCTGCTGCCCGGCGTGCTGCTGACCACGGTGTTTGCCCATCATCTGCTGATGGCGATACGCCATCCGAGCGGCCGCACCCTCGGGGTCTTGCTGATCGTGGTGCTGCTGCTGGCGGGCTTTGCGATCCTCGTGCGGCAGCTGATTGCGCGCCGGGCCAGCCGTGACCATGACTGATGCACTGCGCATGATGGCGCGCACCGATACCGTCCGTCCGCTCACGCTGGTCACGTACAACATTCACGGCGCGACGGGCACTGATGGCCGTTTTTCTCCGGCGCGCGTGGCGAGCGTGCTGTCGCCGCTGAACGCTGACATCATCGCGCTGCAGGAAGTGCCGCTCGGGGGAGCGCACTGGCCGAATGTCCTGCACCAGCTTGAGCACTGGCTCGCGCTGGTGGGTGTGGAAGGCTATACCTTCAGCGTCGGGCAGCGCCATTTCGGCAATGCGATCCTGACCCGCTACCCGATTCTGGAGACGCGCCGCATCAACCTGTCGGTGCCCCGGCGCGAGCCGCGCGGCGCACTGGATGCCGACATTCATTGCGAAGGACAGCGCCTGCGGGTGATCGCCACTCACCTCGGTCTGCATGCGGCAGAGCGCAGCCATCAGGTGGGGCGGCTGCTGGATGCATTCGATTCGGAGACCATGCCCGTGATCCTGATGGGCGATGTCAATGAATGGTTTGTCTGGGGCCGCAGCCTGCGCACGCTGGTCTCGCATTTCCAGCCCGTGCCCGCACCGGCCACGTTTCCCTCGCGCTGGCCCGTGTTCGCGCTCGACCGCATCTGGATACGCCCCCGGCACCGGCTGCTGAAGGTGACCGTGTACCAGGGCGGTGAGGCGAGAAAAGCCTCGGATCATCTGCCGCTGGCCGCGCAGATCACGCTCTGACCGGGCAGCTCCCGGCGGTGATCATCCGGCGG
>JACCEC012985211.1_pt1 | contig 15896 bp, 8 predicted proteins | sample 7450121 | NCBI WGS metagenome assembly JACCEC01 (sample SAMN15323455, study PRJNA562643) | freshwater metagenome | isolation source: river surface water | place: USA:Blue River Watershed | collected 2017-08-18 | reverse complement strand
TATACAAGAAATAAAATTCGATAGCTATACTCGATGGCTTAGTTTTCAAAATCTCTTTGTTCGATGTATTACTTTCGACAAAAAATTACATGAGATTAGTAGTAAAGTTTTTCGAGTTTTTCTACGACAATTTGGTTTTGCGTTTGTATATTCGTTGCCTATTTAGTAAGTTTGTTTGACTTCTTATCGACAGTAAATTAACTAATTAACCTAAACTATTTTTTTAGTATGAAAACAAATCGAATAATACTGCTTTTTCTTCTTGGGGCAGTATCTGTATTTGCACAAAAGAAGAAACTATCCACTACAACCCCATCACCTGCGAGTGGAACAGAAGCAAAAATTGACAAAAAAACGTACAATGGGCTACAATGGAGAAATATTGGACCATTCAGAGCAGGACGTTCGCTCGCTGTTGCCGGGCATGCAGACCAGCCCCTAACTTACTATTTTGGTGCAGTTGGAGGTGGTGTTTGGAAAACAGAAGATGCAGGAGCCAATTGGTCGCATATTGGCGATAGTACCTTCAAATCAAGCTCAGTAGGTGCAATTGCAGTAGCTCCATCAGATCCGAATGTCATCTATGTAGGTATGGGAGAAGCAGATATGCGAAGTAATATAAGTTATGGCGATGGAGTTTATAAATCCACTGATGCCGGAAAAACATGGAAACACATCGGATTACCTAAGGCTGATGCCATTGCAACGATTGAAGTACACCCGAAAGATCATCAATTGGTCTATGTAGCAGCAATGGGAAATCCCTTTGCTCCAAATAAAGAAAGAGGCGTATTTAGAAGCAAAGATGGAGGAAAAACATGGGAACATATATTGGCAAAAAATGACAGCACTGGTGCTTATCACGTAAGAATTGACCCCAACAATCCTCGAGTACTTTATGCCACTTTATGGCAAGCTTACAGAAATGCCCATAGTATGAGTAGCGGTGGTAAAGGTAGTGGTTTGTACAAATCAGTTGATGGAGGCGATACTTGGGAATGTCTCAATGAAAAACCTGGAATGCCCAAAGGTTTATTAGGAAAAATCGGCGTGACAGTTTCACCTGCAAATTCAGATAGATTATATGCAATGATTGAAAATGCCAAAGGAGGATTATATACCTCTTTCGATGCTGGAGAACATTGGACACTCGTTAATGATAACAAAAATCTTTGGCAAAGACCTTGGTATTACATGAATCTTCAAGCAGACCCACAAAACGAAAACGCCTTGATTATACTCAACGTAAATGCGTTCAAATCAACTGACGGGGGTAAAACAATTAGAATGTTGAAAGTACACCACGGGGATACACATGATGTTTGGATTAATCCTAAAAATGGTAAAAACTTTATAATCGGAGATGATGGAGGTGCAGAAGTTACATTTAATGATGGTGAGACTTTCTCTGACATTGATATTCCGACAGCCCAATTCTACCATGTTCATCTCGACAATGACTTTCCATACAATGTTTATGGCTCACAGCAAGATAATTCTACTGTAAGAATTGCCAGCAGAACAGATGCATATTCTATTGGTATGAGAGATTGGTATCCGGTAGCGGGAGGTGAATCTGGCTATATTGCTATTCATCCCGATAATTCCAAAATTACTTTTGGAGGTTCTTATGATGGTTACATGACTAAGCTAAATGTTGAAAATAACCAAGAACAAAATATTATGGTTTATCCTGAAAATAATATGGGACATACCTCCGCAGAAAAAAAATACCGTTTTCAGTGGACTTACCCAATTTTATTTTCGCCACACGATAAAACAAGATTATACGCTACTTCACAATATGTTCATGTGTCGCACGATTATGGACATTCATGGGAAACTATCTCGCCAGATTTAACAAGAAATGACCCAAAAACAACTGGAGCAACCGGAGGTCCGATTACACTAGACCAAACAGGAGCTGAAATTTATGCAACTATTTTTGCATTGGCTGAATCTGCGGTAGAAAAAGGTGTACTTTGGGCAGGCTCAGATGATGGATATATTCACGTAAGTAAAGATAATGGTAAAAATTGGACAAATATTAACATACCAAACTCTCAACTTAGTGATTTTGCCTTAATAAGCATTATTCATCCTTCGGAATTTGATAAAGGAAAAGCTTATGTTGCCGCAACCCGTTATATGTGGGGTGATAGAAAACCATATTTATTTAAAACCAATGATTATGGTAAAACTTGGGTAAATATCAGTAAAGGAATCCCAGAAGATGAATATACAAGAGTAGTCAGAGAAGATCCAAATAAAGCTGGTTTACTCTATGCTGGTACAGAAAGAGGTGTATATGTATCTTTCGATGATGGGGAATCTTGGAGTCCACTAAACTTGAATTTACCGATAAGCCCAATTCGTGATTTACAAATACATAAAAGAGATATGGATTTGGTAGTTGCTACCCACGGAAGGTCATTTTGGATTTTGGATGATGTAACTCCATTACACGAAATTAAAGACAAAAAAGTGAATGATTCTCACCTTTTCAAACCTCGATTCGCTTACAGAATGCAAGGAGGTGATGCCGGAAGACGAGGAACACCTTCCAATGAAGGACAAAATGCTCCAAATGGCGTAATGGTTAATTATTATCTAAAATCTAATACTAAAGATGAAGTAAAACTTCAATTTTTAACCATGAGTAATGATACCATTATTACTTATTCGAGTAAAAAGGATGTAAAAGGAGAAGAAATAAAAGTATCGAAGGACTTCTATGAAGATAGCGACGCCAAACGACCAAATATTTTAAGTACCAATGAAGGACTCAATCGTTTTGTGTGGAATATGAGATATCCAGATGCCACCGAAATCAAAGGAGAAAAATCTCCGATGTGGGCAGGTAGCTTAACTGGTCCAAAGGTAGTACCTGGAAATTATAAAGTCCGATTGATAGTTGGAAATAAAATAATTGGAGAAGAGGTTGCAGAAATCAGGAAAGATCCAAGAAACGAAGCAACAGACGCACATTTGAAAGAACAATTTGATTTATTGTTAAAAATTCACAAAAAATTAGATGAAAACCATAAATCAATCAATCAAATTCGTGAGATAAACAAAGCAGTAAGTGATTATATGAAATCTGTGAAAGATACTGCTATGATTGCTAAATTCCAGAAAATCACGAAACCAATGCAAAAAAATTTAGAAGAATTGGAACAATCTTTAGTACAAAATAAGGCGAAAGCCACTCAAGATTTGTTAGCCTATCCAATTCGATTAAATGATAAAATTGCGGGTGTAGCAAATGTAGTATCGAGTGCAGATACGCAGCCAACTAAAGGCTCTTATGAAGTAATTGATGATTTATCTAAAAAAATGGAAACAACAGTTTCAAAACTCAAGAAAATTATTGATGAAGATGTACCTGCATTTAACAAATTAGTACTCGAGAATCAACTTCCTGCTATCAATGTAGAAAAGAAAAAGGATATTAATTGATATAAAATAATAAAAGAGGGATTAAATCCCTCTTTTATTTATAATTTCAGCTCCTGAAAGTGAGCTACAAGACTATCTCTCCACAATACAACATAGTAAAGCTTTTCTTTCTCAAAATCATATTTTGGATACACATCCCCTGAAGAGTTTAATTCATGAGTTTCTAAAATATTTTCTTTTTCGTCTAAAATAATTACTTTAAATTTCCCAGAACTTTTAATCACCGTTTGAACAATTGGTTTCCCGTCCTTCAATAAGATATTTAAAACTCCAAATCTATACAATTCAGAGTTATCTCCTAAGTCTAACTCCTTAACAAAAGAAGGAATCCCTAATGAACCAATTTTTTGTAAAGGTGTATCTATAGAATCTGAATTACAAGGAGCAATTCTTGCACGAAAATAGTTAGGTCCATACACACGAAAACCCGGTTTTAAAATAATTTTAGAGCCTGCTTGGGTAAGTATTTTCGTTCCAGTACCACCATAAATTACCGCATCTGTATCTAAAATATTAGAAGCCTGATAAAATTTTTGTCCTGAGACATTCCCTGTTAAAGTGAAATTAGCATCACAATTTGTAAATAATGAAGCCTCCCAAATTCCTCTTCCGTATGTACCCGCCCGAATTTTAGAAGAATTTTGTACAATTTCAATATCAGTTATTGGACATCGAGGTAAACCATTGTAAAAAGGCACCCAAGCATTATAACCTGAATTCATATAATATACACCAACATCAGTGGCAATATATATATTATTAGCATTATCAACCTCAATGGCATTCACTTTAACCTCCATGGGTAATGAATTTGTAATATTCACCCAATTCAAACCAGCATCCGTACTATAAAATACTTTTGTATTTTCAATAAAACCACCGAGAGTAGCATAAATTCTATTTGAATTTATAGGAGATACTGCAATATCACTAATTGTATTACCATTTGGAAAGTTTGTATTTAAGGCCAAATCAGTAGAAAATGTTACTCCATCATCATCAGTACGATACAAGTTAGTATTTCCAGAAAAATAAATCCGATTAGAATTTGAAGAACATGTTGCAATATTCCTAGGTCTAGTTAGATTAAGATTAGATATAACATTCCAAGATACACCTGAATTTGTAGACTTTAAAATTCCAGCCCCACCACTATTCAAATATACTTTAGCATTATTATTAACTGACACTGCAACAGCGGGAAAAAAAGAAGTATTTGCAGGAGTAGTAGAACTTATTGTATTTCCAGCACTATCAAAGCTCATAAAAGAAGAATTTATTGTAGCGAAAATATTTCCGCTTGCTGAAGTACCAAAATCAGCATCAAAACCATCTGCACCAGTTATATGACTAAAATCATTTGCATCTTTTTTATATTTTACGCCATTGTCTTGAGTCCCTCCCATAATTTTAGTGGCATCGAATGATGCGGAAGCTATTCTAAAAAATGTAGTTGTATTCAACCCTGCTGTTAAATTTGTCCAACTTACACCCGCATTCGTAGTCTTGTAAATTCCCCCATCGGTACAAGCATAAAGTGCATTATTTAGTGGATTTACTGCCAAATATTGAATATCCGGATGTATGTAATTAGCATCAGGAGTTACAGAAGCACTTGTCTCAACATAACGAGTTAAAAAAGTCAAGGTTGTTCCACCATTACTACTTCTCCAAACTGTTTTTCCTCCAGTATAAATAATATTGACATTATTTGCATCTATTGCGATTGCTAAGTCATATCCACTTTGGTCATTATCAGTTGTGCTATTAATAATTCCTGTAGTTGGGCGAGACAAAACATTTGGTGTATTTGCCCTAAGCGAGTAACTTACTCCTGAATCTGTTGAACGATAGACCCCCATAAACTGATTTGCTCCTACAACAGAACCACCAACATAAGGACCACAAATAGCATAAACATACCCTACATTGGCTGGACTTACAGCAATTTCTATTCTATTCGCACCGTTAATATTTTGGGAGAGAGTAAAACTTGCTCCACCATCTGTAGATCGATATAATTGATTATTAGTTGATAAATAAACTGTATTGGGCGAACCAGGTTTAAATTCAATATCATAAACAAAATTTGCCAAAATCGGTGTATTTCCCCAATTTCTTCCACCGTCTGTAGAACGATAAATACCAGACGAAGTTGCTGCAAGTACGATATTCGCATCGTCTGGTTTGAACATGATTTTAGCCCCAAGATTTATATTATCTTGACGGCTACCAACAAAAGACGATCGATACCATTTAAATCCATTATCATAAGAATTCCAGATACCACAAGAATTTTGACGAATACCATTCCCACCTTTAAAATCACCCGAAATTAAAATTAGATGATCAAAATCGCTCGGATCAATTGACATGGATGCTACAGAAAGTATTGGCAAATCATTTGTTATACATGCCCACGTAGCACCATCGTCGGTTGTTTTCCAAATTCCACCATTAAGGCAACAAACATAATACTTATTAGGATCAGTTGGATGAAATACAATTTTATCAATCTTACTATGCCCACGATAAAAACCACCTTGGTAATTTTCACTTCTTGGTCCTATAAAAGTCCATTTGGCATCACTGCCTGGTCCTTTCGGAGAAAAGTTTTTATATTTTGTCTCTATTTTCTCCCATGCAACTCTCATTTTCTCTTCGCTATCCACCAAATTCCCTTTTTCGTCTAATGCTAAGCTATTCCAATGTTCCCAACGTCTCCAATGAGTTTCTTCACTCTCAAATTCTTCATCTTTCTCTGCTGAACTATAAACATTGTGTTTTTCATTTTCAAAATGCTCGTTAATAACATTGACAATGTCATTAAATTTAGTCAAACCATTTATTTTATCATTCAACAATTTTCCAGTATTTTGAGCATATACAACGTTCAGATTGCAAAAAAGAACTATTCCGATTAATCTAAATAATAGTTTCATAGCTAGCATAGATTTATTTATCAGATTTAAGGGAGAACATTTTTCTAAGCTCTTCGATTTCTTTTTGCTGTTGGATGGTATAAAGGGTTAATTCTTCAATTTTTGCCATCATTTTAGTAACTAACTCCGATAAATATGCCCCTTTTTCTTGAATTTCTTTAGCGGATGGAATCTCTGGCAAATGTTTATTCTGTTCAATATATTTCTCCACAGAATGCAGAGATGGTAATTCATATTTTTCATCAAAAACATAATCAGCCCAACCTGATTCTACAATAACCTCATAAGCTCTTGCTATTCCTTTTACATCTAATTTATTATTGGGAGAATTTGTTCCTATTCCGACATTACCTGTTCCGCCAGTTTTTGCAACTAAAATAACATTTTTATCAGAATTATAATTTAAATACATCGGAAAGTCTGTATCTATCTCATTTCCATCTATCAACATATTTTGTGCATAGGTTTCATCGGTTATTTTTAAAGGTGCCAGCGTACCATTATTATCAACTCCACTCACGTGCAACAATGCAGAAGGATTTGTTGTACCAATACCTACATTTCCTGAGCCACTCAATCGAACCAAGTGATTTGTTGTTGTTCCGTTATTATAATCAAAGCTCAAATAATTTGAGGCATCCGTAGTAGTTAAGTAAGACTTACTAATCCATTTCTTAGTTGTAACAGAAGATGTCCAGTTCAGATAAGCATAATTAGATAAACCATTTACTAAAATATTCGGATTTAATTCTGTGGCTGTTTTATCTACTTTCAAATCACCGCTAACATGTAGTTTTGAACTTGGTGATAAAGTTCCTATACCAACCTTTCCAGATAAAACCTGATCAAGTGCTGAACGATAAATATCCGTCTGTAATAATAGATTCCCAGGAGTTAGCGGGTTTAGGGATAATGTACTTGAGGTCTTTGCTTTTATCAATAAATCAGCATCATCTCCATAAATACTACCTGAAGTGTTCGTTGCTGAGCTGACCGTAACACGCCCGTTACTGACATCTATATTTTGTGCCGCACAATAAATTGATATAAAAAATAAACAGAGAGTTAGTTTTGTTTTCATAGCAGTTAGAATTTTGAAAATTTAGACTTTATTGTTTTTAAAATTGACAATTAATAACAAAATTAAAAACTAATTAAATTTACAAGAATAATAACGTACAAACAAAATACCTTACTGATTATCAATAATTTAGAATTAGATTAAATAAAAAAACCTGCGATGGCAGGTTTTTTTATTAATGCTTACAGCACCACATTCACGATTCGTTTTGGAACAACAATGATTTTTTTAGGTTTTGCCCCATCCAACCACTTAAGAACAGACTCATTCTCCAAAACAGATTTTTCAATCTCTTCTTTCGACATATCTGCCGGAAATGTTAGTGTCGCTCGAACCTTTCCATTGACTTGAATTGGATATTCAAAAGAATCTTCTATTAAATGCTCAGCCTCATATACTGGGAAGGCTTGTGAGGTAATACTATCTTGATTCCCCAATACATGCCATAACTCCTCTGTGATGTGTGGAGCATAAGGTGATAAAATAATGAGTAAATTTTCAAGAATTGATTTTTTATGACACTTCAAATCTGCTAATTCATTGACACAAATCATAAACGAACTTACAGAGGTATTAAAAGAAAAAGACTCAATATCTTCCGTGACTTTTTTGATAGTTTTGTGTAATGCTTTCAATTCAGCTTTCGTCGGAGCTTCATCATTAACAAGATATTTCCCATTTTGGTCGAAAAATAATCTCCATACTTTTCTCACAAAACGATAAGTGCCTTCAATACCTCTGGTATCCCATGGCTTACTCTCTGTCAATGGACCCAAAAACATCTCATATAATCTGAATGTATCAGCTCCGTACCGCTCTACAATTGTATCAGGATTGACTACATTAAATTTCGATTTTGACATTTTTTCAACCTCATTCCCACATACATATTTCCCATCTTCCAAGATAAATTGAGGGTCATCTCCAATATCATTTCGGGTGGCTTTGAATTTCTCAATATCCAATATATCATTATCAACAATATTTACATCGACATGGAGTTTCGTAGTTTCGTAAGCATCCTTCAAATTGTATGATACGAATGTCACAGTTTCAGCATCTTTTAGACGATAAACAAAATTCGACCTGCCCATAATCATTCCTTGATTAATGAGTTTCATGGCAAATTCTTCATGAGGAACATGACCTCTGTCTTTCAAGAATTTATTCCAGAAGCGGCTATAAAGCAAATGCCCTGTAGCATGTTCAGTTCCACCTAAATATAAATCGACATTTTGCCAATAATCAATTGCCTCTTTAGAAGCAAATTCATCATTATTTTGGGCATCCATATATCTGAACCAATACCAACTACTTCCTGCCCAGCCAGGCATTGTACTAAGTTCGTATTCATTTCCATGATAATTCCAATTTTCAGCTCTTCCCAATGGGGGTTCTCCGTCTTCTGTAGGTAAATATTTATCAATTTCAGGTAAAACCAATGGCAAATCAGATTGATTAATTAAATAAGGCAAGCCATCTTTGAAATAAACTGGCACTGGCTCACCCCAATATCTTTGACGAGCAAAAACTGCATCTCTTAATCGATAATTCACTTTACCTTTCCCCAATCCTCTTTCCTCTAACCAATCAATCAGTTTTTGAGTCGCTTCTTTGTATGTCAAACCATTAATCATTCCTGAATTTACATACTTTCCTTCTTTTGTAGCATCTGCTTGTTTCTCAATATCTGCCTGAGCATCTAAAATTCGAACAATTGGCAAACCAAAATGCGTCGCAAAATTCCAATCTCTTTGGTCACCTGATGGCACTCCCATTACCGCACCAGTCCCGTATCCTGCCAAAACATAGTCCGCAATCCAAATAGGCACTTTTTCTCCGCTGAAGGGATTCACACAATAGCTACCTGTAAATGCACCAGAAACAGTCTTTACATCAGACATTCGATCCAATTCTGAACGTTTTTGAGTTTCAGCAATATAATTGGCAATAGCATCTTTTTGTTCAGGTGTAGTCAATGATGCCACTAATTCATGTTCAGGGGCAAGTACCATAAATGAAACACCATAAATGGTATCAATTCTGGTTGTAAATACTTCGATTTTGGTTGATTCATCTTTTTCTAAAGCGAATTTCACCATTGCCCCAACAGATCGACCAATCCAATTTTTTTGCTGTTCTTTCAAAGAATCAGACCAATCCACTAAATCTAAGCCTGAAATTAACCTATCAGCATAAGCCGTAATTCGCATCATCCATTGTTGCATTTTTTTCTGTACCACAGGATACCCTCCCCTCTCCGAAACTCCGTCTTTTACCTCATCATTCGACAATACCATCCCTAAAGCTGGGCAAAAATTTACCACGGCACTCGATAAATAAGTCAAGCGATAATCTAAGGAAATCTCATATTTTTTAACTTCGTCGAACGAATTCCATTCTTCAGCTGTAAAAATCAATGTATCTTCATTACAAACTGCTTTAACAGCTTTTGAGCCTCCTTGTTCAAATTTTTGATACAATGTATCAATTGCTTCTGCTTTCTCAGTTTCTTTATTATACCAAGAATTGAACAATTCCATGAAAATCCACTGTGTCCATTTGTAATAATTTGGATCAGAAGTTCTTACTTCTCGAGTCCAATCATAGCAAAAACCTATTTTTTTCAATTGTTTGATATAGGTTTCAATATTTTTTTCGGTCGTAAGTGCAGGATGTTGACCAGTCTGAATGGCATATTGTTCTGCTGGTAATCCAAACGAATCAAAGCCCATTGGGTGTAATACATTGTACCCTTTTAATCTTTTATATCTTGAAAAAATATCAGTAGCAATATATCCTAAGGGATGCCCTACATGAAGACCCGCACCCGAAGGATAAGGAAACATATCCAATACATAATATTTTGGCTTTGAATGATCAATTTTTACCTCATAGGTATGATTTTCATCCCAATATTGTTGCCATTTTTTTTCTATTTCAATATGATTAAACTCTGACATTGTATGTTTTTTTGAGTAATATTAATTTAAACAAATTAAATAAGTCTGCAAAATTACGATTTTTAATCGGTAGGAAAAATATTGGTTCAGCAAATATTTATGAATTTGGAGTTTCTACAAACATATCTATTCAATTTTCCATTAACATAATTTGATGAAAAATAGCAAAAATCAGTTCAAAATATAGCTTTTTATCTAAATCTAACATTTTTCGGACAAGGTTTGCACAATTCTGGACTAAATATCGCTACTCAAACGAATATGTATTTCACAAAATAATATACTTTTGTTTCATTCAACCATCAAATATTTATTCGTCATGAGAAACAATATTTTATTACTCTCGCTCTTATTTTCGGCATTTTTAAGTCAAATAAACGCTCAAAATTTACCTCTTGCCTCCCCAAAAGAAATCACTTCATGGAATGTAGATTTAAAAACATTGAGTGATTTTGAAAACAATATCAATACTGCTATCTCAAACAAAGAGTTTTCTGGAGCTCAGTATGTATTGAGCAAAAATGGTAAAATTATCAGCAGAAAAAGCTTTGGTGAAATGGACATTCAAACCCATGTATCTATGAAAAATGATGCAGTATTTAGACTAGCTTCCATGACTAAACCAATTGCCTCCTTAGCAATTTTACTCCTTCAAGAAGATGGTAAAGTGAATGTAAATGACCCTATATCAAAATATTTACCAGAATATAGTCGTCCTACAGTTTTAATCGAGCAAGATTCTATCTCAGGAGTGAGGATATTTAAAGTAACAGATGCCAAACAACCAATCTTAATTAAACATCTACTGACACATAGTTCGGGATTTGCAAGCAACTATGGTGGTACTATGCTAAGTACTTATATGGAAGTTTTCAAAGATCAATATGACCATGATTTAAAACATTTTTCGGAAAAATTGGCAAAACTTCCATTAAACCATCAACCAGGCGAAGGTTGGGTTTATGGACCAAGTATCAATATAATCGGATATTTGGTTGAGAAAATTTCGGGTATTCCTTTCCAGGATTTTGTTCAAAAACGCATCACCTCTCCACTCGGAATGAAAGATACCAAATTCTACATGGATGAATCTTATGCAGATAGATTACCAACTTTATACATGAGAAATGGACAAAACCAATTAGAAGTACGTGACCCAGGTAATATTAATAGCTCGAAAATTAGTGGAAAAAAACTTTTCTTTAGCGGCTCTGGCGGATTACATGCTACAATAGATGATTATCTTACTTTTTGTCAAATGATATTAAATGATGGTACTTTCAATGGTACTCGCATTGCCAAGCAAGAAACAATTGCCCTAATGAAAACAGACCAGCTTCCTCTAAATATTGATGCTGGACTCATTCAAGACCCAAATAAAAGTAATGGATTTACGTTTGGCTATCAAATCAAAAGAAAGAATCGCCCAAATGATTTAAGTCCAAATGGTACAATTAGCTGGGGCGGTGCCACCGGTCCTGTATTTTTCATTGACCCAATTGACCAAGTAATTGGTATTATGATGATTCAGGTACAGCCATATTCCCATTCAAAAATTCGATATGACTTCAAAAATTGGATGATGCAAACTATGAAAATTAAAAACTAAGCTTATTATTTCCCCACGAATCCCTTCAATAATGTCTAAATTATTTTTTTGCCTCGTTCTTGAAGGGATATTAAAATAAATATTTTTCTAACATTAATTATATTTATCCAGAAAAAAAGGCATTTTATAAAATATTTCACCGTTTAACCGAAATTCATTATTTTTGTTCGTAAAAAAGCTAAAAATAATTCAAAATGGGGCATCATACTTTGAGACAAGATAAGACTTGTCAAAATTGCGGAGCAAACGTTCAAGACCGATATTGTGGAAGTTGTGGTCAAGAAAATACAGAAACTAGACAATCTTTTCATTATCTTTTCACACATTTTCTCGAAGATTTAACCCATTATGACAGTAGTTTCTGGAAAACTTTGAAGTATTTACTTTATGCTCCAGTCACTTTGACAAAATCGTATTTAAAAGGACAAAGACAAAGATTTGTTGCTCCTGTAAAGTTATTCATCTTTATCAATTTTATTACATTTTTGGCATTAGGCTTACTCCCTGACCATAAGAATGAGAATACCAAAGAGGAAGGTATCAGCATTCGAATTAGCAATGAAAAAAATGCTTCTGAAATTAAAGAACTTATTCAAAAATTTCAGCCGGCTTTACTCAAAAAATATACTTTAGAGGAAATTGAAGAGAAATTTATCGAAAATGTAAAGCATTATTTCCCAAAAACAATCTTTTTATATATGCCACTTTTTGCTTTTGTGCTGTGGTTATTCCATTCCAAGAAAAAATGGTGGTATTTTGACCATGGGATTTATACCTTTCATTTGTTTTCATCTATGATGTTATTGATTTTGGTGTTTAATATTTTGGATTATTTCTTAGGATTGATACATTGGGATTCTATTTCAGATTATTTTACTGCAATTTTCTTCCTTTATTTTAACTATTTATACATTCACTCCCACCGAAAAATGTATGGAGAAAAAAGGTTGGTGGCTCATAGTAAAGCCTTTGTGATGTTCATCTTAAATGGCATTATCATCTCATTTCTTGCCGTATTATTAGTATTATTTTCATTTTATAGCTTACACTAAAAATAACACAAAAAGCGAAACAATTTAGTTGTTTCGCTTTTGAATAATATAAGAAAAAATTATTTTTTAGGTTTTGGAGCAATGAATACCAACATTCTCTTTCCTTCCAATTTCAATTCTCCTTCGGGCTTACCATACTCTTCTAATCCAGCAATAAAACGTTTCAAAATTTCAGCACCTTGCTCTTTGAACACAATTTGTCTTCCGACGAAGTGTACATAAGCTTTCACTTTGGCATTTTCTTTCAAGAATCCAATGGCATGTTTTAATTTGAATTCAAAATCGTGATCATCAGTTTGAGGACCAAAACGAATTTCTTTTACCACAGTTTTTGCAGCTTTTGCCTTGATTTCTTTCTGCTTTTTCTTTTGTTCGTACTTAAATTTCGAATAATCGATAATTCTACAAACAGGGGGAGTTGCAGTTGGAACAATCTCAACTAAATCTAGGCTTTGCTCCTGAGCCATTGCCAAGGCTTGAGCCAAATCATACACGCCTTGCTCAATGTTATCACCAACTAAGCGCACTTGCGTAGCACGAATTCTTTGGTTAATACGATGTTCTTCTTCCTTTTGTAAGGGTCTTTTAAAATTGGAACGATTTAATGGTTGTTGTGCCATTTAACGATTTTAAGGTTTCTAAATAAGTTTACTCACGAAAATACTAAAATTTTAATTAAAACAAGAAGTTTTTAATTTATTTCTTATAAAATATTCCTATTTTAATAGTTATTAACGGAATTGGGGGATATTTTTATTGATTTCCGCCTTTGCATAGTCAATAAATTCTCCAATTGTCATCGAACCCAAATCACCCTCTCCTTTTCTTCTTACCGAAACTTTTCCCTCTTCTGCTTCCTTTTCTCCGACAATCAACATTAATGGCAATTTATTCACCTCTGCATCACGAATTTTACGCCCAATTTTTTCATCTCTATGATCAACATAGCCTCTAATATCTTGCTCTTGTAACGTCAAGAATACATCGTTTGCATAGTCTTGGTACTTCTCTGAAATAGGCAAGATAGCAATTTGATCTGGCGAAAGCCACAATGGAAAATTCCCTCCTGTATTTTCAATCAATATAGCCACAAATCTCTCCATCGAACCAAAAGGTGCTCTGTGTATCATCACTGGACGGTGTTTTTGATTGTCCGAGCCAATATATTCCAAATTGAAACGTGTCGGTAATTGATAATCTACCTGAATCGTTCCAAGTTGCCATTTTCTACCTAAGGCATCTTTCACCATAAAATCTAACTTCGGACCATAGAACGCAGCTTCACCAAGCTCTTCTATCGTTTTCAAGCCTTTTTCAGCCGCCGCCCTGCGAATCGCATTTTCAGCTTTATCCCAAGCCTCATCAGAACCAAAATATTTAGCCTTATTTTCAGGATCTCTTAACGATACTTGAGCTGAAAAATCCTCGAATCCAAGCGATTTAAATACATAAAGTACTAAATCTATTACTTTTTTAAATTCATCTTCTACCTGGTCGTCTGTACAGAAAATATGAGCATCATCCTGCGTAAATCCTCTTACACGAGTCAATCCATGTAATTCTCCACTCTGTTCATATCTATAAACTGTTCCAAACTCTGCCAATCGCAAAGGTAAATCACGATAACTTCTAGGGCGAGAAGCATATATTTCACAATGATGAGGGCAGTTCATCGGCTTCAATAAAAACTCTTCTCCTTCTTCTGGGGTATTAATCGGTTGGAATGAATCTTTTCCATATTTTTCCCAGTGACCAGAGGTTAAATATAATTGCTTGCTACCAATATGAGGTGTCACCACTTGTTGATATCCAGCCCTTACTTGAGCTTTACGAAGAAAACTTTCCAATCTTTCACGTAGCATAGCTCCTTTCGGCAACCATAAGGGCAAGCCTTTACCAACTTTTTCAGAAAAAGTAAATAAATCTAATTCTTGTCCCAATTTACGATGGTCACGCTTTTTAGCCTCTTCCAATAAATGAACATATTCATCCAATTCCTTTTGTTTAGGGAATGTAATGCCATAAATCCTAGTGAGCATTTTATTGTTTTGGTCACCCTTGAAATAAGCTCCTGCCACATTCATAATTTTGGCAGCCTTTATAAAACCTGTATTAGGAATATGCGGTCCTCTACACAAATCTGTAAAATTCCCTTGACGATAAAACGTTATCGAGCCATCTTCCAAATTCGATAATAAGTCTAATTTATATTCATCTCCCTTTTCGGTAAAATACTCAATAGCATCTACCTTTGACATAGGAATTCTGACATAATCATTTTTCTGACGGGCAAGCTCAAGCATTTTATCCTCAATTTTCTTGAAATCATCTTGAGAAATACTTTCACCATTAGTATCTACATCATAATAAAACCCATTTTCTAAAGGAGGTCCAACCCAAAATTTAACTTTTGGATATAGAGCTTCTAGAGCTTCTGCCATCAGATGGGCAGACGAATGCCAAAAAGTAGATTTCCCGTCGGTATCGTTCCATGTTAATAATTGTACCGTAGCATTTTCTAAAATTGGCAAATTAGCATCTTGAACTTTTCCATTTACTTTAGCTGCCAACACATTCCTAGCCAATCCTTCGCTGATAGACAAGGCTATTTCCATCGAAGAAACTCCTTCTTGATACTCCCTTTCACTTCCGTCGGGTAATGTAATTTTTATCATTTTATTGGTAAATAAATCTAACATTAATTTCTTAAAACTTCAATCTTCGAGTCGAATCGATATTCAAATTGATTCGACGTTTTGGAGCAATAATCTGTACTCTTACCCTCGCTGT